>Ga0306910_1000094_pt1 | contig 57494 bp, 50 predicted proteins | sample AntRauMFilla2698_FD_190438 | JGI IMG/M metagenome (GOLD analysis project Ga0306910, IMG submission 190438) | Saline lake microbial communities from Rauer Islands, Antarctica - Metagenome Filla 2 #698 (v2) (version 2) | ecosystem: Environmental > Aquatic > Non-marine Saline and Alkaline > Saline ... | reverse complement strand
ACGTAGATGTGTCTGACTCTGATGCCACTTCAACCAGCGGGGGGATAATTGCTACTAACTCAACCGACTCCGGCAATAACACCAATTGGTCGTTTGGAGCTGGACAGTCGGGTGCGGTGGTATCAATTGCTGATCATGATGATACACAGGTCAATAATGCGTTTGATTTTAGAAATAAAACCAACGAATCGTTCTTTGCCTTCAAAATCGTTCCTGATGTCACCACTGCTACCGTGACCGAGCTACGTATTGCTTTATCTGGTGTACAAGATGTCGAAGCTTCAGATTTTACAAATATTAGACTATACAAAGATCATGACGATGATGCGCAATATGATATTTCTGACGAGTTGCTTGGTAGCGGAGTGATGACGATAGATGATCAAGCTGGCTCGATATTGTTTGACACCGATTTCTTGGCGACAAGCACTATGAATTACTTGGTGGTAGCCGATTGGAATGCGCCGGCTAGAAGCTCAAGTATGAATCTAAATTTGTTTAATTATGACGTATCAATGGAAGACGATGATGGTGTAATTTCGGTTCTTGGATCAGTACGGTCAGTGCAGCACGGGCGACTATCGCAAAGAAGTGGTGGTGGGGGAGGAAGTTCAAGTGCTGTAGGTGAGTCGGCACCAGCTGGCGACGGCGTCGTCACTGGCGGCACTAGCACCGGTGGCACCGCTATCGATACCAATACCGGCGGCGCTCTGATCGGAAACAGTCCCGACTTCAAACGACCAACCGCCAACGCCGGCAACTGGACCAACGCCCAAAATGCCTACGACAACACCAACGGTACCTACGCCACCGACGATACCGGCACCACCAACAACTTCACTGGTCATAGCTTTAGTGTTCCAGGCAGTAACGCTATTGCCGGGATTGCGGTGAAACTCGAAGTCTCTGGTACCACCGCCGCTGGCAGTATCGACGTCCAACTCTCCTGGGATGGTGGCACTACCTGGACCACTGCTAAAACCACTGCGACTCTCACCACCACTGATGTGGTCGCTACCTTGGGCGGACCAAGTGACCTCTGGGGACGCACTTGGACAGCGGCTGAGTTCTCTAACCCGAACTTCGCTATCCGTCTGACTGGCAGTCCATCTACCAATACCGTTCAGGTAGATGAGATTCAGGTGCGGGTGTACAACCAGGCAACTGGCGGAGGGGGCGGAGGGGGCGGAGCTATCTGATACTGACTATCCACAACCAACATCATTTGACGTCCAATTTACAACATTAACTGCTAATATAGACATATGAAAACCGCATCACAAATTATTCACAGCACCCAAGTCGCCTTTGTTTCAGCCGTAGTAATCATGGTTACCTTCGCCATGATCTACGTCATGATCGAGCCACAAATTACTAACGGTCAGTCCGACACCGGAACCTTTACTGTCCAAGCCACTGTTACCGGAGAAAGTTCATTCTTGGTGCCTCCAACTGATGTGACTATGGTTGGTACTCTTAACGGTTTGACCGGAGGTTCAGCCACTGGGACCAGTGAGTTTGTTGTGCAGTCAAACAGCGCGACTGGATATTACGTAGACATTGCCTTCTTTGACAATGGTACAGATAATGCAATGCTTGGAGATTCAACCGGTAATACAGCCATCCATGATTACGGCGGTGATGAAGCTGGTCCTCAGCCATCATTTGGTATCTCAGCTTCAACGTCAGCTCAATTTGCGTACACTGTAACTTCAGATGTTACATCAGATACACCACAGTCTTTCAGAGATCTCACTTCAGCTTGTAACGCATCTGGTGGTACTGCAGCTGGTAATTGTTGGAAGTCGCCAGCAGTTAGTGCGTTTGAAATCGCTAGACGAGCTTCCCCAGCACCAACAGGAGCAACCTCAACCGTGACATTCAATATTACCGTACCAAACAACCCATCTCCAGTACCAGCAGCTGAGCAATATACAGCAACTGCTACCTTGTCACTCTTCAACATCTAGAGTATTCTTGTACCCATGAATACTCTCAAAGCGATCACGCTAGCGGTATTACTGGTATCAGGTAGTATAGCTCCATCAGCGTTTGCGCTGTCTCTGTTACCAAACGTAACAGGCGAGAGTGTTGCTACTACAACAACTGCGACAACCACAGCTACTGCAGAATTAGCGACTTCCACCCAGGAACAGTTAGTCACAGACAGGTGGTTCACCTCTGACTTTGTCATCGGTGATCCTTTGGTTGGAGACTTTGTGGTTGGGCCAGGACGGGTAGAATTAAATATGAAACCGGGGGAAACAGTGGTTACAGAAATCACGGTTACTAACCGTATTAGCGAGAATCGAGAATTTTTACTCGAAGTCTCTGATGTTGCTGGCACTAGTGATGGTAGTAGTGCACTTAATCTAGTTGAAGGTGGCGCACCCGGTCCATACAGTATTCGTGAGTTTGTGTCGTTCAAAGAACCAACTTTTAATCTTGCTCTAGGTGAACGCGCTCGGATACCAGTGACGATCACATTGCCACCAAATATCACCCCGGGTGGACTATATGGAACAGTATTGGTTTCAACCGTACAGGCGCCAAATACACCCACAGGTGCGAACGTGCCTCGCAATCCAATTATTGCCCGGGTAGGTTCTCACATATTTATTAATATAGAAGGTGAGAAAGTAGTGTCTGGAGAAGTGCTTGGTATTGATGTCTTACCCTCAAAACTGTGGCACGAAACAGGACCCTTTAACTTTGCTATTTCGTATGATAATGATGGTTCAGTACACCTAAACCCCTACGGCGAGATTTCGGTACGAAATATGTTTGGTCAAGAAGTTGGTTATGTGCAACTAGAACCGTGGTTTGTTTTGCCAGCTTCACTTAGAACTCGTGAAGTAGAATGGGATCGAGGACTTTTGTTTGGCCGATATACAGCGGTGGCACAAATCAATCGTGGGTACGATGATATTGTTGATGAAGTACAGGTCAGTTTCTGGGTATTGCCGTGGAAAATTATGGCGGCGGTCTTTGGTTCTTTATTCTTAGTATTATTCGTATTTAGACTGTTTTTTAGAACGTTTGAATTTAAAAGAAAGTAGTATATTGTCATGCGTTTGTTCCTTACATTTGTACATAGCACCATACTCACCTGCACCGCATTTGTGCTGATGGCAAGTGTTTTGTTCGTGTCGGCACAAACCAGAACCAGTCCAAACTATCAGCTACAAAGCGATAGTGTGAACGTCGGGGGAGGGTTGTCGGATTCGGCTTCTTATTCGATTGAAAGCACTACCGGTGAGGTCGCAACTGGATTGTCAGATAGTGCAACGTTCTCATTGCGGGCTGGATACCAGCAAATGCAAGAAGTATTTATCAGTCTAGCTGGGGGCGCAGATATAGTTATGTCGCCTGCACTACCAGGTATCACCGGTGGGGAAGCTAATGGATCTTCGACGTTCACGGTCGTTACCGATAGCCCAGCTGGCTACAATCTAACAATTCAAGCCGCTAATAATCCTGCTATGCAGCGTGGAGACGGGCCGAGTATCAATAACTACACTCCTACATCAACCGCGGATTTTGCTTTTTCTATACCAGCAGCTAGTGCAGAATTTGGATTTACACCACAAGGGGCTGACGTAGTGGCGGCGTTTTTGGATAACGGAACTACGTGTGGTGTAGGAACTACTGACACAGCCTTTGCTTGCTGGGCACCTATTTTAGATACCACTACCGAGATTGCTCGCGGCACAGCGGCAAATCAGCCAGCTGGTGCCACCACTTCAGTTCTGTACCGAGTCGGAATTACTAACGGTGCAGTGGTGCCAGAAGGAGAATATACCGCCACTACTACCTTAACCGCTTTGCCTCTATGAGCGTACGGATATTGCTAGGATTATTTTTGTTGATCTGTCCAGTGATGGTGTTTGCGCAAAGCGAGGAGTTTACCATAAAGGTATTTGGTTCAGAGGACCTAGAGCCGCCAACCACACCAGTGATTCTTAGTGCAGTACCGCTGACATTTGATCAGATCGATTTGCAATGGTCTACGTCAACCGATAATTTCACAGTATTTGGATACGTGGTATTTCGTGATGGTGTCTCGATCGCTACTACGACTTTGACCACATACAGTGACAGTGGGTTGAGTGCATCGACCACCTATTCTTACGAGGTCGCTGCATTTGATAACGTGCCAAATTATTCTACGTCAAGTGTGGCTGTTGCTACCACAACACTGGCAGCTCCGGTTATCGTTACGCCTCCTGTTGCCACACCACCGACTGCTACTATTGCACGGGTGGTGCTTGATTCGGTCGATGTGACTGTTGGTGTAGCGGCAGCGACGATTAAGGTAGCTGTTCGGCAGCCAGCCAGGATAGAGGTGCGCCTAGGTGAAACCACTGGCTATGAAAAGGGTTACTTTGCTGGAAGTGTGTATCGTCGTGATCACACAGTTCCGATTAATGACTTGCGCGCAAACACAACGTACTACTACGAAATCATTGGCTATACACCGTCTGGGATACAGACAGTGTTGCGACAAGGTTCGTTCACTACCGGTAATGACGCACCACCAACGTCCCCAGCCAATGTAGTTAATTTTACAGTTACTCTAGACGGACCAGCTGCGCTGGCAAGCTGGGATCTGCCAGGTCGTTTCCCCGGTGATGCGCGAGTGCGTATTGTTCGCAGTCATCTGGGGTTTCCTACAGCTCTCGATGACGGTGCCGTGGTGTATGAGGGGCGTGGTCAGAATGTTCGCGACCCTTCCGCTTTTGCGTTTGGAGATATTGCGTACTATACAGCCTTTGTGATTGACCCAAACGGATTGGTTTCCTCTGGAGCAGTTGCCTTGATTCGAAAGACACGTGACACTAGTTTACCTGGTGATCTAGGAGACTCATCGCTGGGGAATAGTGGAGAGCCAGTAGTTACCGATACTGCAGATACTGGTTCAACCACTAGCAATCAAGCGCCAATCGATCCCAACATGCCAAACCTGCAAGACATCGTCGTGTCCCAAGGTGGTGCGGTGTACTCTTTTGCTAGTACGACAATACCGCTCAACAGCAATGATCAGTTTTACGTTTCTATTGCAGCCAATAAAATTGCCGGAGAATTCAAAACCATCGTAGCAACTCTAGATGACCCCAGAGGCTCAGGCAGAAATTTTTCTTTTTTATTACGACTCAATAATGACCGTACCGAGTATACTGCTACCATTGCGCCAGTACAGGCAGAAGGAAATGCCCGATTGTTGGTTGATGTATACGATTATAGTGCCAAGGTGGTGGGGAGTTATCAAACCCAACTAGTATTTACCGCTGCTCGCGGTACAAGTTCTTCTACTTTTGAGATGGTGCTGTGGCGCCTGCAAACGTTTGCTTGGGGGATCTTACTGTTTACACCACTAGTGACTCTAGCGGGCATATGGTTTATTTTTCGGCGACGACGGGCGGAAGATGAGGATAACCAGCCTTCAGTATAAAACGACAGCTTGTATACTGATGGGTAGTAATTAAACATAAATATTGATCTTGTATGACTCGTGTAGCAATTAATGGTTTTGGAAGAATTGGACGGACGTTTTTACGAACGGCCTTTGGTCATGATGACTTTGAAGTAGTGGCTATTAATGATCTAGGTAGCCTGGACAACCTGGCGTATTTACTGAAGTATGACTCAGTGTACGGACGAGCGCCTTTCTCAGTTGAGATAGTTGAGGGGAAGCTAATGGTGCAAGGAAAAGAAATTGCTTTTACACAAGAGCGTGACCCAGAGAAACTTCCGTGGGGTGACAACAAAATCGATATTGTAGTCGAATCAACTGGCTTTTTTGCGAGCTATGAAGGTTCTAAAAAGCACCTAACTGCCGGTGCTAAGCGAGTGGTTATTTCAGCCCCGGTCAAAGACGATCCAGCTGCAGCCGGAATCAACGGTACAACGGTACTGATGGGGGTTAATGACGACAAGCTCAAGGTCTGTGACATTTCATCAAACGCTTCTTGTACGACTAACGCTACCAGTCCACTGATCGCCATCTTGAAAGAATCAATTGGAATCGAAAAAGCCATCCTTAACACAGTGCACGCTTATACCTCAACCCAAGCCATCGTCGATGGTCCAGCCAAAGATCCTCGTAAGGGTCGAGCGGCTGCACTTAACATTATTCCTACCACCACAGGTGCAGCGATCGCTACTACTCTAGCTCACCCAGAACTCGAGGGTATGTTTGATGGAATGGCCATGCGGGTACCAGTACCGGTTGGGTCAATTGTCGACGTGACATTCATCGCCAAGCGCGACACCACTGAACAAGAGATCAACGATGCGTTCCGTAAGGCCGCTGCAGACCCGCGCTGGAAAAATATCTTTGCTGCGACTGACGAACCGATTGTTTCTTCAGACATCATTGGTTCACGGGTTGGTTCAATTGCGGATATGTCATTTACAAAAGTGGTTGGCGGCAACCTGGTCAAGGTGTTGGCTTGGTACGACAACGAGACCAGCTACACGCAGACATTGGTCGAGCACGTAGCTGCATCAGCTAGACACCTACAAGCTGCTTAATGAAAATTCACCTTGCCACAGATCATGCTGGCTTCACGCATAAAAACGCCGTTGCTAGTTGGTTGCGTAGCGAAGGTATTGCAGTAGTCGATCACGGTGCTACTGCACTTGATCCGGATGATGATTTTCCTGACTTTATCGTGAAAGCTGCGCACGCAGTAGCCAAAGCTCCAACCACCGACCGAGCTATTATCTTTGGTGGTTCGGGTCAGGGTGAAGCAATGCTTGCTAATCGATTTCCAGGTGTCAGAGCAACTGTACTGTACAGTGATAATGCAGAAATCGTAGAGCTTGGTCGAGCTCACAACGACTCAAATATTCTCTCGATTGGAGCACGATTTCTGTCTATCGATGACACAAAAAAGCACATCTGGAGCTGGCTCAACATTGTTGGTCCTACTGATAAAAAGTACCTCCGCCGTGATAAAAAAATTGATCAGCTCACTAGAAACTTACACACATGATTCCTATTGTCCCCGCCTTCATCCCGCAGTCAGAAGCAGAAGCTATAGAGACGCTGCAGGCGCTGCGTTTTTGCCCTGAGGTGCATCTGGACGTAGTTGATGGCACGTTTTCGTCAGCTGTTTCTTGGCCATATACTCCAGTTGGTCAAGCTACCTCCATCCAGCAATACTCAGATCAGTTCTCGCTTGAGGTTGATCTAATGGTCGCCGACCCGCTTAGTGCTGCAGTTGATTGGGTGACAGCTGGCGCTGACCGTTTGGTGTTTCATGTCGAGACAATCTCACTTGAAAATTTTAAAAACTTTGAGGCTTTCACTCACGTTTCTGTTGGTGTGTCAGCTCACGGCAATACCCCAATCGGTACACTACTTGAATACGCAGAGTTTGCTGACTACATTCAGCTAATGGGTATTCATGAAATTGGTTCTCAAGGTCAACCGTTTGATGAAAATGTATTTGAAAAAATAGCTGCCGTGCAGGCAGCCTATCCAGACAAATCAATCACTGTCGACGGGAGTGTAAATGAACATACTATCACTAAACTTACAGCTGCAGGAGTTGATCGATTTGTCGTTGGCTCAGCGATTACTTTGCAGTCAGACCCGGCTTTGGCCCACAAGACACTGTCGTTACTTATTAACTAAATAGAGTAAAAAGCCCTTGGAGCTTTTACCCGAACTTTGTATACTACTAAAGATATGCAGTACCTTACTTCCACTCAGATAAAATCATTAGAAAGACAGGCGAACGAAATTCGCCAAAGTATTATTGAAATGTTAGCCGAAGCCGGTAGTGGTCACACCGCTGGCCCACTTGATATGGCTGATGTGTTTACGCTACTTTATTTTGCGCTTTTAAAGCATGACCCCAAAAACCCTGATTGGGCCGATCGTGATCGTCTCATTTTATCCAATGGTCACATTTGCCCAGTGCTTTATGCCACCATGGCACACGCTGGCTATTTCCCGGTAGAAGAGCTTCTTACTCTGCGAAAGCTAGGATCGCGCCTGCAAGGTCACCCACACCGTGAGTCGTTACCAGGATTAGAAAACAGCTCAGGACCACTTGGGTCTGGTTTGTCACAGGCCGTCGGGATGGCGATCGCTGACCGGATGGACAACCCATACACCAGTAAGTTTTTCTACTGCTTAACTGGTGACGGGGAATTGCAAGAAGGACAAATCTGGGAAGCGGCAATGTTGGCTGGAAAGGAGAAGTTACACAACCTGATTGTGATCGTTGATCGTAACGGTTTTCAGATTGATGGGTATACCCAAGACGTCATGCCAATGGAACCACTGGCCGAAAAATGGGAGAGCTTTGGGTTCGATGTACAGGAGGTCGACGGGCACAGCATGCGTGCACTTAACGATGCAATCGGGAAAGCCCAAGCCGTCTACAGTCAACCGTCAGTTATTATTGCACACACCATCGGAAGTAAGGGGGTAGACGTGTTCGAGCGTGACTTTAGATGGCACGGTAATCCTCCAGGTAAAGGACCAGAAGACCGAGTGCCGAAAAGTGAGCAAGCTAAAGTCGCCTTAGAAAAACTCCGTACCCTGGCTGGTATGATTGATAAAGATACTATTTCATAATTATGTTTGCAGATCATATTTCAGAAGCAATAAAAAATGGAGGAGAGGTCGAGCGTGAAGCAACCAGGAATGGCTTTGGCGATGGTTTACTAGAAGCCGGTAAGCGTGATCAAAACGTCGTAGCTCTATGTTGTGACTTAACCGAGTCAACTAAAACTCACTTGTTTGCCAACGAATTCCCAGAACGGTTCGTTCAGATTGGTGTAGCCGAGCAAAACTTAGCATCTGTCGGATCAGGTATGGCAGCAATGGGGAAGATCCCATTCATCACCTCATACGCTATGTTCTCGCCTGGTCGTAACTGGGAGCAGATCCGTACCACCATTGCGTATAATAATGCGAACGTAAAAATCGCCGGCTCGCACGCTGGAGTATCGGTTGGGCCTGACGGGGCAACTCACCAGGCAACCGAAGACATCGCTATCATGCGGACTGTTCCTAATATGATTGTTATTGCACCAGCTGACATTCACGAAGCGCGCAAGGTTACCCTAGCTGCAGCTAAACACGAAGGGCCAGTTTATTTCCGCCTAGGACGATCAGGGACGCCGGTAGTTACAACCCCAGAAACTCCATTTGAAATTGGGAAAGCCCAGCTGATGTTTACTCGTGACCAATCGCTTGAAAAGAAAGTTGGTATCGTGGTGACTGGTTCACTTTTGTATAACGCACTGATGGCAGCACACGAGCTACAGGTGTCCGGTATCGGTGCCTCGGTGCTGCACATAGCCACCATCAAGCCACTTGATACTGAAGCCTTAGCTTCCTTTGCAGCCGATCATGACGCACTCGTGACGGTAGAAGAGCATCAAGTCATCGGTGGTTTAGGTAGCGCCGTAGCTGAGTTCTTAAGCGAAACCAACCCAACCAAAATCGCCCGAATCGGCATCCAAGATCAGTTTGGTCAATCAGGTGAACCAGATGAACTCATCGCGCACTATGGTATGGATGTGCCAAGCATTGTCGTAGCCGGAAAGAAACTCACCCAAAACTAGCGAATTTGCATTAGTTTCAAAATTTTACTCAGTCAACGTACAACTCAGTACGTCTCGTTCCTAAAATTTCTCCAACTAACACAACTTCATCTAGTTTTGGGTGAGTTTGGCAGAACTAACTTGGAACAGAACGAAAAATTAAAAACCGCTCGTAATCACGAGCAGTTTTTTTATTGTGTTTCTATGTGACTATTACACCTTACTTGGCGTGTAGTCGTCTGGTCGGGTGTCTAGGAATTTTTGTAGGTCTTCCATTGGTAGTAGGCCAGCTTGTGCTCCTACGTGCTGTACGACGTTCATAGAGTTGATTGGGCCCCATGATAGTGCTTCTGCTGGGTCTTTACCAAGGATGATCGCTGAAGTAAATGTACTTGAGAACGCGTCACCAGCACCGGTGCGGTCAACTGGTGCGCTTGGGTCCGGGTACATTGGCATTCGCCACGCTTGATCGTCAGCATCGACAGTAAAGGCTCCATTTGGTCCATCGGTCACTACTGGAATAGTTGGGCCGAGTTCCCGGATCATCCGTACCAGGGTAGGGATATCCTGTTCGGTTGTTTTAAGGATTTCCTGTGCTTCTTCTTTGTTGCAGAAAAAGATTTCGGTGTTTTCGTATACGTCACGAATTGCATCAACCCCAACTTTGATCTGGAAGGTACCAGGTTGGAAGGCAAGCTTAGTTTCATTATTTTTTACGTACTCTGCGATCTCGTGGTGGTACGGGATACCATGTTCACCAACTGATGAGAAGTAAAAGAACTTTGGCGCCACTGGGAAGTCCGGTAGCGCGTACGGGTAGGTTTCATGGTTAATGAGAATCGTTCGTTCTGGTCCGTATCGCAATACGTAGTGATAATTAGTCTTTTTGTCTTCGTGAATTTTTACAAAATCAGTGTGGATTCCTTCGTCCCGGAGGGCTTGCAAACACTCTTTACCAAATTTATCATTTCCGATATGGGTAACCAGACCAGTTTCTAAACCAAGCCGGTGAGCTGATGTTGCCGCGTTAGGACTATTTCCTACCGCCGGTACTACGACGACGTCGTCGTAGGGTAATTTGCTACCAAAGGGCATTTGTAGGGTCTTGCGGCCGGTATCTTGGTCAATCGAGACATCTGCTTGGTCAATATTAAGTTGAATGAAGGCATCTATGAGGATGTCGCCAATGGCGACGAAATCGTATTGTTGTGACATATGTCAGTATTGTACCAGTTAGACCAAAGGGTTTGTTATTATATTGTACATAAACAAATAAGCGTCAGATATATGAAATCCCTACGAGAAGTGATCGCCGAAGCCGAAGAGCAAAAAGTAGCAGTTGGACACTTTAACGTGTCTGATTCAAGTCAGTTGTGGGGTATCTTCCGGGCCGCCCAAAAACTTGATCTCCCGGTGGTGATTGGTGCCTCAGAAGGAGAGCGTGATTTTATCGGTGTTCGTCAACTGGTTGCGCTAGTTACATCAATTCGCGAAGAGTTTGATTATCCGATCTACACCAACGCCGATCATACGTACAGTCTAGAGCGGGTCAAAGAAGCAATTGATGCCGGGTTTGACGCAGTGATTTATGACGGCAACAAAGTATCTCACGAAGAGAATCTTGAGATCACTAAACAGTGTGTCGAGTATGCCCGGGCCCAAGATCGTGATGTGTTGGTCGAAGCAGAGTTGGGGAACATCGGTATGTCTTCAAAGTTGCTTGATGGTATTCCAGAAGGGGCCGAAATCACCGATGAGATGATGACGTTACCAGAAGAGCTGGCTGAGTTCGTGGCTCACACCGGGGTCGACCTGATCGCACCGGCGGTCGGGAACTTGCACGGCATGATGAAGCACGGGAATAACCCAAAGTTAAACATCGAACGTATTACGCAGTTGCGAGCGGCTGGGGGAGTGCCGATGGTGTTGCACGGTGGTTCAGGTATTAGCGACGAGGATTTTATAGCAGCAATTAAAGCGGGTATTGGCATGGTGCATATCAATACCGAAATCAGAAAAGCCTATCGCGACGGCATCGTTGATTACCTACAAGCAAACCCAGACGAAGTTGCGCCGTACCGCTACGCTGGTGCCGGTCGTGATGCGCTTGAAGCGGTCGTGGAGGCGCGGATGCGACTGTTTACACAAAAGTAGTAAGTCGGCCATAAAGGGTATGGAGATTTTCTAAATATGTGTTAAGGTATCGTTCATTATGACAACAACAGTAGCAATCGCCGCCCGCACCGCCGGACAAGCCCTTCCTGAAGGACATGTTCCAGCTGTCGTCTACGGCCCAAAACAAGAACCAGTATCAATTTCTTTAGAAGAAAAAGTGTTTGACAAAATCCGTCGAGAGGCTGGTGAATCAACCATTGTTGAGTTGACCGGGTTAGCTGAACCAATCGAAGTATTGATCAAGGACGTTGATTTTGATCCAGTTAAGATGCACATCGTGCACGTTGATTTTTACGCGTTTGAACGCGGAAAAGACATGACCACAACCGTGGCGATTGAGTTAGTAGGGGAGGCTCAAGTCGAAAAGAACAATATTGGAAGTGTGACCAAGGTTCTACAAGAAATCACTGTGACTTGTCGCCCAAGTGCACTACCTTCACACATAGATGTCGATATCTCTGGTATGGATGATGCTGACTCTAAAATTACCGTAGCTGACCTGCCAGCTCTTGAAGGAGTAATCTATGACGCCGAACCAGAAGAAACCGTAGCAGTGGTAAGTATCGCGAAAGAAGAAGAGTCAGACGAAGATCCAGAAGACGTAGACATGAATGAAATTACAGTCGAGGGAGAAAAGCAAGAAGCTGGAGAAGGTGAATAAAAGAGTGCTGAGTAAGGTACTTGCAAATAAAATCAGCCGGAATTATGCACTGCATAATTCCGGCTGATTTGTTATACTATTCAGCATGCAAAGAATCGTTGTTGGAGTACTGTGTTTGGGATTATTATTCCCGACACCTTTAGTAGTGTCAGCCGAAACTGATGCTGAGCGTCGTAGTCGAATTGAGGCCGAACTACAAAACGTCGAGCGTCAGATTTTGACGCAGCAACGTATCGTCGAAGACAAGCAAGTCGAACGGCGATCATTAGAGCGAGACATGGCAATTATCGAAAGCGAGATCACTCAGGCTCAACTGGGTATTCAAGCTAGGTCAGCTTCAATTGAGCAACTCTCAGACCAAATCGGCGACAAAGAAGTGGTGCTCGAAGTGCTGGCAGAAAAACTAGATAAACAACAAGACTCACTAGCTGACCTGGTCCGCAAATCAGCCCTACTTGAAGATTACTCGTTGGTCGAGGTGATGCTCAGTAAGCGAAATTTCTCAGACTTTTTTACTGATGTTGCTACTTTTGAAACACTCAAGGATTCACTCAATGAATCCCTGGTTGTATTAGATGGTATACGAAGAGATACGGTCGACCAGCGAGAGCAGCTGACAGACAAGCAACAAACCGAAGCTGAAATGCGTCAGATTCAAGAACTAGAAAAGAAAAATATCGAAGCCAAAGAACGCGAGAAAGAGCAGGTGCTAACCGTCACTCGTGGTGAAGAGGCAGAATATCAAGCGCTCTTAAGTTCACAAATGAAAACCGCCGCGCAACTACGTAGCCAGCTCTTTGACCTCTTGGGAGGTGGTGGTGGTATCCCGTTTGGTGAGGCGGTAGAGTTGGCTAAGTACGCACAAGGGGTAACTGGCGTACAAGCTTCGTTGATTTTGGCGATCCTCGAACAAGAATCAAATCTTGGTACTAACCTGGGTGGGTGTGTGTTTACTGACAGTACATCCGAGCGTCCAGTGATGCACCCAACTCGCGACGAGCCAGTGTTCTTAGCTATTGCTGAGATTCTTGGATTCAACCCAAATACACGGACAGTGTCTTGCCCAATTGTGCAAAATGGTAGCCGAGTCGGTTGGGGAGGAGCGATGGGTCCTTCACAGTTCATTCCATCCACTTGGGCAATGTACGGTGGAATTGTGGCGGATGGTACTGGCGGATTTTTCTACGACCGGGGGTCAGATGCGATTCGCGCAATCAATGGTGGTGATATCGCCAACCCATTTAATAACCGTGATGCCTTTCTAGCGACAGCACTACTGTTGCGGGATAACGGAGCTCGGGGTACGTATGATTCAGATCGTACTGCAGCCTTGCGTTACTACGCTGGTTGGGGTGGGGCAAATAACCCAGCCAATGCCTTCTATGGAAACCAAGTAATGAACCGAAAAGATCGTCTAGCCCAAGAAATCCAAATTCTCTCTAATTAATAAAAGAAAAAGCGCCGTATCTTTTCAGATACAACGCTTTGTGAGAGCTTTACCACTGTCTTACTTTTTCAATCCGCGCGAGATATCGACGCAGATATGCGATTTTCGCTAGATATTCACGAAGCTTCCTGTGCTGTTCAAACTCGGTGAGGATAGCTTGAACTTGTTTTTTTGCATGCTCAGTATCTTCTTCAGAAAGTGTATTTGACTGGATGCTAGCCTGGTAAATATTTAGACTAGTCGTCAGCTGTTCAAAAGCATATGGTCTCCCAGCAAATCTGTCACTGAGATGTATGACGTTAGACTCGACGGCAGAAATGTTAGCCATCACATGCTGTAGAATCTCATCACGACGCAACATAATGATTGCATGACCAATCTTTTCTGGGACATCCTCAAGCTCACCACTGGTACGTGCGAGCAAGGACAGCACTTCAATACTGCCAGGCCGCCGCTTGCCGGTGACAAAGATCGGGGGGATCTCTACTCCGCAAAATTCTGGGTAGGAATCCGCAGAGACTCGTTGTTTCTGCCTATCTTCTTCTTTGATGATATCCATGCAGAGTTCGACACACTCATCACAGATAAATACAGTTGGTCCAGCAATGAGCTTGCTCACTTCGTGTTGGCTCTTGCCGCACCAGCTGCAATACAGGGTATTTTTTTTTGAACTATCCACTTATGTTCTCCTTAATAGTGGTTTAATTTTTGGGGTCGTCTGTGGTCACTTAACTACAATTGAAAAGAAATGTAAAGAGGCTATTGCGAAAAAACCACTATCTGTTATAGTTCTCGCACTAATAAATTAGGTGAGCAATTGCCGAAGTAACAACATTTTATGAAAAAAGACATTCACCCAGAAAACTATCGAAAGGTAATCTTTCACGATAACTCGAACAACGAGCGAATTTTAGTTGGATCTACCGTTGAGGCAACCGAAACTGACAAATGGACAGATGGAACAGAGTACCCACTTAAACGAATGGACGTATCAAGTGCATCACACCCGTTCTATACTGGTCAAGAAAAATCACTCGACACCGCCGGACGAGTCGATCGATTCAAGCAACGAGTTGCTAAAGCTGGTAAGAAAAAGTCTTAACCTCTTTGAAACCGCAGCGGACACTAGGGTGTCCGCTGCGGTTTTGTGTATACTAAAGCCATTATATGGATTACGATCAAGAAAAAATTGAATGAAGAAATGAGCATAGCGATTATTCTGAATTTACGTCTCAATTCTGGCTTTAGGCCCAGACAGAATTGCTAGACGACAACGTTAACACATTATGGAAATTGATAAGCAAAAATTAGAGGAGTTTCACCAGTACAACAAAACGCAATTTCTCGCGTCGCAATTTGAGAGTGAGTTGGTGAAACTAACTGAAGCCCAGGAGCTGGCCGATAGTGACCCAGAAATGGCTGAACTAGCAGTAGAGGAAATCGCTCAGCTGACAAAGCAGCTACAAGACCAGTGGGACGAAATGGACAAGATTGTCGAATCAAATAAGGAAGAAGAAAAGAAGCCTTACGGCGTGATGCTCGAAGTTCGGGCTGGGGCAGGGGGAGATGAAGCGTCTTTGTTCGCAGCTGAGCTTGCGGGAATGTATCTAAAATATGCCGAGGTCCAGGGTTGGCCAACGGTCCGTAACAACGTATCAGCAACTGAGGCTGGTGGATACAAAGAAGCATCGTTTGAGATTATGGGGAATATGGTTTATGACGATCTACGTTATGAAACAGGTGTGCACCGGGTGCAGCGCATCCCAGCTACTGAAAAGCAGGGTCGGATCCACACCTCGACCGCATCAGTAGCGATCCTCCCGATGCGGAAAAAGCCCACCATTGAAATTAACCCAGCCGATATTGATACTGAGTTCTCTAGGGCAGGTGGTGCGGGTGGGCAAAACGTTAACAAGGTCGAGACTGCCGTTCGATTGGTGCACCGTCCAACCGGAATTGATGTGCGATCAGAAAATGACCGCTCACAGCTTAAAAACCGCATCAAAGCGATGGAGTTACTCACCGCAAAATTAGAAGCGATTTTTGAAGAAGAGCAAGCGGCCAAACACGCCGCAGTGCGTAAAGGGCAGATCGGAACGGGGGACCGAAGTGAGAAAATCCGTACTTACAATTTCCCGCAAAACCGCATCACCGATCACCGCATTAAAGAATCATGGCACACGGTTGAAGCTACTCTTGCTGGCTCACTTGGTCCAATTGTTGAGGCGATGAAATCAGCGGCAGCCGCCGGTGATGAAGCTGTTGCAGAATAGCCTTTTTCATAGTACTGTACTGCCACATTGCGATACCTCGGTATTGCAACGTCTCCAAGCACTGCTTGCTGTCCTCCGCGCTCGTGCGGCACTTGGTCTGGTCAATTTTGATTGATCACCACGCCACCTCGACGTGTATAGCATTATTAGTAACGGCAGCTTGGTGTTACAAACAATCACCGCTCTGGTGAATATCCACGTAAAATAGAAGTTTGACTATGTCTAGCCCGGCCGGCGCTTCTATTTCACACCCAATAATTACAATTAATTTATTTTACAATATGTCAGATAAAAACCTCGTGAGTCGTCTGTTTGAAGCAGGTTCACACTTTGGCTTTAAGAAAGCCCGACGCCACCCAACAATGGCTTCATACCTATACACAACCAAAGAAGGAAGTGACGTTATTGACCTAGCAAAGACGGGTGAATCTCTTGTGGCTGCTAAAGCTGTATTACTGGAAGCTGGAAAGCTAGGTAAAACAGTTATGTTTGTCGGAACCAAAGACGAAGCTTCTAAAATCGTTAAGGCAGCCGCTGAAAAAGCAGAAGCACCATACGTCACCAACAGGTGGATCGGCGGCATGATGACTAACTTCACCGAAATCAAGAAGCGAATCAATCGACTCGAAACACTAACTAACGAAAAGACTACTGGTGAACTAGACCGAAAGTACACTAAAAAAGAACGAGTGGTTATTGGACGAGAAGCAGCGAAACTAGAATTCAACTTCTTTGGTATTTCAAAACTTACCAAGCTACCAGATATGCTCCTAGTGGTAGACCCACGACACGATCACATTGCAGTAACTGAAGCAGCCGAAAAGAACATTCCAGTTATGGCTCTGACAAGTACTGATGGAGATACTAGATTGATCAAGTACCCAGTGGTAGCCAACGACGCACTACAAACCAGTATTTCACTTATCGTTACTGAACTTGTCGATGCCTACATCGAAGGAAAGTCAGCCTACGTACCAGCTGAAAAGTCAGCTACCCCAACCAGACGACGTACAGCCTAAGCTTGTACGGTATAATCGATCAGCCGTTACTATTTTCTAATTGTTATTTGTATGGAAATCAAACAAAGCCAACTAAAAGAACTACGAGACAAAACTGGTATCTCTGTGATGCAGTGTAAAAAAGCGCTTGAAGAAGCTGAGGGAGACATGGACAAAGCTGTCATCATCCTTAAGAAAAAGCGCAGTGAAGCAGCAGACAAAAAGTCTGACCGAGAACTAGGAGCTGGCGCTGTTGGTGTCTACGTACACAACACCAATGAAGTAGCCGCTACCGTACTACTTGCTTGTGAAACTGACTTTGTGTCAAAGAACGAAGAGTTCATTACACTCGCTCGAGAAATCGCAATGCACGTTGCCGCTACTAATCCAAAGGTAATCAGTACCGAAGAATTACCAGCCGATGCAATCGAAAAAGCTAAAGAAGTATTTGCACCAGAGCTAGAAGGTAAGCCAGAAGAGATGAAGGACAAGATCATGGAAGGGAAGTTGGCTTCATACTTTAAAGAGCAGGTATTGCTTGAACAAGATTTCGTCAAGAACCCAGAACAGACTATTTCAGAAATGGTGTCAGGCGCAGTCCAGAAATTTGGTGAAAACGTATCAATCGCGCAGATCTCGCGCGTGTCAGTAAAATAGGTACATGTTGGCTTTGCCAGGCATTGTACTCGGGGTGACCATACTGCTATTTGCAGGTATGGTCTTACTCGTTGCACAAGAACAAAAGGCTGGTGAGCGCAAGGTTCTGGGTAGATTCCGTGGTTGGCTCGATCGAATGTTAGGCAAGCTGATTGCACTGGTTAGACGAGTAATTAAAACGATCACAATTTCGTTTGTCTATGTGATTCACCAGTTCCGGCACGCTATAGCGGCCGCCATTGCCCCTCGTCCACGCCGACGTAAAGTAAAGGACAAGCTACAGTTCGAGCGGACCAACAACCACCTCAGCTCAATGCATGACCACAAAGACGACACTGCACTGACCGAAGCTCAAAAGAAAAAACTCCGCAACAAAAAACTAGAAGAAAGATTTTAGACGTCTACGCGTCATCAATAACTCATGAAAAAAGAAACAGAACCCTATTCTGGAGATATTCCACGTTCGCCACTCCATTTTTTGGCGTATATTTCAAAACCACACAAGTGGTGGGCTTTTGTTGCTTTTTTAGCAATGACTAGTGCGGTTTTGTTGGAGCTAGTGTCTGTCTATGTAGTGGCCCGGTTCGTTGACAGTTTTACTTCAGCAGTTGGATCTACTGCCCAACTAGAGACCTTCTATTACTGGGGGTTGATTTTCTTTGTAGTGGTACTGGTTGAGAGAATGCTGTGGCGACTCTCTGGCTTTCTTGGAATTAAGTGGCTGGTAGATACCGCCGCTGATGGTTATAAAGTGCTCTACGACTATATTTCACAACACAGTCATGGTTATTTTGTCAGCCGATTTGCTGGTGCCGTATCCAACAAAATGTCTAATGCTGTAGATGGTGTGACTCGTTTGGCTGAGCGCTTGTTGTGGGGGATGATCCCTCAGGTGATTGCTGTACTTGGTACTATCTACGTCTTTGCCACTGTAAACTGGATGTTGGGATTAACCATTTTTGTCTCAATATTTTTAGTTGTGTTATTTAACATATGGTTTGTTAAACGACGACGTCCGTATGTTGTTGCTTATGCACGAGCATCATCAAAGGTCCGCGGGGAAGGAGTTGATCTGGTGACAAATATAGCTACTGTTCGACAGTATGCCAATGGGTTGTTTGAGATGGAACGTATCGAAAACGCAATCATCGACCGAGCCAAAAAAGATAAAAAACAATGGTTCATGGGCGACTGGTTGATGGTCATTAATACTGTGTTTGGTTTAGTTTTGACTGTCTTACTGTTAATAGGTACGTACATGCTGATTGAAGATGAAGCGATTTCTGTGGGAACAGTAGTTTTGATTTTGACCCTGTTAGGTCGCGTTGGGTATGCGTTTACCCACATTGGCAATATGCTTAACGGCTTCATCAGATTGTATGGTGAGTCAGAAGAAGGGCTAAACAGTATCTTAATCGATCATGAGATTGTCGATGAGCCAAATGCAAAAGCCTTGGCTGATGTAGGCGGCACCATCACTTTCGCCAACACCACCTTCGCATACGACCAACAAACCATATTCAACAACCTCAACCTAGACGTCAAACCAGGTGAGCGTATTGGTCTGGTCGGCCCATCTGGCGCCGGCAAGTCTACCCTGGTATCGCTACTTCTGCGCCAACACGACCTCACCTCCGGTGCGATCCTGATCGACAACCAAAATATAGCCGAGGTTACCCAAGACTCGCTCCGATCAAACATCGCCTTGGTACCCCAAGAACCAATGCTATTCCACCGCACCATCAAGGAGAACATCATGTACGGCAAACCAGACGCGACCCACGCCGAAATGGTCCAAGCCGCCGACCGCGCCCAAGCCCGCGAATTCATCGAAGCCCTACCTGAACAGTACGACACCCTGGTTGGTGAACGTGGTGTGAAGCTCTCTGGTGGTCAAAAGCAGCGGGTGGCGATCGCACGCGCGATGCTAAAAGAAGCTCCGATATTGGTGCTTGACGAAGCTACTAGTGCTCTTGATAGTGAAAGTGAAGTGGCTATCCAAAAAGCGCTCGAGTCCCTGATGGAAAACAAAACCGTGATCGCCGTCGCGCACCGTCTATCTACCTTGCGCAAGATGGATCGTATCCTCGTGATCGACCAAGGAAAGATCGTGGAGGACGGAACCCACGACAGCCTCGCTAACGCTGGTGGACTGTATGCCAAGTTGTGGGAGCATCAGGCTGGTGGGTTTGTGGGGGAGTAGCCAACCTGTTATATCAGATGTCGCACAGTTGGTGGGTGCACCTGTATGACAAACATACACAGTGGCCTCACTCAGGAATGATGATTTGACCGTTAGTCAAATCAACTGCAAATAAAAAGCGTAGAAATGAGTAAACTCTTTCTACGCTTTTTATTTGCAGCCTTCGCTTCGCTCGTATCGGAGCCACCTGTCAGATTCGAACTGACGACCTACTCATTACAAGTGAGTTGCTCTACCAACTGAGCTAAGGTGGCGTATCTTTTGGTACGCGCCATTATGACTAAAAAAATGAAAAAATGCAACCTTGCATTTTAGTTACACGGATGATTTCCATACAATATTTAGTAAGAATGGTATCTTTGATACGTCTTTAAAAACAATATGCAGACTTACTCTATCCCCAAAACAGTCAAAACTTTTTTTCTACAATCTATCCGCCCGTATCGCGGGTTGTTTGTTATAGCCGCTATACTGGTGATTGTCGCCGAAGTTATTTCGCAAGGAAGTAGTTACATTTTTAAGATTATTGTAGATGCCGTTGAGTCTGGTAGTTACCAGCTAGCTTTCTGGGCTGGTCTAAGCTATCCATTATTAGTATTTATAGTACAAACATTATTCCGCGGAAGTGGGATCCTGGTTGGACGTATTCAATCAGAAATTATCAGGGACCAGAATAATAATCTAGTGGATCATTTGCTGAAACACAGTAAGTCATTTTTTGATAATCGCTTTGCCGGATCACTTGTAAGTAAAGTATCTCACGTCGTCAGCGGGGCAGAGCAGTTTGTTGCCATCCTCATGTGGACGTTTTTAGAAACTATAATCAGTCTGATAGTGACCGCTGCGCTTATCTTTACCGTCAGCTGGCAAGCGGGATGTATATTCTTGCTACTAGTAGTATTTATTTTGGCAATCAATGTTTCGATGATCCGTGGTAAGAAGGAAATCTCCGAAAAGACTTCAGAAGCACGCAGCACTTTGTCTGGTGTGCAGGCAGATTTATTCTCCAATATGGATGCTGCCAGGCAGTATGCGCGCGGTGATTATGAAAAATACAAACACAATACGTCTACCACAGAGCTAAAAACTCTTGAATTCAAAAACTGGTTTTATACCGAAAAAATGCTGTTTATCAACGGGGTGGTTTTGTTCGTTTGTTTTTCTGGAATGATGTATGTACTGATGCAAGCTTGGCAAGCTGGGTCAGTTAGTTCTGGCGACATGGTGCTAGTGTTAGCATTGATGTCACAAATTACTGGCATGATGATTTTCTTGGGTCAGTCGTTACAAAGTGTTGCTCGGACGTACGGTGAATTTCAAGAAGGGTTAAAAGAATTAATCGTACCGTACGAAATCACCAACCACCCAAACGCCCAACCCCTCCACACGAATACCGGCACCATCACCTTTCAAAACCTCACCTTCGCATACGACCAACAAACCATCTTCAGCAACCTCAACCTAGACATCAAACCAGGTGAGCGTATCGGTCTGGTCGGCCCATCTGGCGCCGGCAAGTCTACCCTGGTATCGCTACTTCTGCGCCAACACGACCTCACCTCCGGTGCGATCCTGATCGACAACCAAAACATCGCCGAGGTTACCCAAGACTCACTCCGCTCCAACATCGCCCTGGTGCCCCAAGAACCAATGCTATTCCACCGCACCATCAAGGAGAACATCATGTACGGCAAACCAGACGCTACCTACGCTGAGATGGTCCAAGCCGCCGACCGCGCCCAAGCGCGAGAATTCATCGAAGCCCTACCTGAACAGTACGACACCCTGGTTGGTGAACGTGGTGTGAAGCTCTCTGGTGGCCAAAAGCAGCGGGTGGCAATCGCACGTGCGATGCTAAAAGAAGCCCCGATCCTCGTGCTCGACGAAGCCACTAGTGCCCTTGATAGTGAAAGTGAAGTGGCGATCCAAAAGGCGCTTGAGTCCTTGATGGAAAACAAGACGGTGATCGCCGTCGCGCACCGTCTATCTACCTTGCGCAAGATGGATCGTATCCTTGTGATCGACCAAGGCAAGATAGTGGAGGACGGCACCCACGATAGTCTCGCTAACGCTGGTGGACTGTATGCCAAGTTGTGGGAGCATCAGGCTGGTGGGTTTGTGGGTGAGTAGCGGATAAAACCCTTTATTTTTAGCTAAAATAAGGCTATACTCGGATTTATCCATGAGTGACGACTCACACTTATTACCATACGCTAGGCGCGCTGACTTTAAGGTTGCTCGCGCCAATGAATTGACTGGGAAAGACCGGCGGTTTTACCGGTTTCTAGAGATAGTACCGGGGGTAGCGGCTTGGGCAACTTTGATCGGAATTGTCTGGGCGTCTATCTACGCTTCATTTTTTGCGGCTTATTTTGTGATTGCGTTTGCGATCTACTGGGTGCTCAAAACTATTTTTCTTTCGTATCACGTTCGGTACAACTATAAACGACTCAAACACCACATGGAGCTTGATTGGGGGCGTTTAATCGAGCGATTTAAATGCGAAGACTATTATCACTTGGTTATTTTTCCGTACTATCAAGAGCCCCTAGAAATGCTCGATGATGCTATGAAGGGACTGGCTGAAGCTAAATACGATCCGAAAAAATTGATCGTTGTTCTAGCGGCTGAAGAGCGAGCGGGCAAAGAGTCTGTTGACCAGGCGTACCAGATTGAACAAAAGTACGCCGATCAGTTCGGTCATTTTTTAGTGACGGTTCACCCTGGCGATGTGGTGGGAGAAATTGCCGGCAAAGGATCGAACGTACATCATGCATTACACGAGGTGCGGTCAAAGATAATTGATCCAGAAAAGATCCCGTACAAAAATATCCTTACCTCGATTTTTGATATTGATACAGTTATCTACCCAGATTACTTCAGTTGTTTGATGTGGCATTTCATGACTGCCGAGCAGCCATTTAAAAGTGCTTTTCAGCCAGTACCTTTGTTTACCAACAATCTCTGGGAAGCTTCAGCGGTGTCTAGGGTAATGGCGATGTCGAGCACATTTTGGCAGATGATCATGCAAGAACGACCAGACAAGGCGGCGACGTTTTCTTCACACTCGGTTAGTTTCCAGGCGCTCTATGAAATCGGCTATGGACAAGCCAATGTGGTCAGTGAAGATTCTCGGATCTATTGGAACTTGATGGTGGCCAATGATGGTAACTTTGATGTGGTATCGCTGTCCTACCCAATTGCCATGGATGCAACAGCCGCACCAACGTTGTGGGGGACGATTAAAAATATCTACAAACAACACCGTCGCTGGACCTACGGGGTAGAGAATTGGGTGTATTTGGTCTACCACTTTACCAAGAATAAAAATATTCCACTTAAAAAACGCTGGTCAGTGGCACTAATGCAAGGTGAGGGGTATTGGTCATTGGTGACCAACCCAATCATGTTATTTATCCTAGGCTGGGCACCGATCTTTCTGGGAACCCGTGAGTTCCACGCGACTGTACTATCGTACGAACTACCTATTATGGTCCGCAACTTATTGATCGTCGCTATGTTTGGGTTAGTCGTCTCTTCTATTATTGCGCTGTCACTCACGCCACCACGCCCAGAGGGGTACAGTCGTTTCCGATACGTTGTGATGGCTCTGCAGTGGATCATGGTGCCAATTACCATGATTGTCTTTAGTGCCATCCCTGGGCTTGATGCTCAGACCAGATTAATGTTTGGACGATACATGGGCTTCTGGGTAACCCCAAAGCGGGTACAATAATATAAATGCATATGCCACAAGAACCACAAATAGTTGGAATGTCTAAGCAACGCAGAAACTTCTTTTTTTGGACGTTGGTGTTGGTGTTTGTAGTATTGTTACCGACCATGATTTTTTATACTACCGGATATCGATTAACGTTTGATGATGATTCTGAAACAACCATGGTTACGACCACGGGCGGGATGTATATTACAACTGCCAATCTCGAGGTGGATGTCTATCTTGATGAAGAGCAAATCGAACAACCTCGATTGTTTCGAAACGCCTATTACATTCAAAACATTAAAGCTGGCCAGCACCGGATCGTGGTGCAAGCGCCCGAAGTTCACACGTGGGTGAAGGAACTTCCAGTTGATTCGTACATCGTAATTGAAGCTGCTGCGTTCAACCTGCCAACTACTCCTCGCTTACGACCGATTACACAATACGTAAACAGTGATGGAGCAGCCGTCTACCAAAGTGCGGCCACTACGTCAGAGATTTTTGGTACCGCGACAGCTACTGAACCGTTTGTGTTTGCGACGACTTCGTCAGTAGCTAGCTTTACCGTTAATCCAGAGTATGAATTTGTAGAAACTTTATTTGGTACTTCAACCGCTACTACAACATCGGTCTTTGCTCAATTTTTACGAGACATGGATCGTTTTCGGTTCGCTTCACCAGAGGATCGAATCGCTACCACTTCAACTTCTACTCCAGAGGTGATTGAGCAAAACGACGTCGAGCTGCTCAGTCGTGAACTTGAGCTATACGCAGTGTGGCGTGGGCAAGAAAACAACATACCGTTTTACTTCTGCGTAACTAATTCCAACGCCACCTCAACTAAAGCTCGCTACGGACAGCACGTTGCTGACGCGGTGTTCGCCACCTCAACCGCTACCAGTTCACCAATCTTTATGATTGATGACCAGACATGTCGATCAGAAATAAAACTTGATCGACTGCGCCAGGATGTTTATCTGTTTGATTTCTTCCCCGGAACATCTGACCTAGTGTTACTACATCTGGAAAACGGACTCTATGTCACTGAGATCGACGACCGCGCGTGGCAAAACACCCAACCACTTTATTTAGGCGATGATTTTACCACCATCATCGAGAATGACATTATTTACATTGAAGAAAACAGAAATTTCTTTGAAATCATTCCAGAAATTGAATCATAAGCCGTACGTGCTAGACTAGAATCCCATGCAACCAACTAACGGACACCAACACCCAATTACGCAAATGATTGACGAAATCAATCATATTTTTACAGATATCGGTTTTTCTTTTGAAGAGGGTCCCGAAGCTGAAACTGAGCACTACAACTTCGATCAGTTAAACTTTTCACCAGAGCATCCAGCGAGAGATATGCACGATACGTTCTGGTTTAAAGGTAAAGACGTATCAGATCCAACTGTACTGCGCACCCATACCAGTCCAGTACAAGCGCGATTTTTGGAAGCTCATGGCGCGCCAGCCAAAATAATTGTGCCCGGTAAGGTGTTTCGTAACGAGACAACCGATGCTACCCACGAAGCACAATTTTATCAACTAGAAGGGTTGCACGTAGATAAAGGGATTCACCTGGGACACCTCAAGGGTACCCTTGAGTACTTCTTTTCAAAATTCTTTAGTGGCAAAACCGAAGTACGTTTCAGGCCAAGCTTCTTTCCGTTTGTTGAACCGGGGGTTGAAGTCGATATGCGCTTGCTCGAAGGCGATAGCAAGCTAGCTGGGAAATGGATTGAAGTGATGGGAGCCGGGATGGTGCATCCAAATGTGCTTAAAGCCGGTGGGGTAGACCCTGACGAATTTTCCGGGTATGCCTTTGGTATGGGGATCGATCGTTTAGGGGTTATGAAGTACGGCGTCGAAGACATTAGGGATTTTTATTCAGGTGACTTACGTTTCGTTAATCAATTCTAAGTATGAAAGTAAATTACGCGTGGCTAAAAGATTATGTAGGAGATGCATTGCCCGATACCGGGAAGGTTACTGACCTGCTTACCGAGCATGCTTTTGAAATTGACGGGATCGAAACGGTTGGTAGTCATGTGGTGATCGATGTGGACGTATTGCCAAACCGATCAAGTGACTGTCTGAGTCATCGGGGAATTGCTCGAGAATTAGCCACCATCCTGGATACTGATCTCAAATACGATCCTCTGGCAATCAAGCTTAACCTAGCGCCAACCGACAAAATACAAGCGACCATTGCTGACACAAGCGCCTGTCCGCGTTTTACCGCTGCGCTGATTACTGGCATCGAAGTCAAAGAATCACCAGGCTGGCTCAAGGAACGGCTAGAATCACTCGGGCAGCGGTCTATTAACAATGTGGTCGACGCGACCAACTACGTCATGTACGCCATTGGGCAGCCATTGCATGCCTATGATGCCGACCTCTTTCCCCAGGTGGATGGTAAATGGCAATTTGGAGTACGCTTTGCAAACGTTGGTGAGATAGTAGAGATTCTCCCAGAAGGCGGCAGTACCGAGCCACGGCAAGTCGAGTGTGTTGGAACAGAGCTCCTGATCGTCGACGAGTCATCAAATACCCCAATTGGGCTGGCTGGAGTCAAGGGTGGTCAGTACGCTGGCGTCCATGATGGCACAACTAATATCATCATAGAAGCGGCCAACTTTCACCCAACCATCACTCGCAAAACTGCTCGCCGGCTGGGGATCGTAATTGATGCCAGTAAGCGATTTGAAAATGAACCGTCGCGCGACTTGCCACTTTATGGACAGTACAAGATCATTAAACTGATCGAAGATATAGCTGGTGGAACATACGAAGGAACGTTGGACGTCTATCCTGAACAAAAAGAGAACCCGGCTGTGTCAGTGCGCGTATCCAAAACCAATGCATTACTTGGCCTAGAGCTTTCTCAAGCCGACATATCTGCAATTATTGCTCGGACAGGATCGGCTGTGACCGAAGTTGAACCGGGCGTGCTTTCTTGTACTGGACCATGGGAGCGAACAGATTTGTTGATTGAAGAAGACTTCATCGAAGAAGTAGGTCGACTGCATGGCTTACAAAATATTACGTCAGTGATACCAGAAACAACCACCCCCGGAGCCGTCAATCCGCAGCAGCATTACAGCGAACAGATTCGCCAGATTCTATTGGCGCAAGGGTTTTCAGAAGTCATCACCTCGTCATTTCAAAAGAAGGATCAGATTCAATTGCAAAATGCGCTAGCGAGCGACAAGAGTTACGTTAGAAGTGGTCTGAGTAAAAATATAGCAGCTGCCCTTGATACCAATTTTACTCATACCGATCTACTAGGAATACGGTCGGTTAAGGTATTTGAAATTGGTACAGTTTTCGATAAAACTGAATCTGGTGTTGGTGAACATCTGTCTTTAGCAATCGGTGTCCGCCAAAAAGGCAATGGCTACACACCAAAAGACGACGCTCCATTGCAAGAAGCATTAGACGCATTAGAGACAGGGTTGGGTGTAACGCTCGAAAGTAAGAGTGAGCAGGGAGTAATAGAGGTGAATCTGTCAGAGTTGATTGCAGCTCTTCCGGTACCATCAGCATACAGCTCAAGTAGTGAACGCAAAGTGACTACGTACAGAACTGTATCTCAGTACCCAGCCACCGCTCGAGATATCGCCTTGTGGGTACCCGCCGAATTCGAGGCAGAGCGAGTCCTGGCAATCCTGCAAGAAAACGCTAGCAGCCTGTGCGTGCGTATTGATCTGTTCGATCAGTTTGAAAAAGACGGCCGAACATCCTACGCCTTTCGGCTGGTATTTCAATCAACTGAACGTACTCTGACCGATGGGGAAGTGACAGACATTATGGACACCATCAATCAGGTGGCGGAGCAAAACGGTTGGGAGGTGCGATAAAAACCCTACCGGTTATAAAGCCGATAGGGTTTGGGTGCGGTTAATGCGACGATGGTAATCGTTGGTGAGAACTGCATCAGGTGTCTATTCGAAGAGTCAACACCTCTGATTTGCTGACTTGTCTTTCGACAGTAAACGCATTATGCATTTCTAAAAAGTCTGAAGCTTGACTGTCTGTAAACAGTGATGCTTCACGGAGCCGCGGTGTAAACACAGATCTGGTTCCGCCACCACGCCACCACGAAATTTTTTCAACGCGTAGATATTCTCGTTTGCCAGAGCCTGTGTTACGACCAACTACGAAAGCGAAGTTATCATTTGCAATTGTGTATGTGAGCACGTCGTTGTTTCCTTCCTGTTCCAACCCGCAAAATACTACAGTTTTCAACCTAAGTAAAGTACTTGGTCTAGCAATTTCGGGTAGGGCAAAGCCCTAAATTGAGACATAAATTTGCAATAATCGCTACAAGCTCATTTGCTCATTCATGTTATAATTCAAGCATTATTTAACTCATTTACTATTCAGCATGGCAGACAAAAAACCCGCAAAAGCACCCAAAGTAAAAGGCTATGACGCATCATCGATTTCGGTGCTCGAAGGACTAGATCCAGTGCGAAAACGACCGGGAATGTACATCGGTACAACTGGTCTTGATGGATTGCATCACTTGATCTGGGAAGTGTTCGACAACTCGCGCGACGAAGCCATGGGTGGTTTTGCTGATCGGGTTGAAATCACGCTTTTGCCGGATAACTACATTCGGGTGGTAGACAACGGTCGTGGGATCCCGGTTGATAAACACAAGCAATCTGGGCTGTCAGCCCTTGAGACAATCTTGACGATTCTGCACGCCGGTGGAAAGTTTGGTGGTGAAGACTCAGGCTACAAAGTGTCCGGTGGTCTGCACGGTGTGGGAGTGTCGGTAGTAAATGCACTGTCTACCCATGTGGTAGCAGAAATTCATCGTGACGGTGGATCGTTTGTACAGGAATTTAATATCGGGGTGGCCAAGGCCAAAATTAAAAAGCTTGGTGCCAGTAAAGAAACCGGAACCGCTATTACGTTTCAAGCTGATCCAACCATCTTCCCTGAAATCAAGTACGACTATAAAAAAATCGTTAACCACTTGCGCCAGCAAGCATATCTGGTAAAAGCGATGCGTATCACTGTGATCGACGCTCGCGAGATAGATGAAATCACCGGTAAAAAGTATGAGTGGCAAGGAAAGCGGTACTTATCAGAAGACCATCTACCAGTCCCACACCAGACTTTCTACTTTGAGGGTGGTCTGCGGTCTCTTGTAGCCTTTAATAACTCGTACCAAAAACCGGTTCACAAAAACATTTTCTACGTCGAGAAAAATGATGTCACTCCTGAAGTAATGTCAGTTGAGGTGGCATTGCAGTATGTCGATGACATCTCACCCCGGATTACTGCCTTTGCGAACAATATCTACAACCCAGAACACGGAACGCACATTACTGGGTTTAAAACTGCATTAACTCGTACGCTCAATAACTACGCTAAGAAAAACAACTTCTTTAGTGTAAAAGATAAAGACACCGGCTTTACCGGAGATGACGTACTTGAGGGGATCACCGCCGTTGTCTCGGTAAAGATGCCTGAAATACAGTTTGAGGGCCAAACCAAAGCCAAGCTTGGGTCGGTCGAAGCGCGTGGGGCGACAGAATCAGTATTTTCTGAGGCTTTTGCGATGTTCCTGGAGGAAAATCCAGATGATGCCAAAGCCATGATCAATAAAGTCATTTTGGCGGTAAAGGCGCGGAAGGCAGCCAAGGCAGCAAAAGATTCGGTGTTGCGAAAGGGTGCACTCGAAGGAATGTCGCTCCCAGGAAAGCTGGCCGACTGCCAAAGCAAGCGAGCAGAAGATTCAGAACTATTTATCGTAGAGGGAGACTCAGCTGGTGGTAGTGCTAAAATGGGACGAGATCGCAAGACTCAAGCTATCTTGCCACTGCGTGGAAAGATTCTGAACGTTGAACGAGCCCGAATCGACAAGATGCTCGCGAGCGAACAGATCAAGAACCTTGTGATTGCGCTAGGAACTGCCATCGGAGATGTGTTTGATGTTTCAAAGTTGCGCTACCACAAAATTATCATTGCGACCGATGCGGACGTCGATGGGGCACACATTCGGACATTGCTTCTGACATTATTCTTCCGCTACTTTAGACCACTGATCGATGAGGGCTACGTGTACATTGCGATGCCGCCACTATACAAAATCCAAAAAGGTAAAGACACCCGCTACGCCTTTACCGATGATGAAAAGTTTGCCATCTTAAAAGATATGGGAGAAGAAGTGTCCGAATATGATGAAGATGTTGTCGAAGGAGAGGATGGGGAAGAAGCACCAGAAGCACCAGAAGTGGCAGTAAAGAAAGTCGGTAAAGCTAGAATCCAACGGTACAAGGGACTAGGAGAGATGAATGCTGATGAACTTGGTGAAACCACCATGAACATCAATAACCGCATCCTCAAGCAAGTAACGATTGATGACGCATTGGCTGCCGATCGAGTATTTGATATCTTGATGGGTACCGATGTGCCAAGCCGCAAGAGCTTTATCCAGAATAATGCTAAAACTGCTAACCTAGATATCTAGAACTATAATTGTCAGTTAGAAGTAACTATCTATACAAAAAGGACCGCGACATTGTTGCGGTCCTTTTTGTATAGGTAGTATTTTTATTTAGCAAATTCAACAGTTTGTGAGAATGAATCGTTACGACTGTTTCGGTCGGTTGATTCGTCGACACTCAGCTCAAATGTGTGAATGTTTGACGCACCAGTAGGGAAGCCAATGGTGAGCACTGCTCGTTCATTTGGTTTCAGGGCTGTCTGGTTTGGTGATTCGTAGGTTCCTCCATTTGGAAGTTCTAATGAGAATGTCCAGTTACCTGATGTTTTTGTACCAAAGTTTTTAACCGTAAACTGGATAGCTCCATTATCGTTTACCTCGACAATACCCGGAACAAATGATTGGTTGTTGATGGCTCCAACCCCGACATACGTCGCACCTAGATCTGTATATCCATTCGGATTAGACGAGGGAATTGCGTAGGTAAATTCCTGGGTGAAGCTTGGGGTGCTAGGTGTTGGATTACTTGGTACAGTAGGATTTGTATCAGTAACTGCTGGTTCTACAACAGTACTTTCAGAACCAATCTCTTCCTCTTCTGGCAGTTGCGCAACCTGGTTGTTGATATCAGTATTTACCACTGTTACCGTATCTGATCCAATGGCACTTGGCTCTGAGTCACTGGTTCGTAAAAACGAGACTGTGTATGGCACGTCAGCGTAACGATTTTTTTCAGAATCGATCCCTAGGGTGAGTGTGCTCGTATCACCAACATTATAGTTAGTATCACAAGCGATCGGTCGAACTCCGGCCTCGCTGATCTGCTCTAGAGCAACTCCGTCAATACAGTTGTAAGCAAATGTATATGAGCCATTTGCATTAACTTTGCTCCATTCAACCACAACACTTTCACCGGTATTGAGTAAAGATGTGTTGTTCATTAGGGTAAGTGTGTCCATTTCAACCTCAGTATCAATAATTGTTTCTTGATTCTGATTGACACTTTCTGCTAAGGAAGCAACTGAACTAAATGCTGCGGGGAAGATGTGGACCAGCTGAATAGCTAGCCAAGCGACAATTAGTAATACACCAATAAATCCAGCAATTGCAAGAGACTTTAAGATTGAGTCCTTCTTCTCAAGTGATACGTTGTTTGTTTCCATAATGTCGGCATAGTAGCATAGATGTGATATTTGTCAAGCAATTTTCTACATCTTATTTTACGAGGACTTGTAAATCTATTGACATTTAATAATTAAGTGTTAAAGTGTGTCACATCTATGAACTGGAAACAAATAACCGACGCCGTTTTACTATACAAAATTCGATTTTTTATCGTGTTTTTCGTTGTATTTACCATGACGTATACGTTTCTATTTATAGTAGATTTTCTCCCGGAGTCACCCGTAAGTGCAAATGTGCCAGCCGAAGGTTTGGTAGATGAGCTGAACGATACTGAGCGAGATTTAATGTCTGAATCTTCAGATGTACTACAAAGTGTGTCTGATCAACCACTAAATATAGAAATTATCGAAACAGATCAAACAGATGTGGCAGTAGAAGCCGTAGATGATAGTAAACAGGATCTACCAGTGAGTATGTACATTGAATCTCTCGATAGAGAAATTACCGTACTTAATCCTTTGTCTCGAAGTATTGCTGATTTGGACACTGCTTTACTAGATGGGGTGGTTCGTCATCCAGATTCTGCAGCACCAAATCAAGACGGCAACGTGTTTATCCTGGGACATTCAAGTTACCTACCAAATGTATTCAATCCAAACTTTCAGGCGTTTAACGGTATTCAAAACCTCGAATGGGGAGACGTTATTACGCTTACATCTGAGGGTGTTACGTATACATACCGAGTAGATAAGGTGTACAAGGCAAAGGCCTCAGATGTTGTAGTGCCAATTGCAAATACCGGTAAAATGTTAACGATAGCAACCTGTAATAGCTTTGGAAGCACTGATGATCGCTATATAGTTGAGGCAACCTTGCAGACGCAAACCGCAGTCTAAATACTTGACAAACAGGTTTATCTAATATATTATATTATTTAATATAGTTCTCCGACCGTACCTAGTATCATCGCTTAACGTTTAGGTGATCCCCGACATCAACATAAGTAGTGTAAATTATCGTGAGTTTGCTTACTCTTTCGTATCTTCATTTGTAGGTAAGAGTATTAACCTTAGGAATAAAAATTTATTATGTTTTCAAAAAATATGAAGCAAATGCTGTTCGTATGTCAAGCACTGATTGTCGCTGGTGCTTTTGTGGTCGTGCCGATGACAACTATTGCAGCCCAATCATCATCTGACTTTGGGTTCTCAACCAACTTTCCGTCATTTGACTTATCATTTGATAATGCCGATTGGAATGACAGTACCTCGTTTGGTTCAAGTTCAGAAACTAAATGTTCAGTTAGTGCTAGTGCATCAACGGTGAATTTTGGTGAATCAGTTACTATCGATTGGGAAACTGAAGGATTCGATTCAATCGAAATTGAGGTAGACGGTGAATCAGTCTTTAGTAGTACCGACTCTAAAAACGAAATAACCTTCGAAAACATTCAGGAACAAACTACCTATCGCCTGGTGGCGACTAATGCAAATGGAGATACCTGTACACAAACTGTGACTGTTGGATGTTTAGTACCAGTTACTATCCCAATCTGTGAATCATTTACTATCACTGAATCTGTCGTAGAGCCTGAAGGCAACATGACCTTTTCATGGAACACTACTGATGTATCAGTGGTCTCATTTAACAACGGTATCGGAGAGGTTGATACAGTTAATGGTGTAAATAAAATCTTCAAGGCTCCGACTGCAGAAGGAGTGTATATCTATACGTTGACCTTTGATGGTGAAACAAATCATTCTTGTGTTGATACTGTGAAGGTTGAGAAGTCGGTGGTGATTCATCCAGGCGAAGCGATTGTAGTCGCACACAAAATCGTGTGTACTGACGAAGCTCAGCTACCAAATTGGGGGGCTGGAGGAACAAATATTACAGCTAACACCGCCGCTGATTGGGTGGCTGCTAATAACACGTGTTCGTTTGAATCGGGTTGGGAATTTGAATGGACAGCCGATCAGTCTACTGATCCAGGAGATATTCTGACTGGACGAGCTGGATCTCCGTGGAGTGTGTTTGGACCTACAGATACAAATGGACGAACTCAGGTTGCTATTGATCTAACAAACGTAACTACAGGTAAGCTGTGGTTCCGTGAAGTGCTACAAACTGGATTTATTCCGTTCACTCACAATGCTAACGGACAATCCAACGTAGACGATGTATCAGCTGAGTTTTACTGTGATACAGACGTGATTAACTACGACAACCGAGACTTCATTGACGGACTAGAGAAAAATAAGACATATCACTGTGTTGCGTTTAATGCACCAATTGTTGATACACCAGCACCGGTTTGTGATTTCTTTGAAGCAACTCCATCTACAATTACACTTGGAGAAACTGCTCTTCTTACATGGGGTACAACAAATGCCAGTGAAGTATTTATTAACAATGGTATTGGGCTTGAGACTGCAGATAGTGTAGCTCCTGGTTATTCAATTACACCTAGTGCACCCACAGTGTATGATTTGATTGCAATTGCAGCTGATGGACAAGAAAGTGAAAAATGTTCAGTTCCAATTACAGTATTGATTCCAGGTACTCCTGCAATCGATATCGACAAGCGTGATGCTGTCGACAAGGACGACACGCAGGCAGTTGTAAGTGGTGGAACAGCAAACTTTGAAATCGTTGTAACCAACACTGGTAACGAAGATCTTGTAAATGTAGTAGTTACTGACCCACTTGAATCTGCCTGTAACCAAACTATTGGTTCGCTCGCAATTGGTGCCTCAAGTACGTACACATGTAGTTCAACTAACGTCCAATCAGCCTTCACAAACGTGGCGAACGTCACTGGTGACTCAGCCGTTGATGGAGAAACAGTAAACGACACTGACCCAACAAACGTAACTATTGACAATCCAGCTGTATTTACCTGTGCAGATAACGTTACATTTAACGCGTCTGATACTTCAATTGATCGTGGCGACTCAAGTCAACTTTCATGGAACGTCACTGGTGCAGATTCAGTAGCTGTTTCTGTCATCAATGCTACCGGACTGACTGGCACACAAAATGTCTCACCTTCGTCAGACACACAGTATGTCTTGACTGCTACAAAATCTGGGTTTAGTCCAATTGATTGTCCGATTACAATCAACGTATCAACTGGTGGAGGAGGTGGAGGGGGAGGAAGTTCATCACCACGATGTGAGCTAGAAATCTCAGATACCAAAATCAACCGCGGTGACGAAATCACTCTAACTTGGGATTCAAGTCGAGCACGAGAACTTATCCTAACCGATGACCGGGGTAACGTCATTGTTACTACCGAAGATAAGCTAAGTGACGATAAAGATGATCTATTTGAAGGGGAAATTACCCTGAAGCCGACTCGAAACACAGAATATACATTGCGAGTTGAGCGTGGATCACGAGATCGAGAATGTACTGTAGACGTCGAGATGGATGACGAAATTGTAGTACTACAAACACGCGATCAGGCTCCACTGGTGGCAGGTATCTCACTAACTGAAGTGCCATATACTGGATTTGAAGCTGGATCAGTGATGACAGCTATGTTCTACGCACTACTAGTTGCCTGGGCTCTATACATCACGTATGTACTAGTGATTCCAAAGACAATGTTGGCCACCGCTCCAGTATTGGTGACACCAAGAAGTTCAGTTGACCTTATGACACAAGCAGAAAGTATTCGACCAGATGTATTCTCACCAATGTCAGCAGTGGCTACGTCAGCCACTGCAGTTGCACCAGCCAACCTACCGGTGGCTGCACCAGCTCTAGTGGCAGAGGAAGCAATCGCTGACACAAAAACTACTATTGCTACAGAAGTTGAAAATGAGGCACATCTACATCACGCACTACTATCAAGTGGCGCTGTACAGTCACTCATTGCAATGACAACCGATAGTGATCGATCACAGACGCTGTCAAAAGTGATTGCTGACGCCAAAGGCGCGTACCCACTTGAAGACGGTTGGGTGGTAATCAATCAGACTCGTCTGACTGAACTAACCGCAACTCCAGCTGTACCAGCTACTGCAACAGTAACCGGCAACGGTTCACTAGCCGAAGCTGTTGTCACCGGAAACGTGGTTGCCGCGTACGAGATGATTGGTAATCGACCAATGTTTGCCCTAGCAGATGCTGCGGCTGACCTTGATACTCTGTACCGTAACCGAAAGGGTGGTTCAGAAGAAGTCTCAGATCTGCTCACTACCGCAACTAAAGACATGAAGGATGAGCAAATTGCTGACATGATCGCTGCCCTCACTGGTGCACTCGACGGGACTTATACCGACGAAGCATCAGCTGTGAAAATGGCTATCATGAAGGCCGTCAAGATTGCTGCATAATCAAGCAAAATAATCAAAGACAACAAAACCGACCGGCACCCTAGGGTGCCGGTCGGTTTTGTTTAATCCTGTACTACCTCTCCACTTCTTTATACGTTTGCTTCACCAGCTAATTTCACCATTAGGTCAGCCACACTCATGGCGATTGATTCTCCAGTGTCACGAGACTCTACCGTGACAGTATTGTTAGCAATATCTGTATCACCAATAATCAAGAAGTAGGGGAGTTTACCTTGTTTAGCACTTCTTACTTTCTTACCCATAGAATCATTGTCAGTGTTGATCTTTGATCGGAACCCGGCTGCTAGCAGCTGCTCATGTATATTCTGCGCGTATTCATTATGCACATCCGCTACCGGAATGACAGCGATCTGTTCCGGAGAAAGCCAGAGTGGGAAGTTGCCAGCCAAGTGTTCAATAAGTACGGCGGTAAAGCGTTCGAGTGATCCAGCAATGGCTGCATGTATCATAACGGCTCGTTCCTTTTCTCCCTGTTCATTAGTAAACGTCAGGTCAAATCGTTCTGGTTGTTGGCGATCGAGCTGGATAGTAGCGACTTGGTGTTTACGTCCGATAGAGTCTCTGGCAATAAAGTCTAGTTTAGGTCCGTAAAACGCTGCTTCTCCTAGGTCTACGAAATAAGCCGCTCCTCGTTCTTTGGCGATTGCTTCCATGACGGCTTCAGAATCATCCCATACCTTTGCCTCACCAAGGTACTTGTCTAAATTCTCTGGGTCACGGAATGACAAACTAACTTCTAGTTTGAAATTAAATGCACCATAAAACCGGTCTACGATATCCCAGATAGCTTCAATTTCTTCGCGCAGCTGGCTTTCGCGACAAAATACATGAGCATCGTCCTGGGTAATCGATAACACTCGTGTGAGTCCAGCTAGTTCACCAGATTGCTCGGCTCGATAGACCATCGTTGTTTCAGCATAGCGTTGGGGCATGTCGCGGTACGACCGAGGTTCAGCGTCAAAAATTTGCGTGTGGTGTGGGCAGTTCATTGGCTTGAGCACGTACTCTTCATGATCGTCACCTTCTTTAGCTCGTACTTTAAATAGATCTTCACTGTACTTGTTCCAGTGTCCTGACGTTTCGTACAGAGCCTTTTTTGCCAAGTGGGGAATAGTGACTAATTGGTAGCCTTTTTCCATTCTTAGTCCAGTTACAAATGCATCGATCTTGTTACGCAGGATAGTACCCTTAGGTGACCACAATGGGAGTCCGGGTCCGACTAGCTCTGAGAAAGAAAATAACCCCAACTCTTTACCAATTTTCCGATGGTCTCGTTTTTTGGCTTCTGCTAGTTGCGTTTCGTACGCGACCAGCTCCTCTTTGGTGTCAAACGCAATTCCGTAAATACGGGTGAGCATGGGATTCTTTTCATCACCGCGCCAGTAGGCACCAGCGATTTTGTCGAGTTTAAAGGCATCCATAGCAATATCAGCTTTGGGGTTCTCGACATGGCCACCACGACACAGATCGGTAAAGTCACCACAGGTATAGAGGGTAATTTTTTCTCCCTTGCCGTCGATCTCGTCGATCAGCTCTAGCTTAAACTGGTTGCCAGCAAATTTCTCTCGAGCTTCCGCTGCTGACACTTCGGCGTGTGACCACTGCGTCCACTTGTTAATCTGTTTCTTCATGCCTTTCTGGATACTTTTAAGATCCTCTTCACCTGGAGCTGCCCCAGCAGAAAAATCAATGTCGTAGTAAAAGCCAGTATCTATCGCCGGACCAAGGGTGAGTTTGGCGTGCGGATACTGTTCTACTAGCGCTGCAGCGAGCAGGTGGGCGAGGGTGTGCCGTTTGTATTCGAGTTGTTGGTTCATGATCATGTTTAATTGTTCGCTACATTAGATCGCTGTGAGATTCAGCGGCTTCGCACTATCGTGCTGCAGATGCTTCTCTACACAGCAATCTAATTTCGCTTGAGCAGATAAACTAGGTGTCCTCTAGGGAGACATCTGCAGCCGGCTACCGTAGGCGAAGCCGTTGAGTCTGCGGGTGCCTAGTTTGTCTGCGGCTTTGTATTTTGATAATAAAAATCGCCCAAGTGAATACATGAAAATTCATATACTCACTCGGACGATCTGGGTCGCGGTTCCACCGAGTTTCCGTGCCAGTATGCTGGCCCGACTCTCTTACTACAGATTAGAAGTTTCCTTGAGCAACGCTCTGGTGATTGGTAGTCACCACAATCTCTGTGTTTCTATCGTACCGCCAGTATTCCTTTTTGGCAAATAAAAACCGCGTCCAAAGTTGGGCTCGGATAAAGCACTAGTCAAAATCAGGTGATCACAGACAAGTTCCTTGGTCGTCGTACACCGCACAAGAGGAGTGAGGTGAAGAAGTATATGCCTTGGCGCTGTCGATAGCGGTCGTTTCGTCTTCTTCGTCTAGATAACCCCAATCTTGATCATGATGATCATAAAAAACAATTCTGAACTGCCGGGCAGGCGCGCACAGTTCTGGTCGAGCGCCAGTTTCAATTGGAAGTCGCACACTGTCCTCCGTATGTATGTTATGTCTGGCTGAAATTTATGTTGCAACTACCGTCGTGTCAACAGATTCCGGGGCTAGTCCGAGTCGCTTCATCCGATCCACCAAAATACTTGGTTCATCGTTGCGGATGTTTAGCTTGCCTTTGATGGCGACACAGGTGCCGGGCACGAGCATCTCGCGGTGCGTTTCAAAGCACTCGGGGAAGGTGACTATTTCCATGCTTTCGTCTTTGCTCACCAGCTGTACAAACGCCATCTTGTCGCCCTTCTTGGTGATGAGCTCTTTAACAGTTTCAATCATGCCAGCAGTGACCACCGGAATACCTTGGCGACCGTCGGCTTTGACAGTTGATAATGGTGAGCGTTTTTTGAGCTCGTCTTCAAACTGATCAAGCGGGTGGCCAGATACATAAACCCCAAGCAAATCCTTTTCCCAGATTAATTTTTGTTCTTTGGTTATTTTGTCAGTCGGGTACAGGGTGAGTCCGCCGACCTCAGCAATCGCACCAAACAAAGAATCCTGGTTAGCTTCTTTTCCGGCCACTTGTTCTTTGTTGTACGACAGCATCACCTCGAGGTTTCCGTACAGATGACTACGTCGCTCAAACCGATCAAATGCACCAGTACAGATCAGCGCTTCCATGGATTTTTTGTTTAGACCGCGATCGTGGATGCGATCAAGGAAATCTTGCATCGAGGCAAAGTGTCCATTTGCCTTACGCTCATCAATGATAACCTCGGCAATTCCGGCCCCGAAGTTCTTGATGGTTGTCAGTCCAAATCGAATCGTTTGGGTGCCGGGCACCACTGAAAAGTCAGCGAATGATTCGTTGATGTCAGGTGGTAACACATCGATACCCATCCGTTCACACTCGTGAATGCTGGCATAAATACGATCGGTATCACCCGAGTCAGCGGTCAGCACGGCTGACATGTATTCAACGGGGAAGTTAGCTTTCATGTACGCCGTTTGGTAGGCGACTCGGCCGTATGAAGCCGCGTGAGCTTTGTTGAACCCGTAGGCAGCAAACGGCTCGATCAACGTCCATAGTTGCTCGGCCTTTTCTGTCGACATACCATTGTCGATCAGCCCTTGAAAGAGCTTGTCTTTCTCGGCGGCCATAACTTCAGGAATCTTCTTTCCCATGGCTTTTCGGAGTTTGTCAGCCTCTAGCCAACTGTAGCCAGCTAGTTTGATCGACGTCATCATAACGTCATCCTGGTAGGTTATCACCCCATACGATCGATCCAAGATGTCTTCTAGGCGCGGATCAAGATAGGTTACCAGTGACGGATTGTGTTTTCGCTCAATGTACTGTGGGATCATTTCCATCGGCCCCGGTCGATAGAGGGCTACCATCGCATTGATGTCGTGGATGGTGGTTGGTTTGAGTTGCTTCAAAAACGACGTCATTCCGGTACCGTTGAGTTGGAAGAGTCCCATAGTTTCCCCCCGGGCGAGCATTTCAAACGTCAGTAGATCGTCGAGCGGGATATTCTCAATATCCACGTCCACGTCGCGAATTTTCTTCACTCGCTTCACCGCATCAGCCAAAATTGCCAGGTTCTTGATCCCCAAAAAGTCGAACTTAAGTAAGCCAACGCCGTCTTCACCGACACTGTGCATTTCGTACTGGGTTACAAATTTACCGGTCTTCGAGTCGGGTTGGATTGGAACGTATTGATTAAGGGGGACTGGCGAGATCACCACTCCAGCGGCGTGCACCCCAATGTGGCGCACCCGACCTTCGATTTGTTTGGCTAGGTCAATTACTTCGCGCGATTCAGCGTCTTTTTTATATAACTCTGCGAGTTCTTTTTCTTCGACTAACGCTCGATCGATGGTCATCGGAAAACCTTGTGCGCCAAGGGGGATCAGCTTAGAAATTCGGTCACCAGTGCTGTAGGCGTGACCAAGAGCGCGCGCAACGTCACGCACGGCCGCTTTGGCCGCCATGGTTCCAAAGGTCCCGATCTGCGCTACTTTATCTTCACCGTATTTTTGTTTGGCGTATTCGATGATTTCGTCCCGCCTGTTATCAGCAAAGTCCATATCGATGTCAGGGGCCGATGGGCGCTCAGGGTTTAAGAATCGTTCAAAGGGAAGTCGGTACGCCAGCGGGTCCACGTTTGTGATCCCGAGCACGTAGGTAGTAAATGACCCAGCCACCGATCCTCGAATAGTAGTCAGGATCCCACGCTCGCGCGCTTCGCGCAGTAGGTCACCCACCACCAAAAAGTACTTGGCGTAGCCTTTCATTTTGATGACGTCTAGTTCGTAATCAAGACGGGTTTTAACTTCGTTATCTGTGATATCAAGTCCACGCCAGGTGACACCTTCGTAGGCGGTAATTCGTAATTCATCATCTGGTTCGCGCCCACTCTCGATTACAAAGTCTGGAAATACCCAGGCGTCCATGCCAAGGGTGATCTCGACATTGCACTGATCGGCGATTTTAATCGTGTTTGTGAGTGCTTCGGGGGTATCCTTAAACCAGTCTTTCATCTGGGCTTGGGTCGTGAAAGCGAAATTCTCGGCGCCATCGTGATTAGAAGCCGTATCAACGACACCACCACTTTGGATTTTGATCATGGTTTCGCGCGCCAGGTGGTCTTCTGGCTTCATATAATAAATGTCGTGCGCAGCCACTAGGGGAGTGTTGGTAGCCGTCGCTAATTCTTTGATTTTCTCTTGGTTTTCACTATGGCCAAATATTTCTGGGTGATGAGTGATCTCAAGGTAGCAATCATCACCAAAGGTGCGCTTGTGCCAATCCAGCCGCTCAGCCGCACGCTCGGGGAGCGAGTCTTTAAGCGCTTGAGCTACTTCACCAGCAAACGAGGGAATGATACAAATCAAGTCTTCTTTATTTTTTTCTAGTAGTTCATCATCGATGCGCGGTTTGTAATAAAAACCATCGACGTTTGATTTTGTTACGAGCTCAATTAAGTTTTGGTACCCCTTAAATGTTTTGGCTAGTAGAACCAGCCGTGACCTTGGCCTATCGGTGGGGTTCTCTTTATCAAATCGGGTGCGTGGCGCGAGAAAGGCATCAAGGCCAATGATTGGTTTAATTCCTTCGTTTTGGCACGCTTGATAGAAATCAATCACGCCATACATCGCTCCAGCGTCGGTTAGTGCCATTGAGGTTTGACCGTCGGCTGCCGCAGCTGCTGCGAGTTCTTTTGGTCGTGGTACTGCATTCAAGAGTGAATACATCGAGTGCGTGTGCAGGTGGACGAACTCAGGTGTAGCAGCGGGGGATGTAGGCGTTTCTGACATTAGGGACAGTATAGCAAACCATATCGAATCAGTGAAAACTAACCGTCTACAGTACGCAATCGAGCTGACTCGATTGATAGTTGTTCTACTCATTAAGCGTAGTCATGCCCCGGATAGTTTTATCCGGGGCATGTAGATATTTTTAAGTTTGGTCAACTTTGATGAATTCTTGCTGAACGCAAGTGTCTAGTTCACCATCGACATAACTATAGACTTGTGCAATGACAGAACTACCTTTACTGTTCTGATAAATGCTGTAGCCAGTTCGGTTGTCGTACTGTTTGTTACAGTCACTTTGTCTAGTGCAGGCGTAAGCGTGGCTGCTGCCACCAGCTAACCACCAGTCAGGTTTATCTTCTGACAACCACAAGCTGCTGCTGTCTTTTTGCTTTTTGTCGCATGGTACAGCGACAGCGTTTGCAACGCGATCTTCCAAGATAAGAATTTCTTCAAAATTAACGGAAAGTTCGTTGTAGCCAATCACTGTAACTAAAGCTAAACACGAAAGAGCAAGGTAGGATTTCGATTTATTCATGATCAGTTCCTTCTGTGATCTAATTAGAAATCTCATTTTATATTATACATAAAAAGCATGAAAAGTCAATGTTTGCTATACTATTTAATAATGAAAGCAAAATGGATAGTTGGGGTAGATGAAGCTGGGCGGGGGCCGCTGGCGGGGCCGGTTACGGTTGGGTTGGTTAAAATTCCGACGGATTTTGATTGGGAATTGGTTCCTGGTGTTCGTGATTCTAAAAAAATCAGTGAAAAGAAACGCGACGTTATATATAAAATAGTACTCACTTTGCACGTGCAGAAAAAACTATCGTACGTCGTTAAATCTGTATCAGCTAAATCGATTGATGCCAAAGGAATTGCGCCTGCCATCAGGCGCTCAATCGCTGCTGGGATCGAGGATCTAGAATGTGCCCCCGCTGATACATTTATCAAGCTAGACGGCTCACTGCACGCTCCGGTAGAATTCGAGCAAGAAACCATCATCAAAGGTGACGACAAAGAAATGGTAATCGGACTAGCTTCAATCATGGCCAAGGTTACCCGCGATCGGTACATGGTCGAACAAGACGCTCTCTATCCTATGTATGGTCTAGCGCAGCACAAAGGGTACGGCACCAAAGCGCACCGCGAAGCAATCGCAAAACACGGCTTTTCACCAATCCACCGCCGCAGCTATTGCAAAAACATACAGTTGTTGTAAAGTATAAGGTCTTCGAGAAGGTCTCGGTTCAACACCAACCAAAAAAACTAGAGGTAAATATGAGCGAGCAGAAAACTTTGAAGAATATGTTACTTGCAAGTGCTAAAAACGGAGTAGAAGTCCAGTTGTGTGTGGTCTGTGAAGGTAAACATGTCGTCACGGATCTGCATGCCGGTTTTGTGGTAACGCTACGTGCTGCGCTACATAGCTTCAAAGATGAAGTGGATGATTATGCTCTGTATCTGGAAAAGGTCTTTCTACGTGGACCAGATCAAGTCGAGCTTTGCTATGATTGTTTGCTTGGCTTGTGTGAAGTTCATGGCGTTAAAACCATCACAATTACTCTTCTGGAGTATGATGAAAAACTAGAAGAGTATCCGGCTGTAGAGTTCTTTGTTAATGAGTTGTTGGTTTCTTAATCTTTCTACGCGGAAAGAGCTAGGCCGGATCCTTGTGATCCGGCCTTTTTACTTGCCTTTTTCACACAATTTGCTATAGTTCTGGCCACTAATTAAATTTATCTATGGTAATCAGAATGCGTCACACGCGGGCACACACCGCAAATCGTCGATCTCATCATGCGCTTAAAGCGCCGACGTTAGCCGTGTGTAGTAACTGCCAATCACACCACCGTCCACATCACATGTGTCAGACATGTGGATTTTACAAAGGTCGTTTAGTGATCGACATGAAGGCCAAATCAGAAGCTCGAACAGCTCGAATGACCGCTAAAAAAGAAGCTATCAAAGGACAACAGTCTGACGAAGCAGAAGAAGATGTCAGTACTATTCCAGGAGAAGCTTCAGACGTACCCCCAGAAAAAGTAAAGGCAGGGAAGTCGGAAGTAGTGGCTGCCCCAGAAATGCCAAAAAGCAAAGCTGCAACTCCAAGAAAAGAACAGTCTGCTTAATCCCCAAAACACCGCTTCAGGCGGTGTTTTGTCGCTCAGACTCTGGTAAAGTTATAGGTAGTAATAGTTAAGTACATTTCATCGTCATGGCAAACCGACATTTATCCCGCAGTATCGTCCTCCAGTCACTTTTTGAATGGGATCTTAATGGCTTGGAAAAAAAGGCCGTACACGATGTACTTGACCGCAACGTTGCAGAATTTGCTCCGAACAAAACTGACACCCCATTTATGGAGAAGCTACTTGATGGCGTAATGGCCAAACAGCCAGAGCTAGATTTAGTAATTGTAAAAGCAGCTCCCGAGTGGCCAATTGATCGCATCTCCCCGGTCGATCGAAACATCTTGCGCTTAGGCCTGTATGAACTTTTGTTTGCAGACCGAAAAGAAGTCCCGGCTAAAGTAGCTATTAACGAAGCAATTGAACTGGCAAAACAATTTGGTGGTGACAACAGTAGTCGATTTGTTAACGGTGTACTTGGTGCTGTGTACAAAGAAATCGGTGAACCAGGAAAGGACGACCAGGGTGCGAAACGAAAGAAGCAAGTAGCCTTCGAAGATATGCCGATTCAGCGACTGTCTGGGGCGGTAGTATATGCTGAACATGAAGGGCAAATGTATCTGGCATTAGTGCATGATATTTTTGGGCATTGGACCCTAAGTAAGGGTAAGATTGAAGAAGGCGAGACGGTTGAGGAAGGTGCAGCGCGTGAACTCAAAGAAGAAATTGGTCTTGATATTACAATCGAAGCTGAGCTTGGGAATAACGAATACGTTGCTAGTAATCCAGAGTTGGGTAAGGTACGCAAACAAGTTAGCTACTACTTAGCCCGGTCAGAATATACCGAACTGGTATTAGAACAAAAGGGTGGTCTTGACGACGCCAAATGGTTTAAGGTGGCTGAAATACTAGAACTCAATTTTTACGAAGATATCTTACCGATTGTTACCAAAGCCATCACGATGCTAGTTGGCAGAAGTGGAAAATAATGCTATTTTCCAAACATTACAACTTTCAAGCCTATGGCAGATTACGAACCAAATACTGATTTAGTTACACTACAAAAAATCATCGGTGCTGAATTTACCGATCTTGATTTATTGCGATCGGCGGTCACTCACCGTTCTTATCTTAATGAACACAAGGAAGTAACTTGGGATCATAATGAGCGACTAGAATTTTTAGGTGATGCGGTGCTCGAACTGGTCGCTACGGATTTTCTTTATCGAAAGTACCCAGAGAAACCCGAAGGTGAGCTGACTGCCGTGCGGGCGGCCCTGGTTAACACAGTGTCTCTTTCGGCTGCCTCTGAACAGCTAGGAGTAAATGAGTATTTAATGATGTCCAAAGGAGAAGCAAAAGACATGGGTCGAGCTCGTCAATATATTTTGGCCAATACGTTTGAAGCCTGCATCGGTGCGCTATACATGGACCAAGGGTACGATGTGGCAGCGAAGTTTATTGCCACTAATCTTTTCCCTAAAACCGACGGAATAGTTGAGAATCGCTTGTGGCAAGATGCCAAAAGCCGTTTCCAAGAATTGGCCCAAGAGCACAACAACGTTACTCCTACTTACGAAACTGTAGCCCAAGAAGGTCCTGATCACGATCGGATTTTTACAGTTGGCGTATATTTACGGAAAGAAAAAGTTGCCGAAGGGGTTGGTAGGTCAAAACAAGAAGCCGAACAAGAAGCCGCTCGCAAAGCCGTGGAAGCCAAGGGTTGGGAGTAGTCGCACGTGGTATCATACTGGTATGAAAACCACCACTTCTGGATTTACCTTAATTGAAGTGTTAGTGGTTGTTTCTATTATAGTCATTCTGACTTCGGTGGGGATATTTTCCGCTACCAGTGCTTTGAAGCAAGCTGATATTACCGCTGAACAGGCAAACATTGATCAACTGAAAATTGCGTTAAGTGTGTACAAAGAATCTACCGGCCAGTATCCACCTGGTCAATTTAATGCACCAGAAGACAACTGTTCAATATGTCGGCTAGCGACCGGAAACATCTCTGATGCACAAACAGAGTGGAATGAGGCCGTAAGTATGCTCGTACCGCGCTACATGCCGGAAAGCATCGAGACCGATACATGGGGTAATCCTTACGGGTACGACAATAATTTCAATGTTGGAGATGCTAGATACTATACCCTTCTGTGTAGTATGGGGCCTGACGGAGAGCTGCAAACATTTTTGCCGACTGATCGGCCTAGCTATGAAAAAGCAACTGTTCCCAATCCGACTGCTCGTGGCGATGATATATGTTTTTTTACCTACTAAGTCAAAGTTATAACGTATGAGAAAAACTACTCAGGGATTTTCGTTGGTTGAAATCATGATTGTAATTGCTATTACTGGCCTCTTGCTCTCTATTGTGGTTTTTAACGTGCAGCCAGCTGGGCAAAAATCACGCGACGCACAAAGGCAAGCGGATCTACGTTTAGTGGAATCAGCTTTAGAGCAATATAAAAATAGATATGGCCGCTATCCAGAAGGGTGTAATGGTTGGACCACACTCAACACCAGCGCTAACCCAGTTTCTGGTGTCTGGTCTGGTCAGGTAGGTTCTGGTAGCCCAATTGAATGTACTGACCCCAATCAACCATACATTCTGGGGGCTCCTGGTCGATTGTTTGCCGAGTTTTTGCAGCCACTACCAACCGATCCTAGGTTAAACGGAGGTGGTACTGGGTATATGTATACCACCAACGAAGCAGGTTCTGTGTATAAATTTATGGCCAAAAACACAGTTGAGGCAGATGACTTAAGTTACGAACATCCATTTAAGAGCTGTGATCGTACATTTGATTTACATTTGATTGGTTCGGATGCTATAAAAAATGATTTAGTTGGTAATGGCTATGGCCGAATGTGCGACCCTGTAAGTACCGCAGGTACTCCTTCAGGGAGTATCCAGTGTGATATTGGTATGTGTGATCGGTTGTATACGAGTATTGATTACAATTCACTAAATAATAACGATGGTAGTTATTTAATCATGTCGCATTGTGTAGATGGTAATCCTCAGTTCGAATCGTCATATGCAATTTGGGGTGGTGTCTCACACATCACCACAAATTCTAACGCTATTTTAAACAGAGCAGATCGCCGACGAGTCCACGTCGAACGACAAACCGAAAACATAATTTGCCGACTGCCGTAATTGTCTACGGATAACCTGCCATACACCAACTACTTGGTGGTAAAATAAAGCTATGAATTTGTCGCGCAGAACCGGTTTTACCCTGATCGAAATTTTGGTCGTAGTATCAATTATAGCGATTTTGTCCACTGTTCTATTTGGGAGTTTTACTGGGTCATTAGGTAACGCTGATAATAAAGCCGCTCAGTCAAAATTAAAGGAAACGCAGCTCGCAATTGAGTTATACGAAGCACAAAAGGGTACTTATCCATTACCAAACACGGCAGGGGCTTGTGGTAGTACTAGCGGAACGGTGCTTCGATCGAGTGATTCAGATTGTCCGGGTAATTATATACTGGGACTCACACCAGACTATATAAGTAGTTTGCCAACCATTACCTTATCTGCCAATACAGCTTGTGATATAGAGTATCAAACTGATCCAGCTGGAACGTGGTATAAACTTACTGCGATTAACTGTCTGGACGACTCAGCAGTGATGAGTGCGTCTGATCCTCTAGCTCGCTGTCCGTTATCTTGCGGCGGCAGTGGTATTTGTAGTCCTACAGACCCAAGCGCATATTTTACATCTTCGTTTGCGGTCTATAGCCGTGGCGGTGCTTGTCAATAGTTATGTATTTAAAAGAGCTTACAATTAACGGGTTTAAGTCTTTTGCTAAAAAAAGCGAACTTGAATTCTCGACGCCGATTACCGCTATCGTTGGACCCAATGGTTCAGGCAAAAGTAACGTGGCTGAGTCGTTTCGGTTTGTATTAGGTGAACAGTCGGTAAAATCACTGCGCGGCAAGCGCGGGGAAGATTTGATTTGGGGCGGCTCAGATGCGTCATCAAGGGCAAATCGTGCGAGTGTTGAGGTGTTATTTGATAACAGCTCGCGGGCGTTTGCGCTTGATTTTGATGAGGTTCAGATTGAACGAGTGGTGCATCGTGATGGTCAAAACGAGTACAAAATTAATGGGTCGGTAGTCCGACTCAAGGACGTGCACGAACTATTGGCTGGGGCTCATATTGGCTCAACTGGACACCATATTATCTCCCAAGGGGAAGCTGATCGGGTGATTTCGGCTCCACCCAAAGAGCGACGAGAGATGATCGAAGACGCACTTGGCCTCAAGGTCTACCAAATCAAAAAACAAGATGCAGCTCGAAAATTGCATAAAACCGAAGAGAATATCACCCAGGTCGAGTCACTCAGACGAGAGGCGGCTCCGCATTTAAAATACTTAAAAAAACAAGTTGATCAAGCCGAACGGTCATTGGCCGTACAAGCAGAATTAAAGTTAGCATATGCAGAATATCTCAAACGGGAAGACGTCTACGTAGCGCTTCGAACCGACTTGCTTACAAATCAGCGACGCACACCAGCGGAAGCTCTAGAATCAGTTACGCAGACAATTAAGCAACTCAAGACTAAGCTTGCTTCAGCGGCCGATGAACAAGACACAACGGCGCGAGATGCAGCCGGAAAGGCGCTACAAGCCGCCAGGACTGAACTGTTACAAGCAGAGCGGGCACTTAGTACCATTGAGGGTCAAATCTCGCTCCTGTCCAATCGCCTCACAGCAGCGCAAAGTAAGCCGCATACTCTGCCAGCGTTGATAGATCGCAGCAAGCTCGAGACTTTGGTAGATCGGATTGTAGCAGCTGCAAATCAGGCATTGCAAGGTAGTGCTAAAGAATCAGTAGAAGGTACGCTGCGAGACGTTGTGCAGCAGTTGCAGCAGTTTGTTGATCGTCAAGAGACAGTGACCACAGCTGATTCAACCGCCGATGATAAATCAGAGCTAGACGCACTACAGCAGCAGCTAACTGCGGCTAAAGATGTTGCTGATAAAGCGGCAACTGTAGAACAGACTGCAGAGAAAACTCTATCGGCTGCGCAGCAGGCACTAGCAGCTGAGTCAGCTGCTAACCAAGACTCTGAACGGTTGTTGTTTGAAGCTATGGGGCAAGAGCGCGACTTGCGCCAGTCGCTGGCGGCCATTGATACCGAACTGCAGGTACTAGAGCGCGATCGAGCTGATTTTAAAAATGAACTGCAAGAAGCGGTAGCCTTAATCGGTCGCGGCGCGATGGACTACTTCACCCACCAAGTCAAAGATACTGATGGACAAGCCGTGTCAGATGACCAGATAGTAGAGGAGGATCGATCGATACAACGAGACAGACAGCGTTCACTTGAAAAACTAAAAATCAGACTCGAAGAGTTAGGGATCGGTGCCACCGATGGACTACTTAAAGAATACAAAGACGCGCAAGATCGCGATGCGTTCTTAGCCAAGGAGCTTGAGGACCTCCGTTCGTCTGTGACGAATCTAGAGTCACTGATTAGTGATATGGATGCTCAGTTACAAGAACAATTTGTGGCTGGTATTGATAAAATCAGTACTGAATTTAATCGTTTCTTTGCCCTTATGTTTGGTGGTGGAGAAGCTGTCCTCGAGCGAGTTAAGATTAAAAAGGCCAATGATGACGAGAGTGAAGTTGAAACTAAAGAAGAAGGTGTCGAACTGAAAGTTTCACTCCCAAACAAGCGGGTGAAGGGACTCCAAATGCTATCTGGTGGAGAACGAGCCCTTACCTCAATTGCACTTATTTTTGCCATGAGTCAGGTCAATCCGCCGCCGTTTATTATTCTCGATGAAACTGACGCAGCGCTAGACGAAGCTAACAGTCGTCGCTATGGTGACATGATCGAAGCTTTAGCCCAGAAGTCACAGCTGGTATTGATTACCCACAATCGCGAGACCATGAGTCGAGCCGGAATATTGTATGGAATTACGATGGCCGGAGATGGTATATCAAAAGTGTTGTCGGTAAAATTTGATGAGGCAGCCGTAAATGCCAAGTAGGTAGTTAATCAAAAAACCGACCCACTAGGGGTCGGTTTTTTGATTTGTAGTTTACTTATTTTGGTAACCTGCTTATCTACAGGCTCCGACGTCCACAGTCCACAGTCCACTATAGGCACTATACCTCCGCCGACGTAAATAAGCAGGCTACCAAAAACGTACAGCTACTGTACTAGCTCAAAGTCCAGCTGACGTTCGTCTTTGTCTGCTCGAATTAATTTTACTTTCACTTCGTCACCTAGCCGGTAGATCTTGCCAGTTTCTTTACCTTTGATGCGGTACTTATTAGCTTCGTGTTCATAGAAGTCACCTTTGATGCTTGATAGCTTGACCATTCCGTCTGCCAGCGTATTTTCTTCTTGCACATAAATACCCCAATCCGCCACTCCACTAATGACGCCAGTGAATTCTTCGCCGATGCGATTCATCATGTATTCTACTTGCTTGAACTTGATAGAATCTCGCTCGGCTGAGACCGCTTCCATTTCTCGGAATGAACACTGCGTACAGATTTGTTCAAGCTTGCTACTTTCTTTTGGTCCGACTTGGGTTTCGTCAAGGTGCTTGCGAAGTAGGCGGTGAGCAAGGAGGTCGGGGTATCGTCGAATTGGGGAAGTGAACTGGGTGTAGAACTTAAACGCTAAACCAAAGTGACCAATGTTCCTGGTCGTATAGACAGCTTTCGCCATACATCTAATCGCAGCTGTCTTAATCAAGTTTTCTTCAGGCTTACCTTCAACTGCGGCCATGAGTTGGTTGATGGCTTTGGCGCTGACTATTCCTTTATCGGTTTGGAAGTCATATCCTAGCGCCCGGACAAACAATCCTAGTTCTTCGATTCGATCTACGTTTGGATTGTCGTGGACACGATAGATAAATGTCAGATCGGTGTTTTTGTCCTTGGCTTTCTTATCGATAGAGGTGGGCACCTGGCGGTTGGCTAGAAGCATAAAATCTTCGATCATCAACATTGTTTCGATGCGGTCCTTTTTATAAGCTCGAATCGGAGCACCACGCTCATCAAGTTCAAACTTGACCTCTGGTTGTTCAAACACAATCGCGCCGGCAGCGTATCGCTTTTTGCGTAGCTTGCGCCCTAGTTCCATCATGGTAGACAGCTCCGTGTAGTATTCTCCAGTACCATCGTCGAGGATTTGCTGGGCATCTTGGTAGCTAAAGCGTTTGTCAGAGTGGATCACGGTTTGTCCGTACCAAGCATCGATGACCTCAGCTTCAGGTGAGAGTTCAAAGATAGCCGAGAAAGCCAATCGATCTTCGTTAGGTCGGAGCGAACATAGATCATTTGAGAGAATCTCTGGGAGCATTGGGATTACTCGGTCCACTAGATATACCGATGTCCCGCGTTCCACCGCTTCTTGATCAAGAGCATCACCTTCGGTTACATAATGTGATACGTCGGCAATGTGGATCCCAATTGAAGTATTACCATTTGGTAGGGTTTCGAGCGAAAGCGCATCATCAAAGTCTTTCGCATCATGCGGATCGATCGTCATGGTGGTAATGCCACGCACATCGCGACGTTTAGGGTCCTTAAGGGCATCGGCGAAAATCTGGTCTTGGGTATCGTATAGTTCTTGAGCTGCAGCTTGGACTGATTCAGGGAAGTTGGTCGTAAATCCGCCAGAGCGGATGATAGCCTGCATTTCGGTTTCGTGATCTCCAGCTCGGCCAAGCACCTCGGTAATCTTCGCTACGGGATCTTTGCTCGCATCTGTCCAACCAGTGATTTCGATCGCCACTTTCATATCTAGGTCGTTGGCAGTGGCGTCTGGTAGTAGTGGTCGAATGTGGATGCGGTTATTGTCCGGTGACAAATAACGAAGTGTCGCACCGTCCACCTCTTTTTCCTTGACCACACCAATCAGCTCGCGGTGGGCAGAATGAGTTACTTTGGTCACTTTCGCGTCTTGGCGGCGGCCAAGGACGGCTGGTTTAAGTTCTAATTCAACGGTGTCACCATCAAGCGCAAACCCAAGATCAAACTTGTTGACGATAATATCTTCTGCGTAATCCTCATGCTTTACAAATCCCGTCCCTTTACCTCGTACTAAAATTTGGCCCTCAATAGTCTTTGTCATATACGCGATTTTAACATTGACGCATTGTAATGACCATAGTAGTTTGCCTGTAGAAACAAGGAGATGAAAACAGATGTCACATCGAAGGCGGATACACATATATTATGCAACTGCACTTAAGAACTCCGAGCCTGAGCCTGGTTGCATGTTGCTGTGTAGTGACAGTGCGTCAGCCAGGTGGCGGCTGTATTACCGCAACAAACTACTGCGTAGCGAAGCGGTAGCGGGGGATCGGGCTGGTTACAGAGCGCTCAATCGAGGCTTGACTCCAAAGCAAGTAATCGATGCTGTGCGCTATCATCGGCCAGAACGATTTTTGCTGGCACCAGAAACGTTTGCGTTCTTTGAGCGCCGTTTAGAGAATGCTCATATTTTGTACCGTTTAATTGGCGCATTTGATCAAGGTAGGTCGATCAGAACAACAGCCACCTAAGTCACTATTTGTAGGCTCCAGAACAAGCACGTGTATATCAACAAGCATCTACCTAGTAAGTGGATGCTTTTTCTATTGACCTTTTTGCACAACCTGGTAAGATACCGCCACTATGTTAATGATGCGTTTACAACGAGTTGGTCGCAAGAACGACCCTGCCTACCGTATTGTCGTGACCGACAAACGGACTGGTGTTAAAAGTGACAAGCATGTCGATCGAATTGGCTCATACAATCCAAAACTGAGCACTATTATTCTTGATAAAGATAAAGCCAAAGAATGGTTAGCTAACGGCGTACAACCGTCTGTGACTATGCACAACATTTTGGTGTCACAAGGTGTGATTGATGCAAAGAAAATCAACCCACTACCAAAGAAGTCTCCGATTGTAGATGAAGCGGCCATCAAGAAAGCCGAAGAAGAAGCTGCAGCTAAAGCAGAAGCAGAAAAAGCAGCAGCCGAAGCAAAAGCTGCTGAAGATGCTGCTCCAGAGGCAGAAGCTACACAAGAGACTCCAGTCGAAGAACCAGCTGCTGAAGAAACTCCAGCCGCAGAAGTAGCAGAAGAGAAAAAAGATTAGTTAAAATCGTGTTAGGCTAGCCTGACCAATTGAGATTCTTTTGCACGCCACGGTATTGACCAGGGCGTGCGTTTCTCGTATTATTTTATAAGCAGCGCACAATACAGTGTCGAATGCTTACACATAACGATAAGACATGAATATGGAACAGCACGAAGATAAGCAATTTCTTGAACACGTAGTCAAATCATTGGTAGATTTCCCAGAGTCAGTTGGCATCAACCGTACTGTTGACGAGATGGGTGTGCTTCTCACACTCGACGTCCACGCTGACGATATGGGAAAAATCATTGGTCGCAGTGGTAATACGGCGAAAGCGATCCGTACTCTACTTCGAGTAGTGGGGATGAAAAACGACGCCCGAGTCAACCTTAAAATCAATGAGCCAGAAGGCGGACAGCGAATGGATGCAGAAACAGCAGACGTAATGCAGGAAGATAATGGAGGATCAGCAGATGCAGAAAAGTCACTTGATGACGCGATTGCCGATTTGAAGATTTAGAGGTCATTCGCCACTACTTAGAAGCGAACGTAAAATTCTCTGCAGAATTCTACTCCGGCTTCGGTCGCAACTTTTACAAAAACGCACCAAAGGGTGCGTTTTTGTAAAAGACTGGCGTGCTGCCTGCAGATGCTCGCTTGATAGCAATGACTCATTCATTTGATTGTGCTAGAGTTTTGGAATGAAAAAGGGAATTGATACTATTGGAGTTGCGATCATACCGTTTGCACATGATGGGCAGGGTAACTATGTAGTTGGTTTGCGTACAGAAAACTGTCGCGACGAACATAATGTGTGGGAGCCAACCGGTGGCGGCGGTCTAAGGCATGGTGAAACTATTGAACAAGGTGTAGTCAGAGAAATGCAGGAGGAGTTAGGAGTAACCCCGTTTAACCTTGAGTTTCTAGGTACTCGAGAGGTGTTTCGGGAGATTGATGGTCAAGAAACCCACTGGATTATGTTTGACTACAAAGTCCAAGTTGATCGGACCCAAGTTCAAATCATGGAACCAGATAAGTGTTCGGAACTGAGGTGGTGTAAGCCAGATGAAATACCTCATCCACAAATCTCGCAATTTCCATTTTTTATTAAGGCCAATAGAAATAAATTATAATGAACTTCCACGTCATCACCTTATTCCCAGATATCTGTCGAGCGTACACTGACGCGAGTGTGTTAGGGCGGGCGCAGAAAACTGATAAAGGGAAGGGGGCAAAAGTTAGGGGGAAGAAAATTGCCGTCGAGTATTACGATCCACGAGATTTTGCAGACAACAAACATAAAAAGGTCGACGACAAGCCCTACGGTGGTGGACCAGGGATGGTTATGAAAGCCGAGCCGGTACTCAAAGCCTGGCAAAAAGCCGTCGGACGCAAGAGAGATCAAAAGAAAGTAAAGACTTTGATCATGTCACCACGCGGGACGGTCTTTACTCAAAAGCTCGCCATGGAATACGCTAAAAAGTATGACCACCTGGTGCTAATCAGTGGTCGCTACGAAGGAATCGACGGTCGTGTCAAGCAAGCACTTAAAGCCGAGGAGGTATCGGTTGGGGATTACATTCTCACTGGAGGCGAACTGCCTGCTCTGACCATTATCGATTCAGTCGCTCGCCAAGTACCAGGCGTGCTTGGTACCAAAGAATCCCTGGAGGATGATCGAATTACTAACGGTGAATGTTATACCCGCCCAGAAGTCATCGAATTCAAAAAAAAGAAGCTCCACGTCCCCGAAGTATTCCTGCAAGGAAACCATAAAGAAATCGAGAAGCGACGCAGTGGTGAATAATAGAATGTTTCAACATAGAAATATTTTTATGTAACTTGTATAGCTAGTAATTTATTTAGATATAGGGTACAAAGCATACAGAAGTTTATGCCGCAATGTCGCGGTTTTCAAAAGGGAGAAATCTAATGGTTACCAAAGTGTTTGAACGAGCTGGTTCAGCCAAAGACATCTACAAAGTACCAGATGGTGCTGGTGGATACGAATGTATCGAGTTTTTGTTCTCCGAACGAGTTTCGATCCTTGACCTTGGTGGTTTGCCAGTACTATTTCCTGGCCTGGGTAAAATTCGCTGCGCTATTTCAGGGAGGATTTTCCAAGAACTCAACGCAGCTGGTTTTGCCACGCATTACATTAGTCACGATATCGAGGCTGCAACAATGCGGGTGAAACCACTTGAGATCTACGAACTTGACACTCATTATGGTCCCAGTAACTGTGGGCGAGTGCTAGGTGTCGAGATCATCGATCGTTGGGTCGTGACTGAAAAGTTGCTCCGGCGCATCGCAGCCGGTGAAGTTGATCAGGCTGCAATTGAAAGTTTGTTGGTCGATGAGCGTGGTTTGGTCGTTGGTGCCAGGCTCAATCCTCCGTTTGTTGAATGCACTACGAAATACCGTGATGCAGATGTGTATGTCAGCGATACTCAAGCAGCAGAGTTGGCGACGATTGACCATCCACAGCTCATGACTTGCTATGATGAAGTGAAGCGTGCGGCTGTATTTTTGAAAAACTTTTTCCATTCGTACGGGTTTGACCGCAAGGATGGAAAATGGGAGGGGGCATGGTTTGGTGGCGGATTTATGTTCGCTGATTCTATTTCTCCTGATGAGCAGCGGCTGATTGGACCAGATGGCCGCAGTCACGACAAGGATCCAGTGCGTCAGTGGTTTGAGAATAATCACCCAGATTGGTATAAATCGGTTGTGGCCGCTAAGGAGCAGTTCCCAGAAGACAGGTCAAAGTGGCCTCAGTACCCGGTAGAAATGCCACCAGAAGAAGTGATTCTGGATGTAGTTGAGCGCTACAAAACAGTAGCTGTAGGGATCGATGCAATGTAGCCCCGTGTCACAAATAACAATAGGCGCCTCACGAGGTGCCTTTTTTTATTTTGCTACATAAAAAATACTAATTTGCGTATGAACCACTCTAATTGCGGGTAGTTGTAAGAAAAAGCTAATACTAACTCAAACTGTAACAGCTAGATAATCTCTCGTAGAACACGGCTGAAGTCTTTTGGACTTTGATCAATCGTTCCCGACAAATCTTGGTTGTCGCTTGGAATGACACTTCGCTTGGTGCTGGGATCGATCAGTCCCTGGTTTTGTAGATAGTCGATTGATAACCCCGGTAGGTTGTGGGAAATATGATAGGGAAGAGAATCGGGGTATTTCTGGTTGATTACTTTGACTAGTTCGTTGGTGCAGTTTGAAGTGAGAGTGTTGTAAAAGCGCGGGTTGGTTGCCACTAGATGGGTCTCTTCTGCCAGCGCTACAAATACCGCGGCTGATTCGGCTGGGGTAAGATTAATCGGGTAGAGTTCGACCTTTTGATCAAGTAAAAATGTGCGGACACCGACATAGTCGCGCTCGGTGCCCCAGCCGTAAAGCAAATCGTATTGACGAACCATACCTTTGGTAAAAGAATACTCTTCGTCAACTTCACGCCTGGCTTCAATCGATAGGGTGTAGACGCTGCCGTCGATAAACTCAAACGAGAGAAAGGTGTGTCCAAACGCAGCTATATCCGAAAACGAAGACAGTCCAAACCAGATTTGTTTGAGCTGCACCGGGTCAACGGTGACCGAATCAATCCAGTCTTCGCTTAGGACACTACTGGTACTGTGATTCCAGTTACGCACATTAGTAAGGGTGATGCTGTCACTTGTAACAACAGCATCTGTGGTCCTCGCGGAAAACGTCTCCCAATTCCGGTCGTTAGACGGCGATAAGGTAAACAAGTAGATACCAAAGCTCAAAATAGAGATCAGTAGAAGCAAAAGTATTTTCTTCATATTAATAGTTATTATACCTAAAACAATAGAAAAAACGCCTAAGAGGCGAATTTTCTGGTGTTCATACTAGCTTCTGCCTGCAGCTAAGACTTTGTAATCACGTTTCAACTCATGATACTCATCTTGTGTTACCGCTTGTTGAAATGAGGTTGGGTACTGTCAGTCTGACATCAGCCTTTTGGGCCCCATCAGTTGCTGTCCAGCATCCTCGCGTAGAGGAAGTGGCCTCAACGGCTTATTCTATGAACTATCGTTGAGCTTTTACTCAACTCTTTAAAATATACCATTGAGACAAATAATTTTTCGGCAGCTATCCACTAGAAACATTCTCTTCCGGTTTTAATTAGATGTTATATAAAAAACGCCCTGACTGGGACGCTTCTGTTTTTACTGTTTAGCACCAAGTAGGCCTAGTTCAACGATGAACTTGGTCGGATCTTTTTTGTACATGTAATCCAAAAGATGCAAATGTTTTTGATGTACATATACCTTTACGTCATTATCTTCAGTTTCTTCAGCAACTTCTGGCAATAATGTCCAGAAACCTGATTCTCCAGGAGGGTAACTTGCCTCAAAGGTAGCTGGCTGTCGACCGCTTGATGTTTCTTGAATGCAGCGAGCAACCCATGTCCACTGAGTCGCACCACTGACTTCATGTGGTATCAATTCAAAACTTTCATCGCCAGCAATCTGGCTAACGTCGTTATTGTCATAAATTGTAAGAGTAAGCATTTCTACCTCCTTGTTTATGCGTCTGTTGTTAATATAGACTGTATGTTTCTATTTATCAAACATTAGCCTTGCAAACATTCTATCTACCTGTATAATGCCGGCTACATACGCAGTGATGCGATTCTCGAATGAGTTCTGATTGAGGGGAATTGTTCAAAGCGGAGGTATATTCACACGTCAGTGATGATTTTATTATTCCGATAGAACAGTATAAAAAAAGAATAAGCGCCCGGGGCGTGGATTTTGTTTTATTTGTTATATCAC
>Ga0306910_1000090_pt1 | contig 61471 bp, 53 predicted proteins | sample AntRauMFilla2698_FD_190438 | JGI IMG/M metagenome (GOLD analysis project Ga0306910, IMG submission 190438) | Saline lake microbial communities from Rauer Islands, Antarctica - Metagenome Filla 2 #698 (v2) (version 2) | ecosystem: Environmental > Aquatic > Non-marine Saline and Alkaline > Saline ... | reverse complement strand
CAAGACAATTTTACAGGTATTACAGAGAGTGACGAAACTTTTTTCCTAAAATCAGAAAAAGGTATGGAGGTAAAAGATAGGGAATCAAGAAAAAGAGGCATAAGCAAGGATCAAGTTGCGGTAATTGTAACACAGGATAGAAAATCAACATTAGACCTTAGCGAGGCTAAACTCCGTCGAATAGGAAAAGTAGATATAGAAAATGCTATCGGTAAACGTGTTATAAAGGATATAACCATATTGTGTAGCGATGCCCATCACAGTTATAAAGGGTTTGCTAAAGATAGCGAAACAGAGTCCCACATCGTAAATGCATCAAAAGGAGAAAGAGTAAAAGGAAAATATCACATACAACACGTAAACTCTACTCATAATAGAGTCAAAAAATGAATTGAAAATACCTTTTGGGGAGTATCAACAAAATACCTACAACAATATATGAATTGGTATCGAATAAAGGAAAATATAAAGTCTAGAAGCGAAAGAGCCAAAGCCTTTGTCGAGGGAACAATTCCTCTAGGTACATTGAAACGGTATAATCAAATCGAATCTAAATATGAAAACTTAATATCAACGCAGAACTAAACTAGAGCTTTAAGGTTTTAAAAAATGAAAAAATGAAAAAATATAAAATAAGTTCATACTTGATAACTATGAATTCTCAGGGTAATTTCAGTCTTAAATTATATCAGCAAAAGAAAGGAGGATCAAACTTTTATGTTTTGGATTTTAAAAGTAAACTTTTTTGCATTCATACACCCTATGCAATAAATCCGGAGTCAATAATTGATAATTATTCAGATCTAACTAGCCTTCTTGATAATACATTCACATCTTTTGTTTACGATAAAAAATTAAAGTCTTTAGTAATTGAAAATAGCTATTTTGGGTTACAAACAGTTTACTATTTACATAAATCCAATAAAGTCTCTATATCACCATTAATACATCACCTTGATATAAGTGATAAAATTGAAGTTGATGATCTAAATTTAGAAGAACATCTTACTTTAGGCTATACAACAAATCAAAAATCAGTTTTTAAGGACGTTCATATTTTTAAAAAGAGAAGTACTTATAAAATAAGTAACAATCTTGATGTCAAGATCACAAGAGTAATCGATAAAATTAAAGAAAGTAAAATTTTATTTAATGAAGACTTAAAAAGTAAATTAGAATTAAGTATTGTTTCAGATTTTGAGAATGTAGAAAAACCGAATCTTGGTATTACTTCGGGCAAAGACTCCCTAGCTCTTTTATCTATTTTAATACAAAACAATAAAGCAATTAAGTCAAGTAATTTTGGAAATCCAAAAGCTCAAGACATTATTATTGGTGAAAAAATATCCGAAGTATTAGATCTGAGTTATAGACATATTGAATTTTGTAATACAAAAGAGTTTAATTTTTATTCTAAGCAAATATCTTATTTTGGATCTGGCTTAACCACAGCATCATATGTAGACATGGTCAAATACGTGGATATGTTATTGGATAATGATGAGTCTTATGTAATGGGCGAAGGTGGAGAATGTTTTAGGACTTTTTTTGAGGATAAAAAATCATTTGACAGGTACGTGACTCCAGAAAATATTATCAAAAAAATCTTTAAAAAAAATAATTATGGATTCTTCAAATCTTATTTTGATATAGATAATCAAATAATAAATGAATTTGGAATTGATTACTATAGAGAACAGCGTTTAACAGGAAATTTTTCGAAAAGGCATTCAATTTTACAACCTTATGTAAACAAAGTTTCACCTTTTTTAAATAAAAAATTTATAAGTTTGGCGTTCCAGTTAGACACCATTACAATAAAGAAACAATCTTTACACGATTATTTTGCAGGCAGAAATAATACTGTAAATGCTTTTTATGACTTAAGATCTGAGAACGGAAATGACACACAATTATGGTCAAAAAGGCTGAGTATAATTATAGAAAAGCTAGAATCTTTGCACGGTGATTTTAATTATAAAAAATGGAATATTTCAAAAGATGGCGTTGAAAATATAATTAAAACATCAATTACAAATGAAAGAGCAGTTTATTTTTTACTTAGATTTTTGCCTTTGATAGAATTTTTAAATTACAGTGGTACAGACTATTATAATGATATTGAAGAAGAAATATTGCATATTAAATTATAAATACTCAATCATTTTGTCAATACTATTTAAATCCAAGTATATCTTCAATATGATAAAATTAGAACACTGATTTATGATTAAAAAAGAAAAAGTTTTAGTGATTATAACTGATGGTGTGGGTTTAAAAAACTTCAGTTATACAAAGTTTCCTGATCTTTTGAAATCAAAAGGCTTTGAGTTTAACTATTGGAATAGCACACCCTTTAATTTAGAAAAATTGGACATCCCTTCTATTCCGTTGACTAGAAATGTGCCATTAAAAACAGATTTATTAAAAAGGGCTAAAATAGACATTGAACTAGATTTTTTTTCAAAAAAATTTAAGTCAAACGTCTATCACTATTTTAAATCTTCAAAAAAATCAACAAACATAAAGTCATTTGTAAAAAATTTAATTGTAAACTTTTATAAAATTAAATATAAAAATAGTTTAAGTAATCTTTTGCTTACTCTAGATAGAAGCGTTGTGAATTCCAAACACTATCAAGATACTTTTGAAATTATTAAGGAACAAAACCCTAGCCTTCTTTTTTGTACAAATCAAAGGTCATCAAATCTAATATTACCACTTTTCGTTGCGAAAAAATTACAAATACCAACAGTCTGTTTTATTTTTTCATGGGATAATTTGCCAAAAGCAACTAAAATTATTAGTACAGATTATTATTTGGTTTGGAGTGATTTTATGAAAAATGAGTTATTACAATACTATCCAAACATCTTAGAAAGACAAATTCATGTAGTGGGTTCACCTCAGTTTGAACCTCATTTTACCTCGACAGTAAATGACTTAAAAATTTTTAAAATTAAATATAATATTAAAGCTAATGTAAAGTATATATTATTTTCAGGTGATGACATTACTACAAGTCCAAAAGATGAGCAATATTTAGAGGCTGTATGTGATGCGATAAGTCATATAAACTCTAAGAGCTCTTTTAGGATAGAGATATTGTTTAGACGTTGTCCCGTTGATTTTTCAGCACGTTATGATCAAGCAATAAAAAAGCATAGCTCCATCCTTACTGAAATAAAACCTTATTGGGAAAAACAAGGCGAGGCTTGGAATAGTATAATACCAACAAAAGCAGATCCAACTCTTCTTGCAAATACAATAAGCGTTTGCGATTTAGTAATTAACTTAGGTTCTTCTATGGTGTTTGACGCTGCTTGTCATGACAAACCTTGTGCTTATATAAATTTTAATCCTAACGGGATTGACATTAAAAAGTGGTCAGTTGAAAAAATTTATAGCTTTATTCATTTTAAGTCCATGCCAAATAAAGATGCTGTGATCTGGATAAATTCTAAAGAAGAATTGAAGGATAAGATTTTAGAGGGCTTAAATAATCCTCATAAATACGTTCACAATGCAAAAAAATGGTTTGAAATTATTAATCAACATCCGCCTCAAAAAGCAACTGAGCGCATCGTTGGAGCATTAAGAGCGATTTTGTATAAATCATGAGAAACGCTTATCTCACCCCAGAATTATTTGGATAGTGACTATAAAAAACAGTAATAAAATTTGAATGAAATTTCATAAGATTAAACATAAAATTGCATCAAAAATTATTCTCAACCTTTATTTTAATTCTTGGAGAATATTTATTTACAAAAACATTTATAAATATGATATAGGTAAAAATGTTAAAATTGGAAGGAGTTTAATAAATTCTGAAGTTGTTTTGATTGGTGATAATTCTACAATCGGCGATAATAATCACATATCCTGTAAAACTTTTAAAATGGGAAATGATTCAAAAATTATTTCAAAAAACAGAATAATTGGAAAGTCAAATTTCAGTATTGGAAACAACTCTAGGATTATTTCAGACCATTATATAGATTGCTGGAATGATGTAAGCATTGGAAACCATACGTGGTTGGCTGGGATCGGCAGTCAAGTTTGGACTCATGGTTCTCTTCACACAAAAACTGGTAAAAAATTAGATGTAAAATTAGGAAACGGAATATATATTGGTTCTGGTTGCTGCATTGCTCCAGGCGTTGGTATTAAAGATGATTGTCTTATCGGCTTAGGAAGTGTTATAACAACTAGTTTCGATACAGAAAACTGCTTAATTGCGGGAAATCCTGCTAAAGTTGTAAAAGCTGAAATAAATTGGAGAAAAAATTGGTAGTTATCGTTTGAAGGAAAATATTAGATATCATAAAAATGAAAATAGCATACTTAACTCCTGAATATCCGCACTTAAAATGTACTCATTCAGCAGGGGTTGGAACCAGTATTTATAACTTATCCAGAGGGTTGTTGGGGTTAGGCTGTGAAGTCAGGGTACTGGTGTATGGACAGGACCAAGATAAAGTGTTTCAGGATGAAGGGGTTACTATACAGAAGATAAAAAACAAAAAGGTTAAAGGATTTTCGCGCTGGCTCACTCAGAAAAAAATTGAAAAATTGATTAATCAACTCTACAAATCTAATGAAATTGATCTAGTGGAGTCAATTGACTGGGGAGGAATCACCTCCTATATTCAGCCTAAAAAATGCCCTATCATTATTAAGCTTCATGGGAGTGATACTTATTTTTGCAGGTTAGAAGGCAGGCGCTTGAAGAAGAAAAACTTTTTTCATGAAATGAGAGCTTTAAGCAAAGCAGATGCGCATCTGGCGGTGAGTGATTTTGTAGCTAAGAAAACCAATGAGTTCTTCAATTTTCAGCTTGAGTTCCTAACTGTGTATAACGGTGTTGACTTATCAAAATTTAAACTAGGCCACCATAGAGAAGTTGCTGATCAAGTTCTTTATGTGGGGACTCTTATCCGTAAAAAAGGGGTGCTGGATCTGGCGCATATTTTTAATAAGCTCATCGAACTAAACCCTGAGGTGAAATTGGATCTAGTAGGGAGTGATGCTCCCGATAAAAAAACTAAAAGCGCTTCTACCTGGAAATTAATGCAGGATATTTTTACTAAAGAAGCATTACAAAAAGTGACTTACTATGGTAAAGTGCCTTATGATGAGGTGAAAAGCCATCTTGAAAAAGCCAGTGTATGTGTGTTTCCTTCCCATGCTGAAGCTTTTCCTGTGTCTTGGCTTGAAGCTATGGCGATGCAAAAAGCGATTCTGGCTTCCAGTATAGGATGGGCGAATGAGGTGATAGAGGATGGAAGAGAGGGGTATTTAAAACACCCCGAAGATCATCAGGCTTTTGCTCAACAAATTAATGACGTCTTACAAAACAGGACCTTGATGAAACATTTAGGAGAAAACGCATATAACAAAGTAACCACTTGTTTTAGTCATCAGGTGATCGCTCAAAAGCATGTCAGCATTTATAATAAAGTGATTCGAACAAAATGATAAAGCTAATTCACGATGACCATAAAGTTATTCAAGTAGTCGGGATCAAGTCTGATCTTGAATTTTCCAAGTTGAGTATTTCTAAGGCCATGATCAAAATTGCTACTGACTCCCCTGAGGAGTTACTGATCTGGAGTCACTATAAAGCTTATAAGGATCTTAATTTAAATGAAATACCTCATATTTTTCACCATAAAAAGATCATGGCTAGCTTCGCTCCTTCAAATTACTTAGGAAAAGAAGTTGGTTACTTAGAAGACTCACCTTTTATAAAGATTAACAGAAAAGTCAATTATCCTACTTGGCAAATGAGCTCTTTGGTTGGAGGGGTTAATACATCAGTAATAAATGCAATAGCTCGTCAAATCAAACCCAATAAAGATTTCGATTATTTTCTAAACTCATTCGCAAAGTTGGCCATGCCACAAGGAATATTTTGCTATGCTAATCCATTTCTTTTGAAGAAAAAAATTGAAACCGTAATTGTACCAAAAGCTAAGGTTTCAAAAGTATTTCAATTTACAGCAGAACATTATAAAAGACGATGGACCGTCTTATTGTTGTTGAATTTATTTATTTTTAAAAAGCAAATTTATGGACTCAGTTGGTTAAAAAGCTTATTCTTTAAGCGAATTCTATTAAATGAAGGAAGCTTTAATCATCTAAAAATAGAATCTTCAATAAAAGTTGAACTTAAAAAGCGGATAGATGTAATTATCCCTACAATCGGTAGAAAAAAACCACTATATGATGTATTAAAAGATTTTTCTCGCCAAACTATTTTACCTAAGCGCATCATCGTTATTGAGCAAAATCCAAACAAAGATGCAACTTCAGAATTAGATTATATTTATCAGGACAAATGGCCTTTTGAAATTTTACATAAGTTTATTCATCAAACCGGTGCTTGTAATGCTAGGAATATAGCTTTAGATTTGGTTCAAAACGAATGGACTTTTTTAGCTGATGATGACAATAGATTTGATAAATATTTGATCGAAAAAATATTTAATAAAATCCAAAGATATAATCTAACATGTGTAACTACTGCTTACGTTCAAAATCATGAGGCTAATCAAAACCCTTATGTCTCACAAACTACTACATTTGGAGCGGGAAACACCTTTGTGAAAACTAATCTTCTTAACATAAATAAGGAAATAAGATTTGGAAAAGGTTATGAATTCGGTTATGGTGAAGATATAGACTTTGGAATGCAGCTTAGAAATAAGGGATGTGATATAATATTTACTCCAAAACCATGTATTTTACATTTGAAAGCGCCTGTTGGTGGATTTAGGACAACATTTAAAATGGCTTGGGAGAATGAACGAATTAAGCCCAAACCTTCGCCAACCATAATGTTGTATAAACTGAATCATGTTTCTAAAGAACAATTAGCCTCTTATAAACTGAATTTATTTTTAAAAAATATAAATTTTAGGAGACCTGTTTCTGATTTTAGAAAATTTCAACAACAATGGGATTTAAGTACGAAATGGGCGAAAAAAATTCAAGATGCCAATTAAAATATACACCAATATTTCTTTTTTGTCTCAGCCAAATAGAAGTAATATTTTTTTTATTTTTTTGGAGTTGTGCTATACAAAAGATGATTGGATCAAAAGCTATTTTGATCTAGTTGAGACTGCTAATCAAGCTGATTTTTTGGTTTGGCCTTTATGTTTATCATATACCAGACGTATTGGAAAATATCAAGATTATATCAACTTTGTTAATGAGGCAAACCAGCTAAAAAAACAAGTTTGGGTATTTACAGGTGGCGACGAAGGGTTAAGTAATTTTAAAGCTCCTGATAACTGTATTCATTTTAGATTAGCTGGGTTTAAATCAAAATACACCCATACAACTGAAGTATTGCCTGCTTTTATTCAAGACCCATTACAGAATAAAGTATTTAATATTCATAAATTGGATAACCCGTCTTATACAATTGGTTTTGTTGGGCACGCAGACAACAGCTTATTGAAACTAAGTAAAGAGCTAGCAGTACATTTTAAAAAAAAATATGTTTATTACAACAAATACTTTGTCGATTCTCAAAAATTTTATCCATCTGGATATAAAAGAGCAAAATTTCTAAACTTGATAAATAGAATTCCTTTATTTGAGTCAAATTTTATAATGCGAAAAAAATATAGAGCAGGACCGTTGAATAATTATAGTAAACGAAAACAAACTGAGTCGGAATTTAAAAAAAATATTCAAGAAAGCCTTTTTACATTTTGTTTACGTGGAGGTGGAAATTTTTCAATACGTTTTTACGAAACCCTTGCCCAAGGTAGAATACCGTTTTACGTGGACACTGATACTCAGCTTCCATTAGCAGATATAATCAATTGGGATAATCACATATTACGTATTTCCCCTTCTGATAATCAACTTAAAATCCAAGATAAACTCAAAAATTTCATACAAAAACATGATCTAGAGGAAATGCAAAAGCAAAATAGAAATCTATGGTTAACTCGTATGACAAGAAAAGGCTATGCAAGACAACTTTATTTAAAATACCAGAATTAATGAAATTAAGTTTAATCATCTGCACCTACAAACGCGCTGAACCTTTGCTGAAACTTCTAGAATCAGTAAAGGCTCAAAGCCTTTTACCTGATGAGATATTAATCATTGACGGTTCTCCAGATGACGAGACGAAACAGGCACTCAATAATATTGAACTTCCCCAGCTTCATTACCACAAGATTAGACCTGAACAACGTGGCTTAACTAAACAGCGAAATATTGGTATTGATCTTTGTAGTAAGGATATGGCTATTGTTGCTTTTTTAGACGATGATATCGCTTTGGATAAGCATTATTTCAAAAATTTAGTATTAAGCTACGATGAATACCCCAACGCTATTGCGATTGGGGGGTATATTTCTAATGAAGTCAAATGGAAAAGAGTTGATTCGAATTATATAGTTAAAACTAGTGAATTTATTTATGACAATTTTGTTCGAAAAGAAGGATCTAGGTTCAACCTCAGAAAAAAATTATACTTAGCACCCAATCGGCCACCAGCACATTTACCAAAATTTTCTCATGGCAGAAGTGTTGGTTTCTTGCCACCATCAGGTAAGACTTATCAAGTGGAGCAATTTATGGGAGGGGTTTCCTCGTATAAAAAAGAAGTATTCTCTAAAATAAAATTTTCACTTTATTTTGAAGGCTATGGTTTGTACGAAGATGCAGACTTTTGTTTCCGTTTACAGGAACATGGTAAATTATACGTGAGCACTGCTGCAGTATGTGAACATCACCACGATCCCTCAGGAAGACCAAATCAATTTAAATACGGGCAAATGGTCGTGAAAAATGGCTGGTATGTCTGGCGTTTACGATGGCCCAACCCAGGTCCTAAAAATATTTTGAAGTGGCACGCCAATGTTTTATTATTAATAACTTTACGATTAATAAACGCGTTCACAACGACAAAAAGAAAACAGGCTTTTACTGAAGGTTTAGGGAGGTTAACGGCCTGGCTGAAGTTATGGTTTTCTAAGCCTAAAATTCAACGATGACATTCCTCATTATTTCCCATACAGAGCATTACAGAGCAAACGATCAACTTTATGCCTATGCGCCTTATGTGCGCGAAATGAATTTATGGTTAAAATTTGTGGAAGAGGTTCATATTATTGCTCCCGTTTCAGTTGATTTTGATCAAAATATTAATGTGGCCTACAAGCACCCAAAGATCAGTATTAAAGACGTGCCTGCCTTTTCCCTAATAGGATTTAAAGAAAAATTAAGTACACTTAAAAGCCTGCCTAAAATACTTAATATAATGTATTGTGCTATGCAACAAGCGGATCATATTCATCTGCGGTGTCCTGGGAATATGGGTTTATTAGGCTGTATTGTTCAAATCTTTTTTCCAAAAACTTGTAAAACGGCTAAATACGCAGGTAACTGGGATCCAAAGTCAAAACAGCCCTGGAGCTATAAACTTCAGAAATGGATTTTAAGCAATACTTGGCTGACTAAAAACATGAAGGTCCTGGTCTATGGTGAATGGCCTAATCAAACTAAAAATATTAAACCTTTTTTTACAGCGACCTACAGAGAAGAAGAAAAAAAGGCATATAAAATAAGAAACTATACCCAAGCACTTCACTTTTGCTTTGTTGGGAGTTTATCCAAAGGCAAGCAACCTGAAAAAGCTATAGAACTAGTTGAGAAGTTAAGAAAAGAAGGTAAGGATGTTGTTCTTCATATCTACGGAGAGGGCCCTCAAAGAAATACCATTGAAGGACAAATCAAAAACAACAGATTGGAAGATTCTGTTTTTTTATACGGGAACCAGCCTAAAGCTAGGGTAAAAGAAGCTTTGCAGCATTGCCATTTCTTAATCCTACCCAGCAAGTCAGAAGGCTGGCCAAAAGTAGTCGCTGAAGCCATGTTTTGGGGATGTATTCCTATTATAACACCCATTTCTTGCATACCCTGGATACTCGATGATGGAAACCGAGGAATACTTATGAAGGATAAAGATATCGATGAAACTGTTGAGTCTTTGCAAACATTATTAGAAACTCCTCAACAGTTAGAAACAGTGGCCGCTCATGCTGCAGAATGGTCCAGACACTACACCTTAGATAAGTTTGAAGAGGAGATACGTAAATTGATAAATGATTAACTGTAGACAGTCGTTAGTTTGGATTCGACAGAAGACCAAAAACAATAGACATTAAAATGAAAAAAAAGCATCATAAACCCATACGCGTCATCCAAATCATCGACTCTTTAGATGCCGGGGGAGCTGAGCGTATGGCAGTGAACTTAGCAAATGCTCTGGTAGATAAAGTTGAATTTTCTGGCCTTGTAGTGACTAGGGCTGAGGGTGTATTGAAAAATCTAGTTGATAATGAGGTGAGCTATTTCTTTTGTTCAAAAAAAAGAAGCTTAGATATTCTTGCAATATATTCAACCTTAAGATATGTAAAGAGACATAAAGTCAATTTATTACATGCTCACGGGAGCTCTTATTTTTTTGCAGTTTTATTAAAAACATTATGCCCTAGGCTCAAATTAGTTTGGCATGATCATCATGGTAACAGACCTTATGAAAGTCAATCCATAAAAACGAAAGTATTAAAAAAAGTCTCTAGTCGTTTTAATCATATATTTTGTGTGAGTCAAAGTTTATTAAGATGGTCTAAAATAAATTTAAATAGTTCGAGCGTTTCTCTAGTTCATAATTTTACAATGAATAATAAGGTTTTTCTTAATTGTGAAGCGGAATTTGACTTTCCTTCCATAACTTGTGTTGCGAATTTAAGGTGGCAAAAGAATCACCTTAACCTTATTGAAGCATACTCTATTCTTAAGCAGAACGGTGTTATTCATAAACTGACTTTAGTTGGTCACGATAAAAAGGATGAGTATTCTCAAAAGTTGAGAAAAAAAATAGAAGATTTAGATTTAGAAGAAGACATTTATATTCTCGGCCAGCGTTCTGATGTAGATTCCATAATACATGAATCGTCAATTTGTGTATTATCTTCAGATGTTGAAGCTTTACCCATGGTATTAATAGAATATGCAAACCTTAAGAAACCAGTTGTAGTCACTGATGTTGGTCAATGTGCTGAGGTAGTTGGGGATTATGCTCAGGTCGTCAAGCCAAATGATGCAGAAGCTTTAGCTACAGGTATAGCTTATTACATTAATCATCCAGACCTGGCTCAAAAAGAAGCTATGCTGTTACATGAAAAAGTTCAAAATGAGTTTAATCCAGACGTCATCATCCTTGAAATTCTGAATATATACGAAGGGATTTTAAAGTAACCTAGTTCATTAAAGATGACTATTTTTACACTGATAATATATTTTAATAATGACATACCTTATTGCAGAAATTGGTCAGGCCCATGAAGGAAGTCTAGGGATGCTTCATGCCTATATAGATGCTGTGGCTAAAACGGGTGTTGATGCTATTAAATTTCAAACCCATATCGCTCAGGCCGAAAGTAGCTTTCACGAACCTTTTCGGGTAAAATTTTCAAAACAGGATAAAACACGTTATGCCTACTGGGAACGGATGTCCTTTTCTCAGGAACAGTGGAATGAGATTGGGCAGCATTGTAGCGAAGTGGGTCTGGACTTTATTTCCAGTCCATTCTCTAACGCAGCAGTAGATCTGCTGGAAACTGCAGGTGTTCAGCAATATAAAGTAGGAAGTGGGGAAGTCAATAACTTCTTACTCTTGGAAAAAATAGCTAAAACACTGAAACCCGTCATATTATCCAGTGGGATGAGTTCATGGGATGAACTCAAAGAAAGCGTCAATTTTCTAAAATCTAGAGGAGTAGACTATTCTGTGTTACAGTGTACCACCAACTATCCAACTCAACCCGAAGAATGGGGGTTAAATGTCATTCAAGACCTAAAACATCAGTTTAAAGTGAAAACAGGCTATTCCGATCATTCGGGGAGTATGACCTCTTCAATTTCAGCTATGGCTTTAGGGGCTGAAATCTTAGAATTTCATGTGGTGTTCCACAAAGAGATGTTTGGTCCAGATGTGAGCTCTTCTTTTACTTTAGATCAGGTGCGTCTGGTGGTAAAAGCGAGAAATGAACTTAACCTGGCTTTATCTCACCCAGTGGATAAAACTGAAAACTCAAAATTTAATACCTTAAAATCTATTTTCGAAAAGTCACTGGCGGTCAATAAGGAGTTGAAAAAAGGTCATGTGATCTCATTTAACGATCTTGAAGCCAAAAAACCCAAGAATTATGGAATTAAGGCTAATCAATTTGAATCGGTCATTGGCAGAAGCTTAAAGGTTGATAAATCACAATGGGATTTTCTAAAGGAAGATGACCTAATTTAAGAATTCAAATTGAAAAATATAGCTCTTTACACCTTAACACGATATCAGCAATTGATACTTCATTTAGTTATTGGAGTAGCGGTGAGCCGTTTTCGTGTTTTGGCACAGCTATATTTAGTTTCAATTATTTTTTACTTTGTTTTCAAAATCATAAAGGAAAAGAATAAAACCTTTTGGGTGTTGTCTGGAGCTGCTTATTTTGTTGCAGCTGAGGTGTTTTTAAGAATGACAGGTGCTATGCCCTTTTGGGAATTGGGGAAGTATGTCGCTATCTTTTTTATGCTTTTGGGTATGCTCTACGAAGGCTTTAAATTAAAAGCCTGGCCAGTTCTGGTTTTTGTGTTGTTACTCTTACCAGGAGTGGTGGTGGCTTACCTTAACTTTGATTATTATGGCGAGAGTTTTAGGAAAACCATTTTATTTAATCTATCTGGACCTCTATCTTTGTTTGCTACCGCCCTGTTTTGCTACCACAGGCAATTAAAATTTAGAACGCTTTTGAAAGTCATTGATATGATGACATTGCCTATTTTGTCAATGGTTTTTTATATTATATTATACGCACCACCTGTTGAAGAGATTATATTCACAACAGAGTCCAATTCTGCAGCTTCGGGTGGCTATAGTGGAAACCAGGTATCAACTATCCTAGGCTTAGGAATTTTTTTGACCTACGTAAGATTTATTTTCCCTTATAAAAATGTATGGCTCAATATTTTTAATTTGGGAATGTTAGGGGTGTTGACTTACAGATGTTTGTTAACCTTTTCCAGAGGTGGTTTTATTACTGCGATTTTGATGATGATTATTTTTACGGTCTTATTTATCAATTGGGCACCACTGGCTAAAAAAGCAAGAGCGACTGTTAAACTGGTGGGGCTTGGGGTAGGTGGATTTATCTTATGGGGCGCAGTGGTTGCCGTGACTGGAGGCTTGATTGTGAATCGCTATGCCGGAGAAAATGCTGTAGGAGAAGAAAAGGACATCACTACAGGTAGGGGTGATATTTTTAATGAAGAATTAGAAGCCTTTTTAGAAGAACCAATATTTGGTGTTGGGATAGGCATGGGTAAATTTTTTAGATATGAACTAGGTGGAGAAGAAGCAGCAAGCCATAATGAAATAGCCAGAATGATAGCAGAACATGGGCTTTTAGGTGTTCTTGCTCTTTTGATCTTGCTACTGATTCCTTTAGGATTTTTGCTTTCTAAAAATAGAAACTTGCTGATGCTGCCTTTTGTGGCCTTTTGGTTCCTGACGATCAACCACTCCGCCATGCGGGTGGCTTTACCAGGCTTTATGTATGGATTTGCACTTTTATCAATTACCTATGCTTCAAAACAAGAAAAAAAGAAAACAAGGCAAAACTCAAAAAAAGCTACTTTATCTCGGAAACCAACTTTCACGTAAAGGACGAACGCCCACCTCTATAGAGACTTTGGGAAAGTTTTTAGAAGCTGAGGGTTTTGTTGTACACAAAGCCTCTTCCGAGAAAAATCAAGTTCTAAGACTACTAGATATGTTGTCCTCTCTTTTAAGATTCAGACGAAAAGGCGGCGTTATTCTAATAGATACCTACAGCACTACTGCCTTTTGGTTTGCTTATCTATCTGGTTTGCTTGCAAGCAGACTCCATATAAGCTATATCCCTATCTTGAGAGGCGGCGATTTACCAAAACGATTAGAATCCCATCCCAGGCAGTGTCAGCAATTATTTGGCAAAGCAAAAGTCAATGTCGCCCCGTCGGCCTATCTGATGCATCATTTCCAGAGAGTTGGATATACTAATTTGGTTTATATCCCTAATACGATTGAGCTGAAGAACTATGAGTTTAAACAGCGCCAGGAATTGCGGCCACATTTCCTCTGGGTCAGGTCGTTTGCCAAGCTTTATAACCCGATGCTGGCAGTACAAGTTTTGGAACAACTCTTAAAGACGTATCCTAAAGCGAAACTGAGCATGGTCGGTCCCTTTAAGGATGATTCCATCGAAGAATGTAAAGCCTACGCGGAAGCTCATCGGTTGCCCGTGACCTTTACCGGGGGAATGAAAAAAGAAGACTGGCTGGACTATGCTAAAGATTTCGACGTTTTTATTAACACCACCAATGTGGACAATACCCCCGTGAGTGTGATGGAAGCCATGGCCTTAGGGCTTCCGGTGGTCAGCACCAATGTGGGAGGCATTCCGTTCTTATTGAAGGATAAAGTTGATGCCCTATTGGTAAAGCCCAATCGGATAGAAGATTTTACCAAGGCTGTCCTTCAGCTTTTAGAACATCCGGATCTTGCTGCTCAGTTGTCTAAAGCGGGACGAAAAAAGGTCGAGCATTTTGACTGGGAGGTGGTTAAGGAGAAGTGGGTATCGGTTATTGGTTGACGGTTTTCTGTTTTTCGTATAGTGGTATAATCGTGTAGTCGTGTAATGGTGGCTGAGCCCGCCTGCGTACCTTTGGGAGGCAGGTGATTCGACGCAAGGAGAATCGTATCGAAGTCACCGAAAGTTATCATTTGTCGGTTGACGGTTTTCAGTTGTCGGTTTTCGGTTATCAGTTAACTGTTTGTAGAGTCCTGAATAGGGTTGACCTTTTTAGAGTTGTTTATTTGATTTAAAGATGTTAATTAAAAATTTCTGGTTGACTTTACCATTGCTTTTAGTCGGGCAAGCTTGATGGTAAACTAAAAAATTAAATTTAGATACAGTTTTGAAACCGGCCTATCTAAAAAAACATTGAAAAACAAGGGAGTAGTATTGGACAAAAGATGAAAATCTGTTTGAAGAAGGCGATAGCCAGATGAGTTATTTTTCATCTGTGGCCGGGGATTCCGTAGTATTTTCTTATGATTTTTTAGTAAGCCTAGCGTTTTTTGGTTCTTTTTTGGGCAATGCAAAAAAGAATGAAGGCTTTAATTTAACTAGACCTAATTTTGAAGCGTAGGGACAAGGAGAAAAAACTAATCTAGAGAACTGCTGATGTTTTATCGATAAACCAAAAATAGTATCAATACCCATAAATGTAAGCAGAAAAAACAACTTCTCGATAGCTCTGCTGAGCGAAGTCGAAGTACAACTTTATTCCATTCCACTTCATCAAACCAACGGTCTGAATGACCACGACGGGCAATCTTGATGGTAAACTAAAAAATTAGATTTAGATACAATTTTAGTAAGCCTAGCGTTTTTTGGTTCTTTTTTGGATAATGCAAAAAAGAATGAAAGCCTTAATTCAACTAGACTTTGATCTCGAAGCGTCGGGACAAGGAGATAAAAGACTTTCACATACACGTTTAAAAAACTAAACAAATATATAAGTTGAAAAGATTCCTCCATTCGTCGGAATGACAATTCACTAATCACTACTTATCTACCGACCTGCCAAGGCACGACAGCCAGAGTACCTACTACCTAAAGACTAACACCTAATCAACTGCTTTCGCTCCTGTGGCAATAAATCTATAATTCAATTTAGGCTCGGTAATTTTAGCGATTTCCGCTTCACTTTCCCCAGCATCTTCCGCATAATGTTTCAAGGTCTCCACATCGGTTTGTTCGATAAAGGCAACACCATTGACAAGCATTTGGTCACCCTGGCTGTCTTTAGGGACAAAAAAGCCATAGTCCTTAAAGGTGACGTGGGCATTTTGATCTTCAGGGAGTTCCAATTTCATCCAGCAGCCCTTTTTCGCGCAAACACTTTCCACTTCAGATTGAAATTGGACTTGAATGGTGTCTCCGAGAGATAAATCCTGGTAAAGGGCCAGCATTTCGCTATCCGCTTTGACTTCAGCAGAAGTAAAGGCTTCACCAAACTGAGAGTCAGTGGTCATGCTCAATTCTTTTTCCTCCGATGTATCATCTGTCACCGTCTCTTTTTCTTGCTTATTTTCTTTTGAACCACAAGCCAAAAACATCAATAATATTGGTAATAAAAGCAGCTTTTTCATGATAATAATTAAAAATTTATAATAAGAATAACAACAAAGTTAGGAATCTTCCTGAATTAACCTTATTAAAATTTAGTACATTTGCAAAAATACCAATTATAATGAATAACACCGATATACAACTCGACATTACTAAAACCAAACAGTCTAAAATTGATCAAGTAGATTTTAGTAATCTTAAATTTGGAAAAGTCAATGCAGATCATATGATGTATTGTGATTACATCGATGGCAAATGGCAAACGCCTAAAATTGTTCCTTACGGACCGATGGAATTTGAGCCTTCCGCTAAAGTGTTTCATTACGGTCAGGCGGTTTTTGAAGGGATGAAAGCCTTTAAAGATGAAAACGAACAGGTTTGGTTGTTTAGACCCGAACAAAATTTTGAGCGTATCAATAAGTCCTCTAAACGTATGGCTATTCCTGAGTTTCCAAAGGATTACTTTTTTGAATCTTTAAAGACCTTACTGGAACTCGATAAAGATTGGGTAAAGAAAGGTGAAGGTAATTCACTTTACTTACGTCCTTTTGTCATCGCTACAGAAAATGGGGTGTCTGCTTCAGAGTCAGATCGCTATAGATTTATGATCATCACCTGTCCAGCACAGGCCTATTACAACAAGCCCATCAAAGTGATTTTTGCACAGGAATACAGCAGGGCAGCCGATGGTGGCGTTGGTTTTGCTAAGGCAGCCGGTAATTATGGCGCTCAGTTTTACCCAACCAAATTAGCTAAAGCTAAAGGGCTTGACCAAATCATTTGGACGGATGCCAGTTCTCACGAATACCTGGAGGAAGCTGGAACTATGAACATCTTCTTTAGAGTTGGGGATAAGCTACTCACCTCACCAACCAATGACAGAATTTTGGATGGTGTCACGCGTAAGAGTATCATTCAACTAGCCAAAGATAATGGGGTAGAGGTTGTCGTTGAAAAAGTATCGGTTAAGGAAATTGTAAATGCAGCCAAAAACGGAGAGCTTAAAGAAATTTTCGGTGCAGGAACTGCAGCTACAGTAGTACGCGTTGATGGTTTTGAATACGATGGAACGTATTACGATTTGCCAACAGTCGACGAGCCTTACGGTACCTTCTTCAAAAAAGCACTACAAGATATCCAATACAATAAAGTCGAAGATCCACACGGATGGACGATGAAAGCGTTTTAATTAGTTAACGGTTAACAGTTTTCAGTGAATTGTGACTAGTGATTGGTGGCTGAGTGCCTCGATCTTTCTTCGAGGTGTATTGAAGCTACGTTCAGGTGTCAGTAAAATGTGATTGGTGACTAGTGATTGGTTGCAAGAAATAAAATAAACTAGAGCCTGATGATTTAATTCATTGGGCTTTTTTGTTATAGTAAACGGTTGACGGTTGTTAGTTGAAAATTTTTAATTTTACTCACGATCTGCCTTTGCCAAGGAAACGCAGGCAGGCTCACCACACACTTTCATCTAGTTAAAACCATACTAAACATGGACTTGCCCTAGATCAATCTTGTTATTTTTAGTCAAAAATTTAGGTATGCGTGTTTTAATCACAGGGGCAACAGGCTTAGTAGGTCAGGAGTTGGTTGAGCTTTTTCATGACAATGGAATTGACGTGAATTATTTAACCACCAGCCGCTCCAAAATTGAAACGAAAACCAATTACCAGGGTTTCTACTGGAATCCTTCAACTTCTGAATTGGATCCCGCTAGCTTAAAAGGAGTGAACACCATCATTAATCTTGCAGGGGCCAGTGTAGCCAAGCGATGGACACCGTCTTACAAGGAAGCGATACTGAACAGCAGAGTCGATAGCTTAATGACTTTAAAGTCAGCCTTGTCAACGCATGATCATGAAGTGGAGCATTTGATTTCAGCGAGCGCCATTGGATTATATGAAGACTCGTTGACCAAATTTCATGAGGAAGACGATTTTAAAAAGGGAGATAACTTTCTGGCTGATGTAGTCGAAAAGTGGGAGGCCGCCGCAGATGAAGTTGGAGAGCTAGGGCTTGAGGTGACCAAAATCAGAATAGGCGTGGTATTGTCAGACGAAGGTGGAGCCCTCGAAAAAATCAAGGCCCCTATAGAAAAGTATATTGGTGCACCCCTAGGAAGCGGTAAGCAGTGGCAGTCCTGGATACACATTTCAGATTTAGCCAGACTCTTTCATCATGTGATGAAGAACCGTTTGGAAGGTGTTTTTAATGCCGTGTCTCCAAATCCAGTAAATAATAAGGAACTGACAGAATGTATTGCTCAGTGTTTAGGGAAGCCGCTAATTCTCCCTAACGTACCTTCATTTGTTCTCAAACTTATGCTGGGTGAAATGTCAACGATTGTTCTAGGAAGTCAATTGGTCAGCTCAAAGAAAATTTTGTCAACCGGATTTCAGTTTGAGCACGCTCAGCTAAAACCAGCTATTGCAGATTTATTATAGCCTATTTGGTATCAAAAACTTTTTTATTTTTGAAGGTAAGTCCAGTTATGAAAAAAATTATAGTACTCATTAGTTTAATAGTTATGTCTAAGACATTTGGTCAGGAACCGCTAAAATATCTCGCACTAGGAGATTCTTATACCATTGGAGAACAGGTGGCTGAGGTGAACTCCTGGCCTTTCCAACTGACCTCACATTTGAACACAAAATCATTTAAAGTAGAAGATCCAGAAATCATTGCTGTCACCGGCTGGCGCACTGATGAGCTTCTGGATTCTATTGCTACTGAAAATTATAAGCCCAATTCTTTTGATTTGGTTTCCCTTTTGATTGGTGTCAACAATCAATATCAGAAAAAGCCTTTTAAACAATTTAAAAAAGAATTTGAAGTGCTCTTGCAGACTGCGATTTCGCTGAGTGCTCACGATGAAAAGGGAGTATTTATCGTTGGGATTCCAGATTATAGCTTGTCAAAATTTGCTCAGGATGAAAAGCTGAGAAGAGTATCCTCCCGATTAAAACGATACAACAGGTACATCCAGAAAATGAGCCAACGCTATGTTGTGGCTTTTTATCCTTTGCAAAAACTCAGTAAACCCTTGCACAAAAATCAAGATATGCTTGCAGAGGATTTTTTACATCCAAGTGGTGAGCAGTATCGGGTTTGGGTCGACAGTTTTAAAGACCGAGTAGTCGACCAACTTAATAACTTATAAAATGCAGGAAGCCTTTCTTCATAGTTTGTGGAAATACAAAAAGCTGAATTTGAATCAGCTGAAAACTACTACTGGGGAAGCACTTCAGGTGTTGAATACGGGCCTACACAATGAAACTGAATCGGGTCCTGATTTCTTTAAAGCTGAAGTGATCATTGCAGGTCAGCATTGGGTGGGTAATCTTGAGATTCACCTAAAATCCTCAGATTGGTATGCGCATCATCATGAAATCGATCCGGCCTACGATAATGTGATTTTGCATGTGGTTTGGGAAGATGACGTGAGCATTTTCAGAAAAGACAACTCTGAAATTCCCTGTTTAGAATTGAAGCATATCGTTACCAAACATCAGGTTCAGGCGTATAAGGATTTGTTTGACAAGACCTCGCAGAAGTGGATCAACTGTGAGAAGCATTTCCATGACGTCGACGAATTTAAGCTGAATAGCTGGCTCGAACGCTTGTATGTAGAACGTTTGGAAGAAAAAAATCAATTAATTCTGAATTTATTGAAAGTTTCCAATAACAACTGGGATGAGGTTGGCTTTAAATTGATGGCCAAAGCTTTCGGACTTAACGTCAACGGAGAGGCTTTTCTGCAGATGAGCTCCTCAGCAGATTTTAAAGTTTTTCAGAAATGCTTCCAGAATCCGCTTCAGCTGGAAGCCTTATGCTTCGGTTTATGCGGGATGTTACCGCCTGAAAGTGAGGAAGCTTACCCTAAACAGCTTCAGCAGGAATTCGATTTTCTGAAGCAAAAATTTCAGTTGAATGCGCCGGAAACAAGTCAGGTGAAGTACTTTAGGCTTCGTCCAGACAATTTTCCGAGCATCAGGTTATCTCAGTTTTGTAAGCTGTATGCTCAACGTCCTAATTTATTTTCTGAGCTGATTCAGTGTAAAACTCCAAAAGACATTTACAAAAATTTAGAAGCTCAAACTTCCGACTATTGGAAAACTCATTATACCTTTGGAAAAGAAAGTAAGTCTAAAGTCAAAAAACTGAGTACTTCCTTTAAGGATTTGATCATCATTAACACGCTTCTGCCACTGAAATTCGCTTATCAATCCTATAAAGGTCAGTTGGATTTTGAAGAGAGTATTTATCCTTTGATTACCAGTCTGAAACCAGAAGCCAATGGCATCACTAAAGGCTTCGAAGAATTAAAATCTAAGGTAGTCAAGTCAGCTTTGGAAAGTCAGGCGTTGATCCAGTTAAAGACACAGTATTGTGATGTGAATCGTTGTTTAAAATGTCAAGTTGGGTTAGAATTAATACACTCATGAAAAATTTCATATACAACCTTAGAACCTTTTTCGAAAAACACGGATTTTACGTGAGCTCGCGATTGGCAGATACCTTGGGAATGAAAGCAAAGTCTGTTCGGATATTTTTTATTTACGTTTCCTTTGCCACATTTGGTTTTGGGTTTGGCCTTTACCTGACCCTTGCTTTCTGGCTGAAGCTTAAGGATTTAGTGTATACCAAGCGCACCTCCGTATTTGATCTTTAATTCTTCTCTATGAAACGAAATATAGTCACCACTAGTGATGGGTCCAAGACCATACGTATAGAAGATTGGGACGAGCATTATCATTCTACTCACGGAGCGATTCAAGAGTCCATGCATGTTTACATCAACGCAGGATTAGATTATTTTTTGTCTTTATATCCATCAACTGAATCTATTTACGTTATAGAAGCCGGTTTTGGTACTGGCTTAAATGCTTTGTTGACAGCGCTTTGGTCAGTTGCAAAAAACATTAAAATAGACTACCTAGGCTTAGAAGCCTATCCGATTTCCGATGAAGAAATACAGGCTTTGCAATATCATAAGGTTTTAGAAGACATAACTTCAGAAGACATTTATGAAAAATTTCACCAAGCTCATTGGGAAGAATTTGAGCAAATTACAAACACCTTCAGAGTCAAAAAGCATCAAGCATATTTCTCTGCAATCAAGCTAAAAAATACTGCAGATGTGGTGTTTTATGATGCGTTCGGGCCGAGAGTTCAGCCGGAGCTCTGGGAAAGAAGCATATTTGAAGGTTTCTATGAGGCACTGAAGCCGGGTGGTGTGTTTGTTACCTACTGCGTAAAAGGAACTGCGAGAAGAGCTCTGCAGTCTATTGGTTTTGAGGTGGATGTTATTGAAGGGCCGCCTGGAAAACGCCATATGATGCGTGCTATTAAACCCAATTGACCTATTTCCTGAAACAGATGCTAAAGTCTTAAAGATTTTAAGACTTAGCGTTTGAATGGAAACCATATTTTTTGCATCTTGCGGGATATTTTTAAACTTAATTGAATTTAAGTTAACGTCTCATTTTGAAATATCAAATCACAAATAGCCTTATGTTAAGAAATATCACGCTGATTGCTTTTCTCTTGTTTACTATTTCGTTTACCTCTGCACAGGATCTGCAAGTTGAAGGAATTAAAATTAATCCATCAGATAAAATCAACAATGGACAGATTGAACTGACTGTAACCGGAGGTACACCTCCATATAAGTATCAGTGGTCAAAAGATGATGTACCTCTCAGTTCTAGTAAAGCCAGTGATCTTACAGAAGGGATATCTTACACTGTAAAAGTATCCGACGCTAGTGGCGCTTCTGTAGAAAAGTCATACCAAATAGAAGCGGTTTCTATTGTAGAAAATTTTAATGGAACTTTCCAGCCTGTGGTTGATGCCATGGGAAGTGTATTGTTCTGGGATCCGTTTGCTGCTATAGGCATTTATGATCCTGTAGTTTATACTGACCAAAAGCTCTTATTCTCTCCATCCTGGGAACCAAACACTTCGCGTAAATTCTTACTCAAAGAATGGTTGGTTACAGAAAACGAGCACGTTGATAAAGGTCAGGATGTGGCCATTATTGACATAGATGGACAGACACAGACCGTACAGGCAGAGGCGAATGGTAAGATTGAATTTATAACACCTCAGGGTGAATATATTTATAACCCGGAAAACCAGGAAGATGTTATTGCTCAAAACGCTCATAAATTCGGTTCAATTATTTACGATGACCCCATTGCGCTAACCAATCCTAATGGCACGCCACTTGAAAAAGGGATTCCTTTTATTGTGATTTGGTTAATTCTCGGAGCGGCATTCTTTACGTTCAGAATGGGCTTTATCAATATTCGTGGTTTTAAACACGCCATTCAGCTTGCTAAAGGTCAATACGATGAACCTAATGCTCCAGGAAGTATTACTCACTTTCAGGCTCTTGCAACGGCTGTGTCTGCTACTGTAGGTTTGGGTAATATTGCTGGTGTTGCTATTGCTGTTTCTTTAGGTGGTGCAGGAGCAACATTTTGGATGATTTTGGCGGGTTTATTAGGGATGTCTTCCAAGTTTGTGGAATGTACCCTAGGGGTAAAATATAGATTTATCAATAAGGAAGGCAGAATTTTTGGAGGCCCTATGAATTATCTGAGGTATGGACTTGAAAAAAGAAACCTAGGTAAGCTTGGAAAAGTTCTGGCAGGTTTATTTGCCGTTCTTGCCATCGGTGCCTCATTTGGTGGAGGTAATATGTTCCAGGCCAACCAATCTTTTGAAATTTTATCCAATCAGATTCCTTTCTTAGATAGTGAAAGTGGATTCTTTTTTGGTGTTTTTCTTGCGATTTTAGTTGGAGTTGTTATTATAGGAGGAATCAATAGTATCGCTAAAGTAACGGGTAAAATAGTGCCAGTAATGGCAGGTGTTTATATTTTAGGAGCTCTGGTTGTTATAGGAATAAACATCGATAATATAGGACCAGCTTTTGATGCCATATTAAGTGGTGCCTTTACTCCAACCGCCCTCAAAGGTGGTTTTATAGGAGTTCTTGTTGTAGGTTTCCAGCGTGCTGCTTTTTCTAATGAAGCAGGTGTTGGTTCTGCAGCTATCGCTCACTCGGCAGCCAAAACGAATCACCCGCCTTCTGAAGGTTTTGTAGCTTTACTAGAACCTTTTATAGATACTGTAGTCGTTTGTACACTTACGGCTTTGGTTCTTATTTTTACAGGAATGCATGAAGTTGAAGGTGTTTCTGGAGTTCAGCTAACTACAGAAGCTTTCGGTAGTGTGATCTCCTGGTTTCCTTATGTTCTTTCTGCAGCGGTATTCTTATTTGCATTTTCAACAATGATTTCCTGGTCTTATTATGGAATGAGAGCCTGGACTTATATTTTTGGAAGAAGTAATCGTTCTGAAATTATTTATAAAGTTATTTTCCTATTTTTTGTGGTTCTTGGAGCCTCTGTAAGTTTAGGTGCCGTGCTAGATTTTTCAGATATGATGATTCTAGCAATGTCATTCCCTAACATCATAGGTCTTTACATCATGTCTGGAGAGGTAAGAAATGACCTTAAAGAATACATGTCAAAATTAAAGTCTGGCGAAATCTTCAAAAAAGAAGTGTTGAAGAAATAATAGATACTGATGAATACAACTAGAAAATTCCGTTTCGGCTACTCCAAGGGTGATCGAAACGGAATTTTTTTGTTTTGCCTTATTTTGATCGTAGGAGTAGGTATTAACTACTGGGCTTTTAATCCATCTCTCAAGTCTCAAGGAATTAAAGAGTTAACGAAAGTAGAAGATTCTATCCAACGCCTTGTAGATTCGTTAAAAAATAAACAAAGCCTTGAGTCTCAGAAAACCATTTATCCTTTTAATCCTAATTTTATAACAGATTATAAAGGCTATACTTTAGAGATGACGATCGATCAAATTGACAGATTATTAGATTACAGGGCTGAAGGTCAGTGGATCAACTCTAAAGCTGACTTTCAAAAGGTCACTCAGGTCACTGATGAATGGATGAAAGAGTATGGTCCATATTTTAAATTTCCCGAGTGGGTCGTTGAGTCAGGACAAAGGAAGTCTAATTCCAAAACTATCAATTCGTTGACTTACGCTGAAAAGAAAGACCTCAATACAGTCACAGCATCTGATTTGATGGAAGTATCGGGAATTGGTGAGGCCTTGTCAAGGCGAATCATCACTTACAGAGATAAGTTGGGAGGATTTGTGGATATCCTTCAGTTGAAGGATGTCTACGGACTAAAATACGAGGTCATTGAAAACCTCAAAGAGAGAATTGCGCTTAAAAGCCCGGTTAAAGTTCAAAAAAAAGATATTAATCACATAAGTGTTTTGGAATTATCTGAGTTGCCCTATTTTGATTATGAGCAGGCTAGAGTCATCGTCAATTTTATCAAATTAAGAGAAGGTGTTGATGATTTTGAAGAATTGTCAAAAATTGAAGATTTTCCTAACTACAAATTAGATAGAATTCAATTATATTTGGAAATTAAAGAATAATATTCAAAAATTAGATATCAAGATATGAATCATATGTATTTTAGTGAAGAACATGAGATGTTCAGAAAAAGTTTACAGGAATTTCTTCAGAAGGAAGTAGTTCCACATCTGGATAAGTGGGAAGAAGAAGGAACGATAGAACGTTTTATATGGAAGAAGTTTGGCGAAATGGGTTATTTTGGCCTGGCTTACCCAGAAAAATATGGAGGTTTAGATTTAGATCTATTCTACACAATTATACTTTTAGAAGAATTACAGAAAATAAATTCAGGTGGATTTGCTGCTGCTATCTGGGCTCATGCTTATTTAGCGATGACCCACGTGAATAAAGAAGGTAGCGAAGAAATCAAAGAAAAATACCTCACGGCTTCTATCAATGGAGATATGATAGGTTGTTTGTGTATCACGGAACCATTTGGAGGGTCAGATGTTGCTGGCATGAAAACAACAGCAGTAGAAAAAGACGATTCGTTTGTGATTAACGGGTCTAAGACTTTTATCACCAATGGTGTATATTCAGACTATCTTATAGTTGCTGCCAAAACCGCTCCGGAAAAAGGCGGAAAAGGCATGAGTATTTTCTTAGTAGATAGAGATACTCCAGGAATTTCTGCAACTAAACTTAACAAGCTGGGCTGGAGAGCTTCTGACACAGCAGAACTGGCTTTCGATAATGTTGAGATACCAAAGTCTCATTTGATGGGAGAGCGCAACCAAGGTTTTCCATACATCATGCAGCACTTTGCCTTAGAGCGTTTGATCATGGGGGTGAATGCACATGCCAGAGCAGAATATGCTTTAGATTATGCTATACAGTATATGTCCGAGCGTGAAGCTTTTGGTCAGACTATAGACAAATTTCAAGCCTTAAGACATAAAATCGCGGAGAGAAGTAGTGAAGTGGAAATGGCTAAAGCGTTTAATTATACAACTGCTAAACGTCTGGATGAAGGCGAATATGTCGTTAAAGAGGCTACCATGTCCAAATTGCTTTCCACCAAAATTGCAGATGAGGTGATCTACGATTGCTTACAAATGCTAGGGGGTTATGGCTATGTAGAAGATTATCCATTGGCGAGAATGTTCCGTGATAGTCGACTAGGACCTATTGGAGGTGGAACTTCTGAGATCTTGAAAGAAATTATCGCCAAAATGGTGATTGACAATAAAGACTATAAGCCAGCAACCTAATTGCTTTTAATTGATAAATTTGTAACCATGTGCTTCTTAAAGTACATGGTTTTTTTATGGAACACATTCAGGCCTTTATAGACTATCTTCAGTTTGAGAAAAATTATGCTCAGCATACATTGACTTCTTATGCCTCAGATTTGAAGCAATTTCAATCTTTTGTTTTTGAAAATTATGAGACTGAAGATTTAGCTGAGACCAATTATCCCATGATAAGACGCTGGATCGTGAGTTTTGTCGATAAAGATCTGACTCATAAAACAATCAACAGGAAGCTATCATCGCTAAAAACTTTTTTTAATTTTTTAATGAAAATTAAAGCGATTGAAGTGAATCCAATGCTAAAGCACAAATCTTTAAAGCTTCCCAAACGCGAGCAGGAAGCCTTTTCACTCAAAGAACTTGAGGACATTTCAACTTATTTTGATGATTCAACTTTTGAAGGACTTAGGGATCATCTTATGATTGATCTTTTGTATTCCACTGGAATGCGAAGACAGGAATTGATCGACTTGAAAATTTCCAGTGTAAATTTTAGCCAAAGTCAGTTGAAAGTACTTGGTAAAAGAAAAAAAGAAAGAATAGTTCCATTGATGAAAACAACTATGGCTCTTATCGATTATTATCTTCAGGTAAGAGGGTTGATGGCTATCAATAGCGATGATTTATTTATCACCAATAAGGGGAAACCCATTTATCCCAATTTTGTTTACAGAATTGTAACCTCTTATTTTAAAAAGGTATCTACAAAGCAAAAGCTCAGCCCGCATTTGCTTAGACATGCTTTTGCGTCTCATCTTTTGGAAAAGGGTGCGGAAATCACTGCGATTAAAGAACTGTTGGGACACAGTAGTTTAGCATCTACAGAAGTGTATACGCATTCAAATTTGAAGGAATTGAGCAAAGCACATGCAGCGGCTCACCCCAGATCCAGAGGTAAAGAGGAAGAATAGGCTAGAATGAAATGAAAATGCAATTTTTTTTAAAAAAAAGAGGCAAATAATTTTCAGATACCAATATTCGTTTTATATTTGCAACCCGTTACGAAAAGTAGCGTTTGACATACTGATAAGCCGATGTAGCTCAGCTGGCTAGAGCAGCTGATTTGTAATCAGCAGGTCGTGGGTTCGAGTCCCTCTATCGGCTCTATTATCAGATTTTTGGGGAGATACTCAAGCGGCCAACGAGGACAGACTGTAAATCTGTTGGTTTCACCTTCGCAGGTTCGAATCCTGCTCTCCCCACAACCAAGTCGGTTAACACCAGACTTTGCATTGACATATTGATTAAATAAGCGGAAGTAGCTCAGTTGGTAGAGCGTCAGCCTTCCAAGCTGAATGTCGCCGGTTCGAACCCGGTCTTCCGCTCTATTTTTAAATAATGCAATATCTGCTTGCCGACGTAGCTCAGGGGTAGAGCGTTTCCTTGGTAAGGAAAAGGTCACGAGTTCAATTCTCGTCGTTGGCTCAATTTTAAAGTCTCAAAACCTGGTTTTGTTGGCTTTTTATGTTGTTATAAACATTAACACTAATATATAACTAAGATTAAATAATTTACTACTATGGCAAAGGAAAATTTTGATCGATCCAAACCACACCTAAACATAGGTACTATTGGACACGTCGATCACGGAAAAACTACACTTACAGCTGCGATTACAAAAGTAATGGCAGATGCTGGATATTCTGAAGCTAGTGCTTTTGATCAAATTGATAATGCACCTGAGGAAAAAGAGCGTGGTATTACTATTAACTCTTCTCACGTTGAATATCAAACTGCAAATCGTCACTATGCGCATGTTGACTGTCCAGGTCACGCCGATTATGTAAAGAACATGGTAACTGGTGCTGCCCAAATGGACGGTGCTATTCTTGTTGTTGCTGCAACTGATGGTCCAATGCCACAAACTCGTGAGCATATTCTATTAGGACGTCAGGTTGGTATTCCTAGAATTGTCACTTTCTTAAATAAAGTTGACCTTGTTGATGATGAGGAGCTTTTAGAATTAGTTGAAATGGAAGTAAGAGATTTGCTTTCTTTCTACGAATATGATGGAGATAATGCTCCTGTTATTTCTGGATCTGCACTTGGTGCATTGGAAGGAGATGAGAAGTGGGCAAAAACTGTTCTTGATTTGATGGAAGCAGTTGATGAGTACATTGAGCTTCCAGAAAGAGATGTTGAAAAGCCTTTCTTAATGCCTGTTGAAGATGTATTCTCAATTACTGGTCGTGGAACTGTTGCTACAGGTCGTATCGAAACTGGTGTTGCAAATACAGGTGATGCAGTTGAAATCAATGGTATGGGAGCTGTGAACATGAAATCAACTGTTACAGGTGTCGAAATGTTCCGTAAAATTCTTGATAGAGGAGAAGCTGGTGATAACGTTGGTATCTTGTTAAGAGGTATTGAGAAAAGCCAAATCTCTAGAGGTATGGTTATCGCTAAGCCTGGTTCTATTAAGCCACACGGGAAATTCAAAGCTGAAGTTTATATCTTGAAAAAAGAAGAAGGTGGACGTCACACTCCATTCCATAACAATTATAGACCTCAGTTCTATGTAAGAACCACAGATGTTACGGGTACAATCAACCTTCCTGATGGAGTTGAAATGGTTATGCCAGGTGACAACTTAACAATCACTGTAGAATTGATTCAACCAATTGCATTAAATATTGGTTTGAGATTCGCAATACGTGAAGGAGGTCGTACAGTTGGTGCTGGACAGGTTACTGAAATCTTAGAATAATTTAGGATAAAGTTTCATTATTGTAGTTAAGGTGTTCGCTTCAAGTGAATACCTTAACTTTTTAAATTTCCTTTTTTATGTGTGATTAAATTCGTTTCTTTGCACGCTTTAAAAAATGAAATATTTACGGGTTTAGCTCAGTTGGTAGAGCACTGGTCTCCAAAACCAGGTGTCGGGAGTTCGAGCCTCTCAACCCGTGCAAATTGAAATATTAAGCCTGTGGTGAGATGTTTATCCTGAGTGGAGACGAAGGGAGCATCTCAAACCGTGCAAACCTTAAAGAAGATGTCAGATATCAAAAATTATGTAAGCGAGTCTTACAACGAATTAAGAAATCATGTGACTTGGCCAACCTGGGCTGAGGGACAAAAACTCATGGTAATTGTTGCAGTATTTTCTATACTTTTTTCGCTTGCTATCTGGGGAGTTGATGAAGTGTTTAGTGCTGCTGTAAAGCAATATTTTAATTGGGTTAAATCATAATACATGTCAGAGACTGGTTTAAAAAAATGGTACGTTGTAAGAGCTATAAGTGGTTCTGAAAGCAAAATAAAGGATTATATAGAAAAAGAAATTGCTCATCAAGGTCTTAGTGATTATGTTGATGATATCTTGGTACCTAAAGAAAACGTTGTTCAAATCCGTAATGGTAAAAAGATAACAAAGGAAAAAGTATATTTTCCAGGTTATATCATGGTTAATGCTAACCTTGAAGGCGAAGTTGGTCATATTATAAAAGGTGTGAATGGAGTTATAGGTTTTCTTGGTGAAACCAAAAGAGGTGAACCAGTTCCTATGCGTAAATCAGAAGTAAATAGAATGCTAGGTAAAGTCGATGAACTTTCTGTTCAGACAGAAAATGTTGCTATACCATTTAATATAGGGGAATCAGTCAAAGTTGTGGATGGCCCTTTCAATAGTTTCACAGGAACTATTGAAAAAATTAATGAAGACAAAAGAAAGTTGCAAGTTATGGTTAAGATTTTTGGTCGTAAAACACCAGTTGAGCTTAGCTATATGCAAGTAGAAAAAGTTTAAATGTTACATATAATATAGAATTGTTTTTAAATATAATGCTTCCCACTGAAAACAATTCAACTAAATTTTGAAAAATGGCAAAAGAAGTAAGTAAAGTAGTAAAACTCCAGGTTAGAGGTGGTGCAGCGAACCCATCCCCACCGGTTGGACCTGCTTTGGGTGCTGCTGGGGTAAATATCATGGAATTTTGTAAGCAATTCAATGGTAGAACCCAAGATAAGAGTGGTAAAATCTTACCTGTTGAGATAACAGTTTATAAAGATAAGTCGTTTGATTTTATTATCAAGACTCCACCTGCAGCAGTACAATTGATGGAAGCATCAAAACTAAAGAAAGGCTCTGGTGAACCTAATTCTAAAAAAGTAGGTTCTGTAACTTGGGATCAAATAAAAGCAATCGCTGAAGATAAAATGCAGGATTTAAATGCATTTACAACCGAATCTGCAATGAAAATGGTAGCCGGTACAGCAAGATCGATGGGTATAACTGTAAAAGGTAATGCACCATTTTAACAAAACGAAATTAACATGGCAAAAATAACTAAAAAGCAAAAAGAAGCAGTTGGTAAAGTGGATAAGTCGAAAACTTATTCAGTAGCTGATGCCTCCGCTTTATTGAAAGATGTAGCTTACGCTAATTTCGACGAGTCAGTTGATCTAGCTGTAAGACTCAACGTTGATCCTAGAAAAGCTAACCAAATGGTTCGTGGAGTAGTAACTTTACCTCACGGAACAGGAAAAGACGTAAAAGTCTTAGCTCTTGTAACACCGGATAAGGCTAAAGAAGCTGAAGAAGCTGGTGCAGATTACGTTGGTCTTGATGAGTACCTTGAAAAAATTAAAGGTGGATGGACAGATGTAGACGTCATTGTAACTATGCCAAGTGTGATGGGTAAATTAGGCCCGTTAGGTAGAGTTTTAGGTCCACGAGGACTTATGCCTAATCCTAAAACTGGTACAGTAACTATGGATATCGCTAAAGCAGTTTCTGACGTTAAAGCTGGTAAAATTGACTTTAAAGTTGATAAAACTGGTATCGTTCACGCTGCTGTAGGTAAAGTATCCTTCGATGCAGAAAAAATTGCTGGAAATGCAAGAGAATTACTAACGACGCTCGTCAAGCTTAAGCCTCAGGTAGTGAAAGGTACATACATCAAAAGTATTCACATCGCTTCCACAATGAGTCCAAGTATTGAAATCGATACTAAACGATTTACCGAGCAATAATTTTAAGTTATGACAAGAGAAGAGAAATCTATAGTAATAAAAGATTTAACTACTAAGTTAGCGGATTCATCAAATGTATATTTAGCAGATATTTCAGGATTGAACGCATCTTTAACATCGGACTTAAGACGTGCCTGCTATAAAGCAGACGTTAAGTTGATGGTAGTTAAAAATACTCTCCTAGCTAAAGCTATGGAAAGTACAGATAAAGAATTTGGAGACTTAACAAGTATTTTGAAAGGGAATACTTCCATAATGCTTTCCGAAACTGGAAACGCTCCAGCTAAGGTTATTAAAAACTTTAGAAAGAAAAATGAAAAGCCTATTTTGAAAGGGGCTTACGTTGCAGAATCTGTCTATGTTGGAGACGAATACTTAGATGCTTTAGTTGATATTAAATCTAAAGAAGAAGTTATCGGAGACATCATTGGATTGTTACAATCTCCAGCCAAAAACGTTGTTTCAGCGCTTAAGTCTGGTGGAGGTAAACTTTCTGGAATACTTAAAACACTTTCTCAAAGAGAAGAATAAACACGCACTAATTACTAAATAATAAATTACACTAAAACGATAGAAAATGGCAGAATTAAAAGATTTCGCAGAACAATTAGTTAACCTTACTGTTAAAGAAGTAAATGAGTTGGCTGATATTTTAAAAGAAGAATACGGTATAGAGCCTGCAGCTGCAGCTGTTGCTGTTGCTGGTGGTGGCGGTGCTGCTGCTGAAGAAGCTGAAGAGCAGTCAGAATTCGATGTAATTCTAAAAGCTCCAGGTGGTTCTAAACTAGCAGTTGTTAAGCTTGTTAAAGAATTGACAGGTTTAGGTCTTAAAGACGCTAAAGCATTAGTTGATGGTGCACCAGCTCCAGTTAAGGAAGGTGTCACTAAAGATGAGGCAGAAGCTCTTAAAGCGCAATTAGAAGAAGCAGGTGCTGAAGTTGAGCTTAAATAAGCTCACCTCCACTTATATTACTAGGTTTAGACCACAAGATATAGTCTTGTAGGTCTAAACCATTTTGCGTATCTATACGCGACGTGTTTATTTTACTTTTTTACAAGTTAATATTGCTGATGAATTTTCATTGAATTCAAAGCATTAAAATCTTTCTTAGATGTTAGCAATGCATAATGAACGAATTAGTTTTTCTTCCGTACAAAACAAGCCAGATTATCCAGATTTTTTGGATATTCAGGTCAAGTCTTTCCAAGACTTTTTCCAGCTTGAAACTAAGCCAGAAGAAAGATCCAACGAAGGATTATATAATACCTTCCAAGAAAATTTCCCAATTACAGATACGAGAAATCAATTTGTACTTGAATTTTTAGATTATTTTGTAGATCCTCCCAGGTACTCTATTCAAGAGTGCATCGAGAGAGGGCTTACTTACAGTGTGCCTCTTAAGGCCAGATTAAAACTTTACTGTACCGATCCCGAACATGAAGATTTTGAGACGATCGTGCAGGATGTCTACTTAGGTACTATTCCTTACATGACTCCAAGTGGAACTTTTGTGATCAACGGAGCAGAGCGAGTCGTAGTTTCCCAGTTACACAGATCCCCAGGTGTGTTCTTTGGTCAGTCTTTTCACGCCAATGGAACCAAACTTTACTCTGCTAGAGTAATTCCTTTTAAAGGATCTTGGATTGAATTTGCTACGGATATTAACTCTGTGATGTACGCATACATAGATCGAAAAAAGAAATTACCTGTTACAACACTTTTCAGAGCTATTGGCTTTGAAAGAGACAAAGATATCTTGGAGATTTTTGACCTTGCTGAAGAGGTGAAAGTTTCTAAAACTGGTTTGAAAAAATACCTTGGTAGAAAATTAGCTGCCAGAGTATTGAATACTTGGTATGAAGATTTTGTTGATGAAGATACAGGTGAAGTGGTTTCTATCGAAAGAAATGAAATCGTACTTGACCGTGATACCACTTTAGAGAAAGACCATATTGAAGAGATTTTAGAAACTGGTTCAAAAACTATTCTTCTCCATAAAGAAGAAAATTTGACTGGTGACTATGCTATCATATATAACACCTTACAAAAAGATCCTACTAATTCTGAAAAAGAGGCAGTAGAGCATATTTACAGACAATTACGTAATGCTGAGCCGCCTGACGAAGAGACTGCTCGTGGCATTATTGATAAATTATTCTTTTCAGATCAACGTTACAATTTAGGTGAAGTTGGTCGTTACAGAATGAATAAGAAATTGAATCTTGATATTAGTATGGACAGCAAAGTTCTTACTAAGCTTGATATCATAACAATCATTAAGTACCTTATTGAGTTAGTTAACTCAAAAGCAGAAGTTGATGATATTGACCACCTTTCCAACCGTCGTGTAAGAACAGTAGGTGAGCAATTGTCTCAGCAATTTGGTGTTGGTCTTGCCAGAATGGCAAGAACCATTAGAGAGAGAATGAACGTTAGAGATAACGAGGTCTTTACTCCAATTGATTTGATTAATGCTAAGACTCTGTCTTCAGTGATTAACTCTTTCTTTGGTACAAACCAATTGTCTCAGTTCATGGATCAAACCAATCCATTGGCAGAGTTGACCAACAAAAGAAGACTTTCAGCATTAGGACCTGGTGGTTTATCCAGGGAAAGAGCTGGTTTCGAAGTTCGTGATGTTCACTATACTCACTACGGAAGACTTTGCCCTATTGAGACTCCAGAAGGACCAAACATTGGTTTGATTTCTTCTATGTCCGTTTACGGAAAAGTGAACAGCATGGGATTCATTGAAACGCCATACCGTAAAGTAGAGAATGGTAAGATTGATTTCAAATCAGAGCCACTTTACCTTTCTGCTGAAGAAGAAGAAAATAAATTGATTGCACAGGCTAATATCCCTGTTGCTGAAGATGGAACTATGACTTCAGAACGAGTAATTGCTCGTATGGAAGGTGACTTTCCAGTTGTAGATCCTAAAGCAGTGGACTATATTGATGTTGCTCCAAACCAGATTTCGTCAATCTCAGCTTCATTGATTCCTTTCTTAGAACATGATGATGCAAACCGTGCATTGATGGGATCTAATATGATGCGTCAGGCTCTACCTCTATTGAGAGTTGACGCTCCTATTGTTGGAACTGGATTGGAAAGACGGGTTGCTCAGGATTCAAGAGTTTTAATTAACGCTGAAGGTGAAGGAACTGTTGATTATGTCGATGCAAGAAAAATCATCATTTCTTACGATAGAACTGAAAATGAGCAATTAGTAAGTTTTGACGATGATGATAAGACTTATGACTTGATCAAATTCAGAAAAACAAATCAGGGGTCTACTATCAACTTAAAACCTATTGTTAGAGTTGGAGATAGAGTGACTAAAGGTCAAGTCCTTTGTGAAGGTTATGCAACCGATAATGGTGAATTAGCCTTGGGTAGAAACATGAAAGTGGCATTTATGCCATGGAAAGGTTACAACTTTGAGGATGCGATCGTGATATCAGAACGTGTGGTTAAGGATGACCTTTTGACTTCAGTTCATATCGATGAGTATTCTTTAGAAGTAAGAGATACAAAACTTGGTAACGAAGAATTAACCAGTGATATTCCAAACGTTTCAGAAGAAGCGACGAAAGACTTGGATGAGCATGGTATGATTAGAATCGGTGCAGAGATTAAACCTGGAGATATTCTTATTGGTAAGATTACTCCAAAAGGTGAAAGTGATCCTACACCAGAAGAAAAATTATTGAGAGCTATCTTTGGTGACAAAGCTGGTGATGTAAAAGATGCTTCTTTAAAAGCCTCTCCATCGCTCAATGGTGTTGTAATAGACAAGAAATTGTTTACCAGAGCAGTAAAAGATAAGCGAAAGAGAGCTCAGGACAAGCAAGAGATTGATGCTCTTGAAGCGAAGTACCAAGTCAAATTTGAAGAACTTAGAAACCGATTAATTGAAAAATTATTTGGTATCGTAGGTGGTAAGACCGCACAAGGTGTTCAAAATGATCTGGGTGAAGATACGTTACCAAAAGGTAAGAAGTACACTCTTAAGATGTTGAATTCTGTAGAAGACTTTAGTCACTTAACCAAAGGGACCTGGACTACAGATAAAGAAACAAATGCTTTAGTTGCAGATCTTTTACACAATTATAAGATCAAACAAAACGATCTTCAGGGTAACCTAAGAAGAGAGAAATTTACAATTACAGTTGGTGATGAATTACCATCTGGTATTTTAAAACTTGCTAAAATTTATGTTGCTAAGAAACGTAAGTTGAAAGTAGGAGATAAGATGGCAGGTCGTCACGGTAACAAAGGTATTGTTGCTAAGATTGTAAGAGAAGAAGACATGCCATTCCTAGATGATGGAACTCCAGTCGATATCGTATTGAATCCACTTGGTGTACCATCTCGTATGAATATTGGTCAGATTTATGAAACTGTTCTTGGTTGGGCAGGTCAGAAATTAGGTAGAAAGTTCGCAACACCAATTTTTGATGGTGCGACTTTAGATCAAATTAATGAACTCACCGATGAGGCAGGAATCCCAAGATTTGGACATACATACCTTTATGATGGTGGTACTGGTGAACGTTTTGACCAACCTGCTACAGTAGGTGTCATTTATATGTTGAAACTAGGACATATGATTGAAGATAAGATGCACGCTAGATCTATCGGACCTTACTCATTGATCACTCAACAACCACTTGGTGGTAAAGCACAATTTGGTGGTCAACGTTTTGGTGAGATGGAAGTTTGGGCACTTGAAGCTTATGGTGCGTCTGCTACATTGAGAGAGATCTTAACTGTAAAATCTGATGATGTCATCGGTAGAGCCAAAACTTACGAAGCAATCGTAAAAGGTGAGCCAATGCCGGAACCAGGATTGCCAGAATCCTTCAACGTGTTGATGCATGAATTGAAAGGTCTAGGATTAGATATCAGATTAGAAGAGTAATAGCAATCCTGCCTTCGGGCAGGAGATGTTATCACATTTATTACAATAATTCTTTAGCACTTGTATTATGACAAGAAATAATGATAAGAATACACAAAAGAGATTTAATAAAATCTCTATAGGTTTATCTTCTCCAGAAAAGATTCTAGCTGAATCCAGAGGTGAAGTTTTAAAACCTGAAACTATTAATTACAGAACACACAAGCCAGAAAGAGATGGATTGTTTTGTGAAAGAATTTTTGGCCCAGTCAAAGATTATGAATGTGCTTGTGGAAAATATAAGAGAATACGTTACAAGGGAATCGTTTGTGACCGTTGTGGAGTAGAAGTTACTGAGAAAAAAGTAAGAAGAGACCGCGTTGGACACATCAACTTAGTAGTTCCTGTGGCGCATATCTGGTACTTCAGATCTTTACCAAACAAAATTGGATACCTTCTTGGAATTCCTTCCAAAAAACTGGATATGATTATCTATTACGAAAGATATGTCGTGATCCAGCCAGGTAATGCGAAGAATGAAGAAGGTGAGCCACTGAAAAAGATGGATTTCTTAACCGAGGAAGAATATCTAAATATTTTAGAAGAACTTCCACAGGAAAACCAATACTTGGACGATGATGACCCAAATAAGTTTCTAGCAAAGATGGGAGCTGAATGTCTTTTAGAAATTCTAAAACGTCTAGATTTAGACGAGCTTTCTTATGATTTAAGACACAAAGCAAACAATGAAACGTCTAAGCAAAGAAAAACAGAAGCTTTAAAACGTCTTCAAGTTGTTGAAGCGTTGAGAGACTCTAAAAACAACAGAGAAAATAATCCTGAGTGGATGATCATGAAAGTGATTCCTGTTACTCCTCCAGAATTAAGACCTCTTGTGCCTCTTGATGGTGGTCGTTTTGCAACTTCAGATTTGAATGATCTATATAGACGAGTAATTATTAGAAACAATCGTTTAAAACGATTGATGGAAATAAAAGCTCCAGAAGTAATTCTCAGAAATGAGAAGCGTATGCTTCAGGAATCTGTGGATTCTTTATTCGACAATACCAGAAAATCTTCTGCAGTCAAAACAGATTCTAACAGACCATTAAAATCACTTTCTGATTCTTTAAAAGGAAAACAAGGACGTTTCAGACAAAACCTTCTTGGTAAGCGTGTGGATTATTCTGCCCGTTCTGTCATCGTCGTTGGACCAGAAATGAAAATGTTTGAATGTGGATTGCCAAAAGACATGGCAGCAGAACTTTACAAGCCTTTTGTGATCAGAAAGCTGATCGAAAGAGGAATTGTAAAAACTGTAAAATCTGCTAAGAAAATAATAGACAAAAAAGAGCCTGTAGTTTGGGATATCTTGGAAAACGTGTTAAAAGGACATCCTGTGTTGCTTAACCGTGCTCCAACCCTTCACAGACTTGGTATACAAGCTTTCCAGCCGAAATTAATTGAAGGAAAAGCGATACAGCTACACCCATTGGTATGTACTGCATTCAACGCCGATTTTGACGGTGACCAGATGGCGGTTCACCTTCCATTGGGACCAGAAGCAATTTTGGAAGCACAACTCTTAATGTTGGCTTCACACAGTATTTTGAATCCAGCTAATGGATCTCCAATTACAGTACCTTCACAGGATATGGTTCTTGGGCTGTATTACATGACAAAACCAAGATCATCTACTCCAGAGCATAAAGTAAAGGGAGAAGGTCTGAAGTTTTATTCACCAGAAGAAGTTAACATAGCTTACAATGAAAAGCAAGTAGACTTAAATGCTTTAATCACGATCAGAACTAATGATATTGATGAAAATGGTGAGGTTGTTAAGAAAAATATTGAAACAACCGTTGGACGTGTGCTATTCAACGAATCTATTCCAGATAATGTTGGCTTCATAAACGATGTCATGACTAAGAAAGCTCTTCGTGATGTAATCGCAAGAGTACTTAAGAAAACGTCCGTCCCTGAAACGGCTGAGTTCCTTGATGAAATTAAGAGTTTGGGTTATAACTTCGCTTTTAGAGGTGGGTTATCATTCTCTCTTGGTGATATTATTATCCCTGCAGAAAAGCAATCTATGATTGATGATGCCAATGAGCAGGTTGAAGGAGTTATAGGTAACTATAATATGGGTCTTATTACCAACAACGAACGTTATAATCAGGTTATTGATATCTGGACTGCAACCAATGCTAACTTAACTGAACTCGCCATGAAGCGAATTCGTGAAGACAAGCAAGGTTTCAACTCGGTGTACATGATGCTTGATTCTGGTGCAAGGGGTTCTAAAGAACAAATTCGCCAGTTGACGGGTATGCGTGGATTGATGGCTAAGCCTAAAAAATCGACTTCTGCAGGTGGTGAAATTATCGAAAACCCTATTTTATCTAATTTTAAAGAAGGTCTTTCAATTTTAGAATACTTTATCTCTACTCACGGTGCTCGTAAAGGTCTTGCCGATACAGCATTAAAAACTGCCGATGCGGGTTACCTAACTCGTAGATTGGTGGACGTATCTCAGGATGTGATCGTAAGAGAAGAAGATTGTGGTACTCTAAGAGGCATTGAAGTTTCAGCATTGAAGAAAAATGATGAAGTTGTAGAAAGTCTAGGTGAGCGAATAGTAGGTAGAACTGCTTTAAATGATATTGTAGATCCTATTTCGCAAGAACTTTTGGCTACAGCAGGTGAAGAAATACTTGAAGATGCTGCAGATAAAATAGAAGCTTCTGCATTAAATTCAGTGGAAGTGCGTTCTCCATTAACTTGTGAAGCAAAACAAGGTATTTGTGTGAAATGTTATGGAAGAAATTTATCTACCAATAAAACTGTACAAAGAGGTGAAGCTGTTGGTGTAGTTGCTGCTCAGTCTATTGGTGAGCCAGGTACGCAGTTGACCTTAAGAACTTTCCACGTTGGAGGTATTGCAGGAAACATTTCAGAAGAAAACAAACTCGAAGCTAAATTTGACGGTGTTGCAGAGATTGAAGATCTTAAAACTGTTGAAGGTAAAAATAGTGATGGAAACAAAGTTGACATTGTTATTTCAAGAACTTCAGAAGTTAAAGTTATAGATAAGAAGTCTGGAATTGCACTGAGTACGAATGTTATTCCATATGGTTCTGAATTATTAATCAACCCTGGTGACAAAGTTAAAAAGGGCGATGTCATTTGTAAATGGGATCCATATAATGGTGTGATTATTTCTGAATTCTCTGGTAAAATTGAATTTGAGAACATTACTCAAGGACAGACTTACGAGGTTGAAAGTGATGAGCAAACTGGCTTCCAGGAAAAAGTAATTATAGAATCCAAGAATAAGCGAAAGATACCAACACTCCATATCAAGAGTGATGATGAAATCTTGAGATCTTACAACTTACCAGTTGGAGCTCACTTGATGGTAGATGATAATGAGGAAATTAAAATCGGAAAGATTTTGGTTAAAATTCCTAGAAAATCATCCAAAGCTGGTGATATTACTGGTGGTCTTCCTCGTCTTACAGAATTGTTTGAAGCGAGAAATCCTTCAAATCCTGCTGTAGTGAGTGAAATTGATGGTGTTGTTTCTTTCGGAAAGATCAAAAGAGGTAACCGTGAGATCATCATCGAATCTAAACTAGGTGAGGTCAAGAAGTACTTGGTCAAACTTTCCAACCAGATTTTGGTACAGGAAAACGATTATGTCAAAGCTGGTATGCCACTGTCTGACGGTTCTGTTACTCCTGAAGATATTTTAAATATCAAAGGTCCTAGTGCAGTTCAGCAATACTTAGTGAACGAAGTTCAGGAAGTATATAGATTGCAAGGTGTACAAATTAACGATAAGCACTTTGAAGTTGTTGTGAGACAAATGATGAGAAAAGTAAGAATCCAGGATTCTGGTGATACTATTTTCTTAGAAAATCAATTAGTGCACAAAGAGGATTTCATTGAAGAAAATGATAATATTTTTGGAAAGAAAATTGTTGAAGATGCTGGAGATAGTACAACTTTGAAACCTGGTCAAATTGTCACTTTACGTGATTTAAGAGACGAGAATTCAATCTTGAAACGTGAAGATAAACAGCTAGTGACAGCACGAGATGCCGAATCCGCTACTGCTTCACCAATTCTTCAAGGAATTACAAGAGCATCCTTACAGACTAAGTCATTTATTTCTGCTGCTTCTTTCCAGGAAACTACCAAAGTACTAAATGAAGCTGCGGTAAGCGGTAAAGTGGATTACTTGGAAGGCTTGAAAGAAAATGTAATTGTAGGACATAGAATTCCTGCAGGTACTGGACTTAGAGAATTTGACGATATTATTGTAGGTTCCAAGGAAGAGTTGGCCACAATGATGGAGAAGAAACAAGAAGTGAATGTAAACTTTAATTAAGCATGAGTGATCAAGACGATAAAAAGCAAAAAAAGCTAAACATTCAAATTGATGATGATGTGGCCCAAGGAATTTACAGTAATCTGGCTATCATTAATCATTCACAAACTGAGTTTGTTTTGGACTTTGTGAATATAATGCCTGGTTCTCCTAAGAATAAAGTGAGATCTAGAATTATACTTACTCCTCAACATGCAAAGCGTTTGTTGAGAGCTTTGAGCGATAATATTAATCGTTTTGAAAAAAGTCAAGGTAAAATTAAAGAACAAGATAAACCTAATGTTCCTATGAACTTTGGACCTACAGGAGAAGCTTAAATCTCTTTTAGGTTATAAAAAAAGAAAATCCCTCAAATTCAGTTTTGAGGGATTTTTCATTTTGGTAAGATTTGAATTAAATGTTACTCAGCTTTAAACGCTTTCAAATCAAAAGATATTTTCATTTGATCACTCACGAAATTATCTCCAAGATTTTCAACAAATGATTTTGACATAAATTTTATTCCCCATTCAGTTCTATCTAAAATGATTTCTTCTGATGTTAACAATAAAGACTCATCAGCACCATTCATCGAAACATTTACCGGGAAAGTTATGTTTTTTGTAGTTTCTTTTAAAGTTAGATTACCAGATAACATGGCCTGATCTTTTACGGTTTCAAAGCCAGTAATTTTAAATTTAGCTTCAGGGTATTTAGTAGCATTAAAGAAGTGATCTTCTTTTCCATTTGAATATCCCATTAAGTGGTTTTCAAGATCTGTTTTATCTTGGCCTTCCAAGTCCTGAACTTCGATACTTATCATATCTATTGTGACTTCACCACCAATGACCCGCTCATCAAATACCATTAAACTTCCTTCAGACAATGGAACTATACCGTTATGTTCTCCAGCTGGTTTAGATCCAACCCAATTAATTTTAGATTGTTCTACGTTTACATTGTAAGTGTCTGCCATTTCGGTAGTTTCCTTAGCATCTTTAGCATCAGATGTTTCAGTTTTTTTGTCACTCTTACAGCTTAAGGCAGTGGTGATCAATGATAAAACTAACATTGAATTAATTACTCTTTTTTTCATCTTATGTTTATTTACGTTCCAGACAACATAACCAAAAACATTCCATTATTTGTATCTGTCATTGTGGCACTAAACTGTTATTGGCAGTACATTTGCCTAATTTGAATAAATTAGTAAGTAATGAGTAAAGAAAATATAAAATCAGACGATAAAGATCCAGTAGAAATGGAAAGTAAAGAAAAGCAAAACGATGCTCAAGAACTTCAAAGAGAAGATGCTTCGACAGTTGAAAACAATGAAGCTGAGGAGGTTGATAACTCTATTCCTGAGGAAGAATTATCTAAAGAAGAACAATTACAACAGGAGCTTGATGCAAAAGATGACAAATATTTAAGACTATTTGCAGAGTTTGAAAATTACAAACGCAGAACTTCTAAAGAACGCATAGAATTATTTAAAACAGCAAGTCAAGACGTAATGCAGTCTATGCTTCCTGTATTGGATGATTTTGACAGGGCGATGCTCGAAGTTAAAAAATCTAGTGACCAATCTTTGGTCGAAGGACTTGAGCTCATAAGCAACAAATTGAGAGAAACTCTTCATAATAAAGGATTGGAAGTTATGTCTGTGAAAGCTGGAGATGTCTTCGATTCAGAACTGCACGAAGCGATTACACAGATTGCTGCTCCAAGTGACGATATGAAAGGAAAAATTGTGGATGTTGTAGAAAAAGGATACACTCTTGGTGATAAAATCATACGTTATCCTAAAGTAGTGACTGGAAAATAATAAATTATGAAAGAAGATTATTACGACATATTAGGCTTAGCAAAGGGTGCTTCTCAAGCCGAAATAAAAAAGGGCTATAGAAAGATGGCAGTAAAGTATCATCCCGACAAGAATCCTGATGATGCTGAAGCTGAAAATAAATTTAAGAAAGCTGCAGAAGCTTATGAGGTCCTAGGAAATGAAGAGAAACGACAGAAATACGATCAGTTTGGTCATAGTGCTTTTGACGGTTCTCAAGGCTTTGGTGGCGGAGGTATGGATATGGACGATATCTTCAGTCAGTTCGGTGACATATTTGGAGGTGGTTTTGGCGGAAGAAGCCAAGGTTTCTCTGGATTTGGTGGCGGATTTGGCGGTGGACGTCAGAGAGCTAAAGGTGGAAATTTAAGAATCCGCGTTAGTCTCACTTTAGAAGAGGTTGCCAAAGGTGTAGAGAAAAAGGTAAAAGTTTCAAGAAAGAAAAAACCATCAGATACAACTTTTAAAACCTGTACAACCTGTAAAGGTTCAGGTCAGGTTACTAGGGTCACCAATACCATTCTGGGAAGGATGCAGACCGCTTCATCATGTCCAGCATGTGGTGGTTCCGGACAAATTATAGACAAAAAAGGGCAAGGTACCGATGCACACGGCCTTAAAATGACAGAGGAAACAGTTTCCATCAAGATTCCAGCTGGGGTTGAAGACGGAATGCAACTAAAAGTTGGAAATAAAGGTAACGAACCAGTCGGAGACGGAGTTCCCGGAGACTTGATTGTACTTATTGAAGTAAAAAATCATGAAAATCTTCAGCGCGACGGTGAAAACTTACACTATGATTTATTCATCAGTTTCCCTGAAGCGGCTTTAGGAGCTAGTAAAGAAATACAAACCGTAGGGGGTAAAGTGAGAATAAAAGTAGAGCCTGGCGCTCAAAGTGGAAAAATTCTAAGATTAAGAAATAAGGGTTTACCAAACCTGAATGGCTATGGAATAGGAGACCTGCTTGTACATATCAACTTGTGGACTCCACAGGATTTATCCAAGGAACAAAAAGAATTCTTTGAAACAAATCTTGGAGATTCCAATTTTGAACCTAATCCAAGCAAATCTGATAAATCTTTCTTTGAAAAAGTAAAAGATATGTTTTCTTAAGCTGTTAACAGAATATTATATATATTTGAACACCGCTAAATTTAGCGGTGTTTTTTCTTTTTCATAGCAATTTTTTTCCCACCCTTCATTGCGCAGGGTGGGTTTTGTTTTTAAAACCACTTAGCTTTTAAAATATTCTAAAAAATATTAAGGTTGTCACTCTAAACTTCAGATAAAACTTATATTTAATTCTGTAAATTAAAATCATTATGCCAAGATTACTCATTATTGAAGACGAGGATGCGATAAGAAGAGTATTGAAAAAAATTCTTTTAGAGGAAGAGAAAAATTATAATATTGATGAGGCTGAGGACGGTCTAATAGGTATAGAACTGGTCAAAAAAAAATCTTACGACTTGGTTTTATGCGATATTAAAATGCCAAAGATGGATGGAATGGAAGTTTTATCTGCTTGTCAAAAACTTCAACCTGAACTTCCTGTAATAATGATATCGGGACACGGAGATCTAGAAACCGCTGTTGAAACTATGAGGATGGGTGCTTTTGACTACATTTCGAAGCCTCCAGATTTAAACCGATTGCTTAATACAGTGAGAATTGCCCTCGATCATACTCTGCTTGCTCAAGAAAACAAGCAATTGAAAAAGAAAGTTTCCAAGCAATTTGAAATGGTAGGTAAGTCAGAGGAGCTTGATCAAATTAAATCAATGATCGATAAAGTTGCTCCAACTGAAGCTAGGGTTTTAATCACTGGCGAAAACGGTACGGGTAAAGAGCTTGTTGCTCACTGGCTGCATGAAAAAAGCAACAGAAATAAAGGGCCTTTTATAGAGGTGAACTGTGCTGCAATTCCTTCAGAATTAATTGAGAGTGAATTGTTTGGACATGTGAAAGGCGCATTTACTTCTGCCAATAAAGACAGGGCTGGAAAATTTGAAGCTGCTAATGGAGGTACGATTTTCCTCGATGAGATTGGCGATATGAGTTTGTCAGCCCAAGCAAAAGTCTTGAGAGCCTTGCAAGAAAACAGAGTTCAACGTGTAGGCAGTGATAAGGATATAAAAGTTGATGTGAGAGTAATTGCAGCAACCAACAAGAACTTAAAGGAGGAAATAAATGAGAAGAGATTCAGAGAAGACCTATACCATAGACTAGCCGTGATCATTATTCATGTGCCTGCGCTTAAAGATAGACGGGCAGACATTCCTGAACTCATTCATCACTTCACAGAAAAAATAGCTAAAGAACAAGGCACAAAGCCAAAAGTTTTTGAAGCGAAAGCAGTTATACTTTTAGAAAAGCTGAACTGGACTGGGAATATAAGGGAGTTGCGTAATGTCGTGGAACGCTTAATTATTCTTGGGGATCAGCAGATTACCGAAGAAGACGTGAAAAAATTCGTGCAGCTTAAAACTAGTTAGAATCCAGTTGTGGTGGGGTATATTTTAAAAAATACATTTTGTCACCACTAGGATGTTTCCATTCCTTAAGTAATTCAAAACCATACCTTCTGTAAGCAACGTTTACTTTTCTAATACGGGTTTCTGCATAAATTGGTAATTGTAAAGCCTTGGAAATGCGAAACATTTCGTCTTTCATTTTATAGGGCGTTTTGTCACTTGTATTTCCCCTGGCATCGGGTAGAATTCCCCAAAACCAACAATATAAAAACTCACCATCATTGGGACGCTGTTGACGAACAAATTTCTGAGATTTTAAAGCTTTCAGTCCTTTAGTGATACCAGTAACATTTATGGCTAGCTTGAGATCACTGATCAGTTCAGTCCAGAAGCCATCACTTTCTCCGTCCATTCTGAAGAAAATAGCAATCCCTCTTCCATCGTCAGAGACGAGAAGTGCGTCTTTCTTAATGGCCTTTTCGACCATATGTTTTGCTAAATAAAGAAAACGTTGTTCTTTTTTGGAGTCGTCTTTTACGATTTCCATTGATGTGGGAATCTCTTGCAGTAAAGTAGCTACATGTTTGATGACTTCTTCCTTGTCAAAATCTTTTTTCAAGTTTCTTTATTTTCAGAATTAATTTTCAAATATAAAGTAAATTCAGCTTTTTGGGGCATAATCTATATTCAAAGACTTTAACTGATTAAATAATGAGACTAGATTATATATTCTATTCTCAAAGTGTACTTTTGCCTTTCGAAAAATAAAAAGACTTTTGAATTTATCTATTTACACCAGGGAGTTTTCAAAAAATTTCAGTCTGGCATTTCCGATAATGCTAGGTCAACTCGGACATGTCCTTGTTGGGTTTGTTGACAACTTAATGATTGGAAAACTTGGAGCTGCGCCCCTAGCTGCTGTTTCATTAGGGAATACACTTATATTTTTCGCACTTTTTCTAGGTATTGGATTCAGCTTCGCTATTACTCCACTTATTGCCGAAGCAGATGGAGAAGGGGATACAACCAAAGGGCGTGTTTTTTTTCAACATGGCCTGGTCATGTGTACAGTCAATGGTATTGTTTTGTTTTTATTGTTATTGCTAGCAAAGCCTATATTACATCATCTGGATCAGCCAAAAGATGTTGTTGAGCTCGCTTTACCTTATTTAGATATTGTGGCGTTCTCACTCATTCCACTTATGATTTTTCAAGGATTTAAGCAATTTGCAGACGGGCTTTCGATGACCAAATATGCCATGTATGCCACGATTTTGGCTAATATTGTGAATGTAATATTCAATTACTTACTGATTTATGGAGTATGGTTTTTCCCACGCCTGGAGTTGGAAGGAGCTGCGATCGGTACATTGATTTCAAGAGTTTTTATGCTGATTTTACTATATCTTATCTTAAGCAGGAGACCTAAACTGAAGCCTTATTTTGTTTTAATGAAAAAATCTCTGGATAGGGCCATTTTTAAAAGATTAATCAATCTTGGTTTTCCTACGGCCTTGCAAATGCTTTTTGAAGGAGGAATTTTTACGGCAACTGTACTTCTGGCTGGAACTTTAGGGACCAAACCTCAGGCTGCAAATCAGATAGCTCTCAACCTGGCCTCTATGACCTTCATGATTGCTGTAGGGCTTGGCGTAACTGCAACGATAAGAGTAGCCAATCAAAAAGGTAAACGCCAATTTAAAACCCTAAGAGATGTAGCGTTTTCTATTTTCCTACAGGTTTTTCTTATCGAAGGTGTTTTTGCTATTGGTTTTATCCTTTTGAAAGGATTTCTGCCTACACTATATATAGATGACACTGAAGTCATTCTACTTGCCTCTCAGTTACTTATTGTAGCAGCACTTTTTCAATTGAGCGACGGTCTGCAAGTTGCAATTCTAGGAGCATTACGAGGGTTACAAGATGTAAAAATTCCAACCCTGCTTTGTTTTATCGCCTATTGGCTTATTGGCCTTCCAGTATCTTATTTTACTGGAAAAGAGGAGGTGTTGGGAAGTATTGGTATTTGGCTTGGATTGCTTTCTGGTCTTACTGCTTCTGCTATTATGTTGTATATCAGATTTAATATGCTCTCCAAGAAACAAATTCATACTTTTGGCGAAACTAAATTATCACAATCATGAAATTACCAAGATTTATATTGGGTGACAATACCGATTTTCCTGAGTCTATATTTATAATTCATACAGAGTTTCCAAGATTTATCATAGATCTTAAGACAGATGAAATTGAATGGCTTGAGGAATTTGATGTTGAAAACGAGGAAGAAATGGTAGAGGAGACCAATAATTTAATCAAAGAAGCTTCAGAGTTTTACGATAGAGAAGTGGATCGTTACCAATAGAATAGTTTATGATAGAACAACTTCAGACTTTAGACAGAGAATTATTCCTTTTTCTCAATAACCTTGGGGTTAAAGAATGGGATTGGTTTTGGGTATTATTGACAGAAAAGGAAACTTCATATCCACTATATGGGATTCTTTTGATCCTGATTTATCGAAAAATAAAATTAAAAGGCTTGCTAATCACTGTCCTTGTAGTGGGATTGATGATAACTTTCACAGACCAATTGGCAAATTTCTTTAAGGACACTTTTGAAAGGCTGAGGCCATGTAACGAACCTTTTATTGAATATGGTCGATTTTTAGCGAAACGCTGCGGCAAATTCGGATATTTTTCTGGGCATGCTATCAGTTCTTTTGCTGTGGCAACTTTAGTTTCAAATCTTCTAAGGCCCTATTATAAATATGCTTTTTATTGGTTATTTTTCTGGGCTTTTATGGTTACCTACAGCCGAATTTATGTGGGTGTACACTATCCGGGAGATATTATAACTGGTGCTTCGCTTGGTATTCTAACAGGGTATTTATTTTTAAAATTACATAGCTATTTAAAATCAAGATTTGATACAGTTCAATAGCTTATTCCTGAATTTTTGCTTTTTTCAAAAGATACTCAGCTGCTTCAAAAGGGCTTAAGTCCTGATTATGAATTTTCTTTAGAACTTCTGGAAATTCATTCTTGATGATTTCGTTCTGATAGAACTCTTTTTTGAGAGTATCCTCTATGGTTTGGGTGAGCCAGAATTTATTTTGATGAGCTCGTTTTTCTTCAAAATATCCATTTTTTTTAGCCTTTTCAAAATAGTCAGCAAGCATTCTCCAAACCTTGTCAATTCCTTCATTTTGCAAGGCACTGGCTAGTTTTACTTTAGGTTCCCAACCATTGGACTTTGAAGGGTACATATGTAAAGCTCTATTGAATTCAACTTTAGCCTTTTTGGCTGCTTTTATATTATCTCCATCTGCTTTATTGATGACAATGGCATCTGCCATTTCTATGATGCCGCGTTTGATGCCTTGTAATTCATCACCAGCACCAGCGAGTTTTAATAATAAGAAGAAATCTGTCATGCTATGCACTGCAGTTTCACTCTGTCCAACTCCTACTGTCTCTATAAGAAGTATGTCATACCCAGCGGCTTCGCAAAGCAAAATGCTTTCACGGGTTTTTCTAGCTACTCCGCCTAAAGATTCACCCGAGGCTGTAGGTCTTATATAAGCCATGGGATGCTGAACCAATTTTTCCATCCGGGTTTTATCTCCAAGAATACTCCCTCTCGTGACCGAACTAGACGGATCTACAGCCAAGACAGCCACTTTATGACCTTTGTTGACCAGCAATAAACCTAGCTGCTCTATAAATGTGCTTTTTCCTACTCCTGGCACCCCAGTGATACCTATTCTCAGTGAGTTATTGGAATGAGGTAAACAAGTAGATATTATAGTTTTTATGTCTACGGTATGGCGTTGACTTTGGCTCTCGATAAGTGTAATTGCCTGACTTAAATCTGTCTTATTTCCACTTAAAATGCCTTCAGTCAATTTTTTGATATCTCTGGATTGTCGTCTTAAATTTTTAATGCGCTCAGCTGAGGTTTGACTCAAATTTAAACTCGGATCACTTTTGGTTTCCTGAAGCGCAGATTTTTTATTTTTGGACAGAGACATAATTTACATTTAGTACAAATTTATGAATTCATTTTTTCACTAAGGTCGTGTAGTTAGTATATTCGATTAAATTAAAATTTAAACTCATGAAAACACTTTATACTGCGAAAGCTACAGCAACTGGAGGTCGTAAAGGCCACGTAAAAACTGAAGATGGTCCTATAGATATGCCGTTGAGCATGCCAAAAGGTCTTGGTGGTGATGGTGGTGAGGGAGTCAATCCTGAGCAACTTTTTGGATCAGCCTACTCCGCATGTTTTGGAAGTGCTTTGAGCCTGGTTGCCGAAAAACACAAAGTCGATTTAGGAGATTTTAGCGTTACGGCTCATATCAGTATCAATAAAGAAGACGAAGGAGGTCTTCTCCTCTCAGCGGTATTAGATTCTTACTTGCCAGGTGTGGATGATATTAAGACGGCAGAGACCTTGGTTAATGAGGCTCATGAAGTATGTCCATTTTCCCGAGCAACACGAGATAATATGGATGTTACACTTAATGTCTTAAGAGACGAGTAAAAATTATCTATTTTTGAATAATATTAAAACCCCAATTTTATTGGGGTTTTGTTAGTTTAATACATAAGGTTTCACATTATGCTGAATTTGATAAAAGACCATATTAACAACACATTCTTTTCTATTTTAGGTCCCTCTTTTTCTGAATCTAATTACGTTTCACTCGACCTTTCAGATACAAAAACTTCAGAGCTTAAGATTGATTTATCAGCTGAATTTGCTCTCCAGGCTTATTTGAAAGATTATTTAAAAAATCAAAATGCGAAAGCCGCCTATGGTGGGTATTTGGAAAAGAGAAGTTTATATGACAGAAGCTCATATTTTGGTGACAACTCTCATTCCCATAAACGAAATGTTCATCTTGGTATAGATGTGTGGGTAGAAGCAGGAACACCAGTTTTCACTCCATTACCTGGAAAAATTCATAGTCAAAAGGATAATTTGAATTTTGGAGATTATGGGCCTACGATAATTCTGGAACATCATTTAAAAGACCAAAAGTTTTATTCGCTTTACGGTCATTTATCAAGAGAATCTTTGGAACTACATCAAGTAGGAGAGGAAGTCACCATAGACGAACCAATCGCTTTTCTTGGAAGTAATGAAGTCAATGGGAATTATGCTCCGCACTTGCATTTTCAAATTGTAATGGATATCGGCGATTATTATGGCGATTATCCAGGGGTTTCTTCTCAGGAAGACCTAGAATTCTATAAAAAGAACTGTCCAGATCCTGATATTTTACTCAATTTTAGAGTTTGATTTTTAACAATAGTTCAAGGATTTGTTTCTAAGTAAGTATATTTGCGCAAAATTAAACTACATTGAAACTACATATTTCTAATGAGACCTCAAGGTTAAAAACTGTGATCTTGGGTGTTGCCAATTCCATTGGCGATCAACCAAAGTTGGAGGATGCCTACGACCCTAAATCCATAAAACATATCAAAGAAGGGACCTACCCTGAAGAAGAAGATATGATAAAAGAAATAGAGTCTGTTGCCGACATTTTCAAAAAACATGATGTTGAAGTTCTAAGACCAGTTATCTTAAAAAATTACAATCAAATCTTTTCTAGAGATATTGGTTTTGTCATAGAAGATAAATTCATATTCGCCAATATTCTCCCAGATAGAGAAAAAGAAATCAAGGCTATAGAACATATCTTGGATAAATTCGATACTGATAAAAAGATAAGACTTCCTGAACACTGCCATATTGAAGGTGGTGATGTGATGCCTCACGGCGATAACATATTAGTAGGGACTTACAGAGGAGAGGATTATTCAGACTACATAACAGCGAGAACAAACGTTGAGGCGGTTGAAGAATTGCAGAAATTGTTTCCGGATAAAAAAGTAAAATCCTTTAACTTAAGAAAGTCTAACACAGATCCCAAAGCCAATGCATTACATTTAGACTGCTGTTTTCAGCCAGTGGGAAATAAATATGCAATTATTCATAAAAACGGATTTCTGGAAGAGGAAGAGTACCAGTGGTTGATCGACCTTTACGGAAAAGAAAATGTTTTTGAAATCAATGCTCAAGAGATGTATGATATGAATAGCAATATTTTTTCTATATCAGAAACTGTAGTGATTTCCGATGAATATTTTACGCGTTTAAATGAATGGCTAAGATCTAAAGAGATTTTAGTTGAAACTGTGAATTATAGAGAAATTGCCAAACAAGAGGGCCTTTTAAGATGCTCGACTTTACCATTAATAAGAGAATAATGAAACAAATTACAGATACTTTAGTAATGATTCGGCCAGTAATCTTCAGAATGAATGAAGAAACAGCTGTCAATAATTACTTTCAGAAATCTACAAGCGATCTCAAAGCGACTGTCAATAAAAAAGCACAAGATGAATTTGATGCCTTTGTGGATAAACTAAAAGCAGTTGGCGTGAATATTATTGTGATCGATGATATTGCAAGCCAGGATACGCCAGATTCAATATTTCCAAACAATTGGGTGTCTTTCCATGAAAATGGAGATGTGGCTTTATATCCAATGTTTGCCAAGAATAGACGTAAGGAAAGACGTGAAGATGTTTTTGAAAGAATTGAAGCAGAAGGCCATCTCATCAGAAATTTTGTAGACTACACCTCTGCTGAAATGGAAAATGTATTTCTAGAGGGTACAGGAAGCTTAATTTTGGATAGAGAAAATAGAAAAGCTTACTGCGCTCTGTCACCAAGAGCTGATGAAGATTTAGTTATTGAATTCTGTGAAGATTTTGAATATACCCCTATTATTTTTAAAGCCTACCAAACACACGAGGGAGAGCGTTTGTTAATTTATCATACCAATGTGATGATGTGCGTCGCCCAAGAGTTTGCTGTTATTTGCCTGGATACTATTGATGATAAAAAAGAGAGAAAACTTGTGGCTGACAGCCTTACTCAGGATGGTAAAGAGATCATTACAATTTCTGAAGAGCAAATGAATAATTTTGCTGGAAATATGCTGCAGGTCCAAGGTAAAGAGGCTAAATATACAGTAATGAGTCAAGCAGCTTATAATTCACTTACTGATAAGCAAATTCAAGCTATAGAGAAATATTCTAAAATCTTAAGTAGTGATTTATCAACCATAGAAACTCATGGAGGAGGCAGTGCAAGATGTATGCTTGCAGAGGTTTTTATACCTAAAGTTGACTAGCATAGACTAAATAATATTACAAAAAACCCCAACTTATTCAAGTTGGGGTTTTTTGTAATATTTGAAATGGGATTAACTTTAATTTGCTTCTTCGCTTATGAATTTGATTCTATATAGCCTCAATTCTTCTTCATCATAATCACCGTCAAATTCATCTATAGCTTCATTGATACTATCTGAATCTGCTTCCAGGAAATACTCATGAATCTCTTCTTGTTGATCTTCGTCCAAAAGATCGTCCAGCCAGTAATCGATATTGAGTTTGGTGCCACTAAAGACAATGGCTTCCATCTCCTTGATAAAATCTTTCATCTCAAATCCTTTACCCTGAGCAATATCTGTGAGTGGAAGTTTTCTATCTATATTCTGGATAATATAAAGCTTATTTGCACTATTGGCACCTGTGCTTTTAACTACCAGATCATCTGGTCTTAAAATATCATTCTCATCGACATAGTTTTGAATAAGACTAATGAATTCAGTTCCAAATTTTTTAGCTTTTCCTTCACCTACACCATGAATGTTGACAAGTTCCTCTTTACTTATAGGGTATTTTAAAGCCATATCTTCAAGAGAAGGATCTTGAAAGACGACGAAAGGTGGAACTTCTTTACGTTTAGCAATCTTCTTACGTAAATCCTTCAGCATTTTGAGCAACTTCTCATCAGTTCCTCCAGTTGGTTGTGAAGATGTACTACTAGTAACCTGGCTGAAATCATTGTCTTCTGTCATCATGAAAGAAGTAGGGTTTTTCAGAAATTCTTCTCCTTTAGGACGTAATTTTACAACACCATAGGATTCCAATTCTTTCTTAAGAAATCCAGATATAATTACTTGTCTCAGTAAGGCTGTCCAATAACTAGCTGGTTTATCTTTTCCTACTCCAAAAATTTCTAGAGTATCTGCCTTATTGGACTTTATAAGCACATTAGTTTTACCAGAAAGGGTATGAACAATTTCCTTAGATTTAAAAAGTTGCCCTGTTTCTTTTACTGTTTTCAAAATAAGCTTGACATCCTCTTTAGCCTCTTTCTTGGTTTTTGGGTACCGCACATTATCGTCCATGTCACCGCCTTCGCCAGTTTCATTGTCAAATTCTTCTCCAAAATAGTGTAGAATGTATTTCCTTCGAGATATGGAACTTTCAGCAAAAGCAACCACATCTTGAAGTAGGGCGTGGCCAATTTCTTGTTCAGCAATGGGTTTACCACTCATGAATTTTTCCAGCTTCTCAATGTCTTTATGATTATAGTAAGCGATACAATGGCCTTCTCCACCATCTCTGCCGGCTCTTCCTGTTTCTTGGTAATAACTTTCAATACTTTTAGGAATATCGTTGTGTATAACAAAACGTACATCTGGTTTGTCAATGCCCATACCAAAAGCAATGGTCGCCACTACAACATCGATATCTTCCATAAGAAACATATCCTGATGTTTACTTCTTGTTTTTGCATCCAATCCAGCATGATAAGGAACGGCTTGTATACCATTAACCTGAAGCGTTTGAGAGAGTTGTTCTACACGTTTTCTGCTTAAACAATATATGATACCACTTTTGCCGGAATTCTTTTTTACAAATTTGATGATGTCAGAATCTACTTCATCTGTCTTAGGTCGAATCTCGTAATAAAGGTTTGGCCTGTTAAAAGAAGCTTTGAAGGCGTTGGCATTTGGAATTCTCAAGTTTTTAAGAATGTCCTCCTGAACTTTTGGAGTAGCTGTTGCAGTAAGCCCAATAATGGGGATGTCGCTCCCTATCCGTTCAATTATATTTTTAAGATTTCTGTATTCTGGTCTAAAATCATGACCCCATTCTGAAATGCAGTGCGCTTCATCAATGGCTAAAAATGAAATCTTTTCTTCCTTTAGAAAATCTATGTATTCTGCTTTTGTAAGAGACTCTGGCGCAACATAAAGTAATTTTGTAATACCGTTGGAAATGTCCTCTTTTACTTGTTTGACTTGCGTTTTGTTGAGCGATGAGTTTAAAACATGAGCAACACCTTCGTGTTCTGAAATGTTTCTTATGGCATCCACTTGATTTTTCATGAGAGCAATAAGAGGAGATACCACAATTGCAGTTCCGTCTTTTATTAAGGCTGGTAGTTGATAACACAGAGACTTACCACCTCCAGTAGGCATTATTACAAATGTATCTTCATTGGCAATGATGCTCTTTATAACGCTTTCTTGAAGTCCTTTGAACTCGCTAAAGCCGAAGTATTTCTTTAATTCTTGATGTAAATTGATTTGTTCCAATTGAATAGTTACTATTATGTTTTATTTACCTTTGTGAAATTAAATATACGCATTCTTTAAGAGCGCACAATTGTTAAACATAGTAATTTATGAAAGATGTAGCAATACAGTCTTATGCCAAGGAAATTATTCACATAGAGTCCAAAGCTATTGAAAATCTTGAAAATTTAATTGATAAATCTTTTTCTGATGCTGTAAATGCTATTTACAATTCTAAAGGCCGTGTCATTTTAACGGGTATCGGCAAAAGTGCAATTATAGCTACCAAAATTGTAGCTACGCTCAATTCTACGGGTACACCGGCTGTTTTCATGCACGCTGCGGATGCGATACATGGAGATCTTGGGACTATTCTAAGAGATGATATAGTTATTTGTATTTCAAAAAGTGGAAACACTCCTGAAATCAAAGTATTGGCACCTCTCATTAAAAATTTCAAAAACACACTCATAGCGATTACTGGAAATAAAGATTCTTTTTTAGGAAAGCAAGCAGACTTCGTTTTAAATTCTTATGTAGATAAAGAGGCTTGTCCAAATAATCTTGCACCAACCACCAGTACTACTGCTCAGCTTGTACTCGGAGATGCTTTAGCTGTGTGTTTACTTAAGTTGAGAGGATTTTCCAGTGATGACTTTGCAAGATTTCATCCTGGAGGATCATTAGGTAAAACTCTTTACTTAAGAGTGAGTGATATTACTTCACAAAATATGAAACCTCAGGTGTCTCCAGAAACGACCACAAAAGATGTGATAGTTGAAATTTCTAAAAACATGCTGGGAGTGACTGCAGTTTTGGAAAACGGAAAAGTTGTAGGAATTATAACCGATGGTGATTTGAGAAGAATGTTAAGTTCCACAGAAGATTTTACCAAACTCAAGGCTAAGGATATCATGTCTAAAAACCCTAAAACCATTAAAAATTCTGCAATGGCAATAGATGCTTTGGAGCTTTTAGAAAATAATGACATCACTCAACTTATAGCTGTAAATTCTGGAGAATATGCCGGAATTGTTCATCTTCATAATCTCGTAAAAGAAGGCATTATCTAATATGGCAAAAAAATCGAAGACAAGAAAAGATCCAAACAATATGTCTTTTTTGGATCATCTTGAAGAATTGAGATGGCATTTATTGAAGGCTGTATTGGCAATATTAGTTGCTGGTGCAATAGCTTTTGCAATGAAATCTTTCATTTTTGATGTGATCATCTTTGGTCCAAAAAACGCAGATTTTTATACCTATAGTTTACTTTGTACTATTTCAGAATATCTTAATCTTCAGGAAAGTTTCTGTTTTGACGATCTTCCGTTTAGAATTCAAAGTAGAACCATGGCGGGACAGTTTAGCGCTCACATCTGGACATCTATAACAGCTGGTTTTATCATATCATTTCCTTACGTCATCTATCAGTTTTGGGCTTTTATTGCTCCTGGACTAGAGTCTTCAGAAAAAAAATCTGGTAGAGGTTTTATTTTTGTGACTTCATTTTTATTTCTACTGGGCGTATTATTTGGATATTATGTCATCACTCCGTTATCCATAAATTTTCTGGGTAGCTATACCGTGAGTGAGGTTGTGTTCAATGACTTTGACCTGAGTAGTTATATAGGACTTGTAAGAGCCTCTGTATTGGCAAGCGGACTTATATTTGAGTTACCAGTGATTATCTACTTCCTTACTAAGGTAGGTTTAGTCACGCCAGAATTTTTGAAGAAAAACAGAAAGTATTCATTGGTTTTTATATTGATTATTTCAGCATTGATTACTCCGCCAGATATCGCAAGTCAGGTAATTGTTGCTATCCCAGTCTTGATTTTGTATGAAATCAGTATTTTAATCTCAAAACTAGTATTAAGAAAACAACGTAAACAAGAAAAGCAAAAAACAAATAAATAATTATGATTGATTTAGTTGACGAATTCGAGGCGTATAGAGCTAGGATGAACGGTAAGATTTTAGAAGAAAACAATAAAGTCTTGAAGCGGATTTTTAATCTGGACACCAATTCTTTTACTGAAGGTGCTTTGGATGTGAAAACCAAAGAACTTTTAGGTTTAGTCTCTTCATTGGTCTTAAGATGTGATGATTGTGTGAAATACCATTTAGAATCTTCCTATAAAGAAGGTCTTGAAAGAGCGCAAGTTGTGGAAGCTTTGAGTATTGGAACACTTGTAGGTGGCACTATAGTCATACCTCATTTAAGAAGAGCTTTTGAATATTGGGAAGCTTTGGAAAATAAATTTGGTAAAACAGAATAAATTAAATCTATGAAACCCCTATATCCACTTATTGCTAGACTTTTTGCTTACGCAGGTCTTATGTTTTTGATGTCTTTGGCCATACAATTTGATTTTGCTGAAGGTGAAGTGAAAGAAGATTCTTTAATTGAAATTACTCAGGAAGTATTATTACTGATCAGCGCATTATTACTTATTAGATTTTCTTCAAAAGCTAAAAACTTTAAAATTTTTAACTTAACACTTTCTGGATTTCTGGGAGTTCATTTTGTAAGAGAGTTTGATTTTTGGCTGAACACTCAGCTTTTTGATAAAGCCTGGCAAGTAATTTCGCTTGTTATAGTTATAGTTGTTCTGATTATGGTTATCAGGAATTGGAAAAAACTGATTTTGGAAATTGCCTCTATTTCTAAAACTTATGGATTTGCCTTTTTCTTTTCAGGTCTTGTTATACTTCATGTCTTTTCAAGACTCTATGGGCGAAAGTTAATATGGATCGATTTGTTAAGAGATACACATGACAAATACGTGATTTCAGAAAACGGTGAGAAGATCGTAGAATTGAGAGATTTCATGAGGCCTGTAAAGGATGCTTCTGAAGAAAGTATAGAACTTTTGGCTTATTCTATCATGCTTATAGGTGTTGTTGAGATGATTATCTTTGGTATAAAATCTTCCAGAAAAATCAAGTTATGAGTTCAAACCGAGCAACCTTAAGAGCAGATAATCTTATTAAATCATATAAAGGTGTAAAAGTTGTCAAAGGCATAAGCGTTGAGGTTACTCAGGGTGAAATTGTTGGTCTTCTCGGTCCTAATGGAGCAGGGAAGACCACTTCTTTTTATATGATTGTTGGGTTGATAAAGCCAAACGGGGGGAATATTTATTTGGATGATACCAATATTACCAAATATCCCATGTATAAAAGGGCTCAAAATGGCATCGGTTATTTAGCTCAGGAAGCTTCTATTTTCAGAAAACTGAGTATTGAGGATAATATCATGAGCGTCCTGGAATTGACTGACCTGAACAAAAAGCAACGCGAGGAAAAAATGGAATCCCTTATTAGTGAATTCGGTTTAAACCATATCAGGACCAACCGTGGCGATTTACTTTCTGGTGGTGAAAGACGTCGTACTGAGATTGCCCGAGCACTTGCTACAGATCCAAAATTTATTTTGCTGGATGAACCATTTGCTGGAGTGGATCCCGTTGCAGTTGAGGATATACAAAAAATTGTAGCTCAGCTGAAGGATAAAAACATTGGTATTTTGATCACAGACCACAACGTACAAGAAACACTAGCGATTACAGACAGAACTTATCTCATGTTTGAAGGTGGTATTCTAAAACATGGAATTCCTGAAGATCTGGCAAATGATGAAATGGTAAGAAAAGTGTATCTGGGTCAAAATTTTGAACTCAGAAAGAAAAAAATCTTTAAGTAAAAATTTAAGTTTTTTGTTTTTTCTTCTCAGCGGCAGGAAACAAGATATTATTGAGAATAAGCCTGTAGCCTGGTGATTTTGGATGCAAATCCAATTCTGTTTTAGGATCACCAACCCGATGTTGATAGTCTTCAGGATCGTGTCCTCCATAGAATGTAAAAAAACCTTTTCCTTTTATACCGTGGATATATCGAGCTTCATCGTTAAGCTTATTTTTCCCCATAATCAGGACATTAGATTTGATCTGAGTAGGATTAAAAGCCGTAGTTTGTCCCATAAAACCTTTTACAACCGCGGTGTGATTCTGACACAGCATTGTAGGAATAGGGTCCCACTTCGCAGAGTAATCCATCAGGGTAAAGTAATCTTTAGATTTAGGAATATTCCTTTTCTCTGTCATGTCAATAGAAGAATATTCATAAACCATTGGATTCCTTTCCAGAATATAATCGGTAAACGCAAAAGTTTTAGAGTAATTTATTTTGCTTTGATATCCTGCTTCAGAAGCATCTCCATCAAACATAGGTTCGCAAATATCGACTTCGTCTGCCGATAGGGCAATATCAAATGAATCTGTGGCGCTACACATCGCAAACATGAACCCACCGCCAATCACATATTCATTTATTTTTTTAGTTACAGCAAGTTTCTCTTCAGAAACTTTATCGTATCCAAGGGATTTAGCTAATGCTTCTGCTTCTTTCTTCTCTTCGATATACCAGGGAGCAGATCGGTAGGCTCTATAAAACTTTCCATACTGACCTGTAAAATCTTCGTGATGCAAATGAAGCCAGTCGTATAGAAGTAATTCATCATTTAGAACTTCCTTATCATAAATTGTTTTGTAAGGAATTTCAGCAAATTCCAAAACCATGGTCACTGCATCATCCCAGGGCGCATTTCCCTGTGGAGAATAAACGGCAATCTTCGGAGCCTTTTCAAGTAGCACTGCTTCCATATTTTGAGACGGACTGCTTATCGTTCTTAAAATTTCTTCTGATTTTGTATCTGAAATTACTTCAAAAGAGACACCTCTTATGGTACATTCTCTTTTGAGTTCTTCAGAAAAAGGTGAGAGAAAAGAACCGCCTCTATAATTAAGAAGCCACTGCACTTTTTGATTTTTTTCTAAAAGCCAGTAGGAGATTCCATAGGCTTTAAGATGATTGTCTTGCGTTTCAAAATCCATAGGAATCAAAATGAAGTTGGAATGACCGTTCCAACCTATCAATAACATCACTATAAAAATTAAAACTCTCATTTTTTCTTTCTAAAAGGGTACTTCATCGTCATTTTCATTTCCGAAGTTTTGGTTTGGAGGTGTGGACCCAAAAACATCTTCAGCACTCGGGAATGAAGGAGATTCAGCTTTGCCAGAATTCATGCTCGAATTGATTTCAAAAGGTGAATCAAAATTATCCATATTTTCAAACTTACCAAGATGACCAATAAATTTCAACCGTATGTTGTCCAAGCCACCATTTCTGTGCTTTGCAATAATAAATTCAGCTTGACCTTGTGTAGGCGATTGTGTATCATCGTCCCACTCATCAATATCGTAATATTCTGGTCTGTAAATAAAAGAAACAATATCTGCATCTTGCTCGATGGCTCCTGATTCTCTAAGGTCACTTAATAAAGGTCTCTTGGTACCTCCTCTGGTTTCTACAGCTCTGGAAAGCTGAGAAAGTGCAAGAACTGGTATACTCAATTCCTTCGCCAAAGCCTTCAGGTTTCTGGATATCGTAGAGATTTCTTGTTCTCTGTTTCCTCCTTTTTGAGATCCACCACCGGTCATCAATTGCAAATAATCCACAACGATAAGTTTGATGCCGTGTTGAGAGGAAAGCCTTCTTGCTTTTGCACGTAAATCGAAAATAGATAGCGAAGGTGTATCATCTATAAACAAGGGCGCTTGTTCGAGTGATTTTACTTTCACGTTCAACTGTTCCCATTCGTGAGGCTCGAGGTTTCCGGTTCTCAGTTTCTCTGAACTTAATCCAGTTTCAGAAGAAATAAGTCTGGTGATTAATTGTACAGAAGACATTTCAAGCGAGAAAAACGCCACAGGTATATTTTGACCTACTGCAATATTCCTCGCCATCGTAAGTGTAAGAGCTGTTTTACCCATACCAGGACGCGCGGCAATAATGACCAGGTCACTGGGTTGCCATCCAGAAGTCAATTTATCTAAGTCTGTAAACCCCGAAGGCACTCCACTTAATCCTTCTTTGTTAGAAATTTCTTCAATTCGTTTTTTGGCTTGCATCACCAAGTTTTGTGCAGTTTCTGAAGATCGCTTTATATTCCCTTGGGTAACTTCATAAAGTTTGGATTCAGCATGGTCTAGAAGATCAAAAACATCAGTTCCTTCGTCGTAGGATTCTTCTATAATTTCATTGGAAATCTTTATCAAACACCTCTGAATATATTTTTGGAGAACAATACGAGAATGGTATTCAATATGGGCAGAAGAAGAAACTTTTTGAGTCAATTGTATCAGATAATATTCCCCTCCAGAGGCTTGTAGCTTTTTTGACTTCTTTAATTCTGTGGAAACGGTTAATAAGTCAATAGGATCTCCTTTTTCAAAAAGTACAATAATAGCCTCATATATATTTTTATGCGCTTCTTTATAGAAAACATCAGGATGGAGAATGTCAATGACTTCATCAACTCCTTTTTTGTCAATCATCATCGCTCCTAATATAACTTCCTCAAGATCAATAGCTTGAGGTGGTATTTTTCCTTTTTGAAGACTTATAACATCACCTTTCGGCTTGGTTTGATACGATGATTGAGTTGCGTTTTCCATGTTACGAATGTAAATAAAAGGTTATGAAGTTTGGGGATAATAATTCAGCTTAACACTCTACCTTTTCCACAATGCATTGTGTATAACTGCAAATAATTGTGGAAAACTAAAAAAATCCAGATAATATTTATCTGGATTTTTGTGTAAGATTATGTTCTGTAGGGTCTATTCAGAATAAACTCCAATGTCGATGAATTTTTGCATCCTTTTTTCAATCAAATCTTCTGGGGATAACTTTTTCAATTCATCAAATTCACTCAATATAGAGTTCGTTACAATTTCAAAAGTTTTCTCTCTATTGCTATGAGCACCACCAAGAGGTTCTCTGACGATTTTATCAATAATTTTAAGCTTTTTCATGTCGGTGGCTGTCAATTTTAAAGCCTCCGCAGCTGTTTGTTTGTGTTCCCAGCTTCTCCACAGGATAGAAGAACAAGATTCAGGAGATATAACAGAATACCATGTGTTTTCAAGCATCATGATGGTGTCACCAACTGCAATACCCAAAGCACCACCGCTGGCTCCCTCGCCAATAATAATCACAATAATAGGAACTTTGAGCTGGCTCATCTCCATTATGTTTCTTGCAATAGCTTCACCTTGTCCTCGTTCTTCTGCTTCAAGCCCTGGGAATGCTCCAGGAGTATCTACAAAACAGACAATTGGTAAATTGAACTTTTCTGCTTTTTTCATCAGGCGTAAGGCCTTTCGATACCCTTCAGGATTGGCCATTCCAAAGTTTCGGTACTGGCGGGTTTTTGTGTTGTAACCCTTTTGTTGACCAATAAACATAAAACTTTGTTCATTTATTTTACCAAGTCCGCCAATCATAGCTTTATCGTCGCCAAAGTTTCTATCGCCGTGCAGCTCCATAAAGGTAGAACCACAAATAGCGTTGATGTAATCCAAGGTGTAGGGTCTATTAGGATGCCTAG
>Ga0306910_1000089_pt1 | contig 61518 bp, 61 predicted proteins | sample AntRauMFilla2698_FD_190438 | JGI IMG/M metagenome (GOLD analysis project Ga0306910, IMG submission 190438) | Saline lake microbial communities from Rauer Islands, Antarctica - Metagenome Filla 2 #698 (v2) (version 2) | ecosystem: Environmental > Aquatic > Non-marine Saline and Alkaline > Saline ... | reverse complement strand
GCTCAACAACCTACGCCACAGCGTCCTGTTTGAACTCGTCTGTAAACCGTATTCCCTTGTTCATATCCGTCTCTCCTTGGTTCCAAAATTACCAAGCAAACCGTCTACAAATCTAGGGGCACCTCAATGCCGAGGTCATTCGCGAAGGGTCGCCATTTGACAGGACGGCGTAAGGGTCAAGGTCTATGGCCGCCTTCTGGAGCCTCTCAGAACCGAGGGCAGCCATCCAACCCAGTAAGCCACGTAAGTCGTCACGCACCGCTCCATTCGGAGCAATCAATGCGAGACACTGGGCAACAGTAAGAAGGCAGGTCGGGTCATCTATACGGCTGACGATGTGCTGGGCCGATCCATACTCGGCAACGATCCTGTGCACGGGCTCATGCTGGTTAGCGGCCGATCCCGGCCGAAACAGCCTTGTGCCGAGGACAGAGAGTGGCTCATCACCTGCCAGTCCGAGCGTTTCCATTTGCGGGTGAAGATCATCCTCCGCGATATCCCCCAGCGCTACTCCGTCCACGCCCGATAGCAGAAGCTTCGAGAAGACCTCGTTTGCCCATGTTATCTTCTTGTGCCGCGGTGGTGCACCCCTTGACAATACGTCCGGATTGGATTCACGGGCGAGGTTCTCAATCGCAAGTGTGAAAACGTCGCCACGCGAAAGGAGCCGCCCGTCGGCTTCATCATAGGCACTTGCAAAGAGGTGCAGGAATTCGGGATTGCCCAGAATGTGGTGTAGGTCGAACCGGGAAATATTAGCATGGAATTCTTCGAACGACCTTTGGGGATGGAAGTGTTCAAAGAGCTGTCGTTGTTCGCCGCCATCCAGCGGAACGAGGTGAGCGACCTGTGGTTCTTCCCCGAAGAGATCGCGGACGAGCCGCGTTCGGGAGACCTCCCATTCACCTGAGCGACTTGAAAGGAGGACGCGATCAGGTTCGGCATCTCGTATCTCGTAAAGGATGTCGTAAACTCGAGCATCACCGACCCGCGCCACTTCGTCGAAAGCGTCGACGATGAGGGTCATGTCACGATCTGATGGCCGGACAGTACTGGCGCGGACACGCGTGCACCCGAGACGGTCTGCCACGCTCTCGAGTAGATCGGTCTTCCCCGCGCCCGGCTCAGCGAGGACGATCGCAATGCCCGGCGCCGTCAATAGGTCAGCCTCCGGCACCGTATTATCCCCTATGAGAAGCGTGCGAGGTATGTGAAAGCGTTCCGAGATGACTTGACCCTCCCTCAAGATCTAAGTTGAGGAAACGCGGTGCCTTGAGCTGGCGATTCCTGATCTTGGCATGATGTCCTTACTTGGACAGCCACGAATCCTGAGTATTTGAAATGGACGCGAGTTGGTTGTCGAATGGCCATCCGAATGGGTCTAATGGCCAATTTCTGGTTGTCGCTTCATAAGGGTTGCAGGTCATGTTTCGTCAACTTTGAACGAAAATCACAAAGGCAAGTTGAGCACCCTTTGCAAAAGACCCCCATGGTTCACTTGTCAAAAGTCCGCGCCTCAATGCATAGCTGGTGTGCCTGTGCTTCATAGTTCTCACGTTTGCAAATGCGCAAGATTGTGGGCAAATCGCGCAAACCTTTGGGGATCGCGCACGATTACACGCGATCCTACAACGATCAAAAGTCGAGATTTTCTACGTTCAGGGCGTTCTGCTGGATGAACTCACGGCGGGGCTCCACTACATCACCCATCAGCTTGGTGAACAGATCGTCCGCCTCGGCCATATCTTCGACTCGCACCTGCAACAGCGTACGTGCGTCAGGGTCCAGCGTGGTTTCCCACAGCTGATCTGGGTTCATTTCGCCCAGACCCTTGTAGCGTTGCAGCGACAGGCCTTTTTCACCCTCCGTAAGCACAGCATTGAGAAGGTCCATCGGGCCGTGGATCAGCTGGGTGCGATCTTTGCGAACCAGTGTTGCGGGCAAGTTATAGACGTCCTGCAGATGCTCGGTGAAGGTGCCTGACTTGCGCGCCTCTCCACCGCGGAGCATCTTACCGTCGAGTGTGCGCACTTCCTCCACACCGCGCAGGATACGCGCCAGTTTGATGCCGTGATCCTGCGTGATCCGCCCCTGCCAGCCACGTTCCCATTCCAGTGCGATCAAATCCAAACGCTTGGCCACCTTGTCGGCCACGCCTTGAAGATCCTTGTCGACCGCACCGGGCACAAACGCGCCGGCAATCGCGGCCTGTTCCAGAATATGGCGCGGATAATGGGTCGGGAACGCTTCGAGCACGCGACGCATTTGGCGGGCATGCTCCACCACACGTGCCAGATCCTGCCCGCTGATTTCCTCACCATTGCCCTGACGCAGCATGGCGCCGTCGATGCCCTGCTGGATCAGGTATTCTTCCATGGCGCCTTGATCTTTCAGGTACACTTCGGACTTGCCGCGCGACACTTTATAGAGCGGCGGTTGCGCGATGTAGAGGTGACCATTCTCGATCAGCTGCGGCATCTGACGGTAGAAGAAGGTGAGCAGGAGCGTGCGAATGTGCGCCCCGTCCACGTCCGCATCCGTCATGATGACGATCTTGTGGTATCGCAACTTGGCGATATTGAACTCATCGCGCCCAATTCCAGTACCCAGCGCCATCACGAGATTACCGATTTCCTGAGATCCGAGCATGCGGTCGAACCGCGCCCGCTCCACGTTCAGGATTTTACCTTTCAGCGGCAGGATTGCCTGCGTCTGGCGGTCACGGCCCGTCTGGGCGGAGCCGCCGGCAGAATCACCCTCCACAAGGAAGACTTCGGTTTTCGAAGGATCTTTCTCCGAGCAATCTTTGAGCTTTCCCGCGAGGAAATTCACATCCATCGCCGTCTTGCGCCGCGTCAGATCGCGGGCTTTGCGCGCGGCCTCACGGGCATGGGCAGCCTCGATGATTTTGCCCACTACGATCTTGGCGATCTGTGGGTTTTCTTCGAACCATTCAGCCAGCTTTTCATTCACCAGCCCTTCCACGGCGGGCCGTACTTCGGAGGAGACCAGCTTGTCTTTGGTTTGGGAGCTGAACTTGGGATCCGGCACTTTGACCGACAGAACGCAGGTTAAACCTTCGCGTGCGTCGTCACCGGTGAAAGTAACCTTTTCCTTCTTCGCGATGCCGCTGGATTGCGCATAATTGTTGATCGTCCGCGTCAGTGCGCCCCGAAATCCCGCCATATGCGTGCCGCCATCGCGCTGCGGGATGTTGTTCGTGAAGGGCAGCACATTCTCGTGGTAGCTGTCGTTCCACCACATTGCCACCTCGACGCCGATATCGTCCCGCTCGCCGGTGATAAAAATCGGCTCCGGCAGGATCGAGGATTTGTGGCGGTCTAGATACTTTACAAATTCCTTCACGCCGCCATCGTAGTACAGCACGGTTTCCAGCGGCTCGGTCGGCCGCTCGTCGCGCAGGATAATTTTGACGCCGGAGTTCAGAAACGCAAGTTCGCGCAAGCGTTTTTCCAACGTCTCGAAAGAATAATCGAGGTTCGAGAAGGTATTGAGCGAGGCAAGAAAGCGCACTTCGGTGCCTGTCCGGTCCGTGGCGCCCAGTGTCTCCAAATGCTTGGTCGTGTAGCCGCCCTCGAAGCGCGCGATATGCTCGTGTCCGTCGCGCCAGACGCGCAGCTCAAGCCAGTCACTCAGCGCGTTTACGACCGACACACCAACCCCGTGCAAACCGCCCGAAACCTTGTAGGAATTGCTGTCGAATTTACCGCCCGCGTGCAGCTGGGTCATGATAACTTCGGCGGCGGAAACTCCTTCGCCATCGTGCATGCCCACCGGTACGCCGCGCCCGTTGTCTGAGACGGAAACAGAGCTGTCCTCGTGAATTGTGACTGCCACATGGTCCGCGTGACCGGCCAGAGCCTCATCTATCCCGTTGTCCACGACCTCATACACCATATGGTGCAGCCCCGAGCCATCGTCGGTATCGCCGATATACATCCCCGGACGCTTGCGCACAGCCTCCAAGCCCTTGAGAACCTTGATGGAATTTGCGCCATACTCTTCGGGTGCCTGGTCTGTCTCGGACATTGATCTGATCCTGTTTTTCAATCCCCTAAATATACGGTTTTCCGCCCGCGTTGTCACGCGATTGACACAAGATTTTGTGGTTCAGAAAGGGAAACCTTAGGTCGCGGGATTGACGGTTGAAACGCCATCGGATTCGGTTACCAAAATCACCTGCGCACGGTCACCCATCGCCTCGAAGAGCCCGTCTTCGGTGCCTGTCATCCATGCCTGCGCGCCGAGGGCAACGATCTCATCATAGAGGGCCGCACGCCGTCCTGCATCCAAATGGGCAGCGACCTCATCCAGCAACAGCAGCGGTGGCGCGCCAAAATCCGCGTTCAGCGCGCGGGCATTGGCAAGGATAAGCGACACCAGCAGCGCCTTCTGCTCACCGGTCGAGCAATCACGGGCGGCGACCCCCTTGGCCGCGTAGGTGCCGGACAGGTCGGCGCGGTGCGGCCCGATGAGCGTGCGTCCGCCCGCCAGATCGCGCATCCGGTTGTCCGAAAGGGCGGCACGCATCGCCTCCACATCGTCGGGCATGTCACATTCTAGCGTGAGCGTCGCGGTGGGAAAAGCGGTCTCGGCTGCATCCTGCGCCTGCGAAAGCGCGTTGAGCGCGTGCAAGCGGTTGTGATGGATTGCAACGCCGGTTTCTGCCATTCGCGCCTCCAACGCTGCGTACCATGACGGCTCGCGCACCATATCCTTGAGCAGGCGGTTGCGTTCCCGCATCGCCTTTTCATAAGCCAGCGAAATTTCCCCGTGATCTGGTAGAAAGCTCAGCGTCATCCGGTCCAGAAACCGCCGCCGCCCGTCAGCCCCCTCGATCCAGAGCCGGTCCATGGAGGGAATAAGCCAGAGCACGCGAGCAATCCGGCCAAGCGCAGTTTGCGGCGCTGGTTTTCCGTCAACACGAACCTGCCGCGCGGACCCTTTTTCGGAAACAATGTCGATTTCACTGACCCCGAGAGGGCCGTGAAGCAGCGCCGAAATTTTCCAGCCGAGGGCCTCTGGCCGCCGCGTCATATCCTCTGCACTGGCCCGTCTTAGGCCGCGGCCGGGCGACAGCAGCGAGAGCGCCTCCAGTATATTGGTTTTTCCCGCGCCATTGTCGCCATGTATCGCAACGGGCCGAGGACCAACCTCAATCACTGCCCGCTTATGCGAGCGGAAATGGGAGAGTGTTAGGTTTGAGAGATAGAGGGCAGCCATCAAGTATCGGTTTCTTTGAAACAAAACGGCCGGTATTCATGAAAAAGCCCGCAGTCCTTACACACGCATCGGCATCACAACGTAGACCGCCGAAGTATCATTCCCCTCACGCATCAGCGTTGGATCGCCGGAGGAGTTGAACATGAACACCGCATTTTCGCGATCCACCTGACTGGCAATCTCCAGTAGGTATTTTGCGTTAAAGCCAATTTCCAAACGCTCATCCGAGTAGGCAACAGCTAGCTCTTCTTCGGCAGCACCACTATCGGGAGCGTTTACCGAGAGGATCAGACGGTCTTCTTCCAGCTGAAGCTTGACCGCGCGCGACCGCTCCGAGCTTACCGTTGCGACACGGTCCACCGCGCGGGCAAAATCGGCCGCGTCCACTTCAAGCTTGCGGGTGTTGCCCTGTGGAATGACCCGCGTGTAATCGGGGAAAGTGCCATCGATAACTTTGGACGTCAGGGTGATCTGCGGCGTGGCAAAGCGGACCTTGGTCTCCGAGACCGACACGGCGATCATCATCTCGTCATCTTCCAGCAGCTTGCGCAGCTCGCCCACGGTTTTGCGCGGCACGATCACGCCGGGCATGTCGGCGGCGCCTTCGGGCATGTCGGCGTCGATCCGCGCAAGACGGTGACCGTCGGTCGCAACGCAGCGCAGCTTTTTCCCGCCGTCACCGTCGGCAATGTGCATGTAAACACCGTTCAGGTAATACCGCGTCTCTTCGGTTGAAATGGCAAATTTCGATTTGTCGAACAGCCGACGAAGCACGGAGGCATTCGCCGAGAAGTTCGAAGTGTATTCCGACGTCGCCATGACCGGAAAGTCTTCTTTGGGCAATGTCGCAAGAGAAAAATTCGAACGGCCAGCTTCGACCGTCAGGCGCCCCGCGGCGTTATCCGCTGTCAGAGAAACAAGCGCACCATCGGGCAGCTTGCGCACAATCTCATGCAATGTGGTGGCGGCAACGGTCGTCGATCCCGCGCGCTCGACCTGCGCAGTGGCCTTGTCGACGACTTCGATGTCCAGATCGGTCGCCCGAAATGACACGTCACTCTCCGCCGCCTCTATCAGCACGTTCGCAAGGATCGGAATGGTATTGCGACGCTCGACCACGGACTGTGCCTGAGAGACGGCCTTGAGCAACGCGGCGCGTTCGATGCTGAATTTCATTTGAATATCTCCACTGCACAGGGTCTGGACGGCCACCCTAGTCGCATAACAGGCCGTAAGCGACCTGAAACCTAAAAGGCAGCCCCGTCAAGGGCTGCCCTGTGGCATGCGTGCATCTGCCCGTACTCAGGCTTCGAGCGCGCGGCGCAAAAGCTCCAGATCCTCGGCGATCTGCCCGTCTGATACCTTCAGCTCCTCGATGCGTTTCACCCCGTGCATGACCGTGGTGTGATCGCGCCCACCAAAGCGGCGACCGATCTCGGGCAGCGAGCGGCTGGTCATATGCTTGCTCAGATACATCGCCACCTGCCGGGGCCGTGCAAAGCTGCGCAGCCGCTTGGGTCCGATCATATCGGACAGGCGAATATTATAGTGATCTGAAACCTTACGCTGAATCTCCTCGACGGTGATCTTGCGCTCGGAGGCGCGCAGCACATCAGCCAGACAATCCTGCGTCAACTCCATATCAATGGTGCGCCCAACCAGCGAGGCAAAGGCGAAGAGCCGCGTCAGCGCCCCTTCCAACACACGCACATTGGTTGAGATGCGGTGGGCGAGAAACTCAAGGATCCCGTCCTCCATCGCAAGCTCGGGATAGGAGGCGCGGTGCGTGTCGACCTTGGTTTGCAGGATGCCGAGACGCAATTCGTAGTCGGTCGGGTGCAAATCCACGACCAAGCCGCATTGCAGACGCGATTTCACGCGATCCTCAAGGTCTTTGATGTCCTGCGGTGCGCGGTCGGCGGAAATGATGATCTGCTTGTTCTGGTCGACCAACGCATTGAAAGTGTGAAAAAATTCCTCCTGCGTGCTGTCCTTACCGGCGATGAACTGCACGTCATCGACCATCAGGACGTCAACAGTGCGAAAGATCTCTTTGAAATCCATCATCTTGCGGTCCCGCAATGCCTGCACGAAACGGTACATGAACTGCTCTGCCGAGAGATACAGCACATTCAGCTCTGGCTTGCGTGCCTGCAACTCCTGCGCGATGGCGTGCATCAGGTGTGTCTTACCCAGACCTACACCACCATACAGAAACAGCGGGTTGAATGTAACAGGCCCGCCTTCGGCCACACGACGCGCGGCGGCATGTGCCAGCTCGTTGGGTTTACCGACGACGAAAGTGTCAAAGGAAAAACGCCGCTCTAGCGGGGCGGTATAGACGGACGCGCCACTTGCAGGTTTGGGGGCTTCGCGCCTTGGCGTTTGAATTGCATCGGTCTGCTTCGAGGCTGGTTTTGGCTGGGCATTGGCTACCTCGAACTTAAGGCGCGACACTGTATCGTCGAAGGCTTTCATTTCATGCACGATCAAATCGGCAAAATTCTGTGACACATAATTCCCAAAGAAGTTTGTCGGGACATTGAGCGTCGCGATGCCGTCAACGGTTTGCCTCAAAGCAAGCGGATCAATCCACGTGGTAAAATTATTCTGCCCTACGGTTTTCAACAACCGTTGCTTTACGTTGCCCCATTCGTCCCGTGTCATTCTTTACCTACCATCATCACCTGTGTCGCCCCCTGCGACAGTATCCCGACCAGCCCTAAAGGCACAAAAAGACCGGTCCGGTCCCAACAGAAACCGGTCTTGCCCTTCGGACTGTAACTTCTGACGAACGTCCTCGGGTACAACACTGCACCACAAAGGATGAACGAAACCGCAAAATGTCAGTGACAGGCAAAACTGCTGGCAGCAGCATTTGCAGTTTATCTCAACGGCCGGAACGACCCCTGGAAAATACCCTAGTACCCCGCATCATTCCTAGTAAAATGCCGCCGGACCTTTGGGTCTGTCCCCCCGCGAAGTGACTCGCACTGCTTAACTACCAAGGCTGAAGTGGCCGGTTCAACTGATCTTATTTGTTGACTCTGTCTTTGCTCAAAAAGAATCTCACGACGCCGTGAAAGGGGGCCAGAAAGCAACACAGGCGCCACCGAAGTGACGCCTGTGAAAAATCTGAATGTTCCGCATATTATGCGATCGCTTTGACCCGTGCGGCCAGGCGCGACATTTTCCGCGAAGCAGTGTTTTTGTGGTAAACACCCTTTGTCACACCGCGCATCAGCTCTGGCTGTGCTGCTTTGAGGGCGGCGACTGCGTCGTCCTTCACGCCCGACTCAATCGCTTCTTCGACTTTGCGGATGAATGTCCGGATGCGCGAGCGGCGTGCTTTGTTGATCGCAAAACGCTTCTCGTTCTGACGTGCGCGTTTCTTTGCTTGTGGTGTATTGGCCATTAAGATCTTCCTATCATTTATGTCGTGTCAAAGCGTGCAATCGCCCCGTGAGAGGAGGACACCGATAGGTGATTCTAGCCAAAGCGGGCTGCACGCGCATGTATGCAGCGGGATATAGCGGAGTTTCATGAGGATTGTAAAGGCGCGCGTCACGCCGGTTCGTGGACATGGATAGCGGGATGGGCTGCCGCAGAAAAATGGGGCGGCACACCGTACCACCCCGACCGTTCAAAACAAATCTTAAGCGCTTATCATCTGGGCACACCGCGGCACAAAGGCTCACCGCACTGCTAAAAAACGCTCGCCTTAATTGGCAAAGGCCCGTTTGGGAGGGCTGCTAACGTATGACGCCAGCGGCGGCTTCCATCAATTAGGGGAAAATCCCCATTTATGGCTGGATAAGGTTCAATACCAATGCTTTGGCGACGGCATGATCTCGCGTCTTTGCGCCAAGTTTACTCTTTGCGGTCATGATATGCTTCTCCAGCGTTTTCTCGCTGATTGCGAGATGCCAGCAGATCTCCGCGGGCCGAAGGCCGATGGCAATATATGAAAGACAATCCTGTTCGCGCGGGGTTAACGCGACCAAAGACCCGGCATGCGGACCCCGAATCCCCGCGTCCAGAATTTGGCAGATCTGGCGAAGGCGTTCGCCGTGCTCTTGCCAGTATGTATCAAAGTCATCGTCGGATACTACGTCACCGACCCACAAGCCCACTCCGGAAATAGCCTGCCCCATGCTGTTGGCGCCCAGTGCGAGTGTTGCGCCAAATCTCATCCCCAGGTCGTTCTCCAGCTCTGTCTGAGCGAGTTGGGAGCTAGATGCGCCATCCAGCAGGCTCGCGTCGTGCCAAAAGATTTCCGGAACTCCGTCGATGACCATCTCGATGGTAGAGTCGTTGTCGGGCAAACTGCCTTCGCCCAGAGCGCTGGCCCACTCGCGACAGTACGTGTGTTTGAAAAACCCGGCTTTGGAAAAACTGCTGAACCTTGCATCGGTCGCATAGGGGATCATGCCAAAACCAAAACCGGTAATGCCTGCTTCACCAAGCGCCCGGCAGCAGGCATTCCAAAATACCTCATCCGTCTCAGCGTTTGCAACTTCAGCTGAGAGATCAAGTAGCTTTTGATGCCACATCGGGGCTCCGATCCACTGAAGAGCGCAGGTAGCACAATTGCCATATGCGGATGCTATCGCGCGAGCTCACGATTGTGCAAGTTCAACAGAAGTCGTCTGCTACATTTCAACGAGTTAAGAGCCCGCGATTAGCGGTCGCGGAACTGCGCTTCGCGCTTTTCCAGAAATGCGCCCATGCCTTCTTCCTGATCTTCGGTAGCGAACAGCGCGTGGAACATCCGGCGCTCGAACAGCAAACCTTCGCGCAGCGGCACTTCATAAGCGCGATTCACGGCCTCTTTGACGACCATCACGGAGATCATGGATTTCTCGGAAATCTTGTTCGCGGCGCTCATCGCTTCTTCAATCAGCTTTTTCACCGGCACCACGCGTGAGGCCAGACCCGATCGCTCCGCCTCTTCGGCATCCATAAAGCGACCGGTCAGGTTCATATCCATCGCTTTGGATTTTCCGACGATTCGCGTCAGACGCTGTGTGCCGCCAATGCCCGCGACGACACCGAGGTTGATCTCGGGCTGGCCAAACTTTGCCGTCTCGGAGCAGATGATGAAATCGCACATCATCGCCAACTCGCAACCTCCGCCCAGCGCATAGCCACTGACCGCAGCGATGATGGGTTTGCGCACGCGCATGATCTGATCCGTCTCTGGCGTGAACAGATCGCCCGCAAATGCATCGACAAAGGTTTTATCCTTCATCATCGCGATATCGGCCCCGGCGGCAAATGCCTTTTCCGAACCGGTGATCACGATGCAGCGCACCTTCTCATTCTCCTGACAGCTTTTGAGGCAGTCGGCCAACTCGCTCATCAATTGATCATTGAGCGCGTTAAGCGCATCCGGACGGTTCAGCGTCACCAAGGCTACGTGATTGTCGACATCCAGAATGATCGTTTCATAAGCCATGTGTGCGGCCTTTCAGCTGTTGCTTTGACGTGCTTGCATATCATGGCGCCAGCTTCGTTCAAGCTATCTTTGACAGGAGGGACAGTAGAAAGACGAGCGTCCCGACTGTACCACGCGCGCAATTGTAGCGGTACAGCCCACTCCGCGGCACGGCTCACCCTCGCGGCCGTAAACGTCGAAAGAGTGCTGGAAATAGCCAAGTTCGCCATCCGCCTGTCGAAAATCACGCAACGAGGATCCGCCCGCCTCTATCGCTTCTTCCAGCACCTTGCGGATGATCGGCACCATGGCCGCCACGCGCGGTGCGGCAATGCGCCCCGCTTTGCGCAGCGGGCTGATGCCGGCGCGAAACAGCGTTTCGCAGACATAGATATTGCCCAGCCCCGCGACGATCCGTTGATCCAGCAGCGCGGATTTCACCGGCGTATTGCGCCCTTTGAACGCGTTTACCAAAATCGCGTCGTGAAAATCGTTGCCCAAAGGCTCTGGCCCCAGCACGGCCAGCAGTTTGTGATCGGCAGCACGCGCCGTCTCCATCAGGTCCATCGCGCCAAAGCGGCGGGGATCGTTGAATGTGATCCGCGCCCCGTTCTCCATATGGAAGACCACATGGTCATGCTTCTGCGCCGCCGGGTGGTCGTGCACAAAAACCCCCAGTGGATCGCCCGAAATCAGCATCCGCCCTGACATCCCCAGATGGATCAGCAGCGTCTCGCCCGAACTCAGATCGGCAAGGATATACTTGGACCGCCGCCGCAACCGCTCCACCCGCTGCCCCGTCAGCCGCTCCGCCATGCCCGCAGGAAACGGCCAGCGCAAATCGGGCCGGTTCACCTCCGCGCGGGCGATTACCGCTCCCTCCATCACAGGGGCAAGTCCCCGGCGGACCGTCTCGACTTCGGGTAGCTCGGGCATCACAACTCCTGCGGCAAATGGCGGTTTGCACCTCCCTACTTGAGGCTATATCCCCAAGACAACAAGATCAGGACAAATCCAATGACCGACAAAACAACCCATTTTGGCGCCCAGACCATCCCCGAGGACGAGAAGGCGGGCAAGGTCCGCAGCCTGTTCACCGATGTCGCCAATAAATACGACGTGATGAACGATGTGATGAGCATGGGTATCCACCGTATCTGGAAAGAGGCGATGATGGACTGGCTTGCGCCGCGTGCCGGTCAGAAACTGCTCGATGTGGCGGGCGGCACGGGCGATGTCTCGTTCAAATTCCTCAAACGTGCGGGGCATGGCCATGCCACCGTTTGTGACCTCACCGAAGGTATGCTGATCGAGGGGCGCAAACGCGCCGAGGCCGAAGCGATGCAAGACAGCCTTGATTGGGTTGTCGGTGATGCGATGGATCTGCCGTTCGAGAATAACACTTTCGACGTCTATACCATTTCCTTTGGCATCCGGAACGTGACCCGCCCGCAGGAGGCGTTGAACGAAGCCTACCGCGTGCTCAAACCCGGTGGCCGACTGATGGTGCTGGAATTCTCTCAGTTGCCCAGCCCCGCGATGCAAAAAGCCTATGATCTTTATAGCTTCAATGTGATCCCCCGCATGGGACAACTCATTGCGAATGATCGCGACAGCTATCAGTATCTCGTCGAATCCATCCGTAACTTCCCCGATCAGGAGACTTTTCTGGGCATGGTTCGCGCGGCAGGTTTTGAGCAGGCCAAATATCGCAACCTGACGATGGGCATCGCGGCGCTCCACTCCGGCTGGAAAATCTGAGAGATGCGCGGCCCCCATAATATCTGGCGCCTGATCCGCACCGGCGCCACGCTGGAGCGGACGGGGGCTATGAATTTCGTTCTCGACGCCTTCGAGGCGCCCAAAGCGGTGCGGCTGGTTGCCCGTGCGCTGGCGATCCCGTTCAAACCTTTGGGATACAAGGGTGATCCCGCACTGCAACCGGCCACGCGCGCCCTCACGGCGTTGGGCCCCGCCTATATCAAGTTTGGTCAGATCCTCTCGACCCGCCCTGATGTGGTGGGCCCAGAGATGGCGCTGCAACTGCGTGTGTTGCAAGATCAGTTGCCCCCCTTCCCGGTGGCCGTCGCCAAGGCGGAGGTCGAGCGAGAGCTGGGCCAGTCTATCGACTCCATATTCTCCGAATTCAGCGAACCCGTTGCCGCCGCGTCCATCGCGCAGGTCCACAAGGCCCGCCTGCAAGGCAGCGGCGAACAGGTCGCGGTCAAAGTGCTCCGTCCCGGCATCGAAAAAGCGTTTCGCAAGGATGTCGATGCCTTTTATCTGGCCGCGCGCATGGTCGAGTTGTTCTCGCCCGGTTCCCGCCGCTTGCGCCCGATGGATGTCATCGAACATTTCGACGGTGTCGTGCGCGGAGAGCTGGACCTGCGGCTCGAATCCTCCTCCGCTTCCGAGTACGCCGCCAATACCAAAGACGATAAAGGGTTCGAGCTGCCCGCGATCAAATGGGATTTGTCCGCTCGTCGCGTGATGACCCTTGGCTGGGCCGAAGGTGTACCGATGGGCGATAACGCCGCCATTGACGCCGCAGGTCACGACCGTGTGGAGCTGTCCGAACGGATCCTCGCTCTGTTTTTGCAACACGCGCTGCGCGACGGATTTTTCCACGGTGACATGCATCAGGGCAATCTAAAGGTTGCGGCCAATGGCAACATCATCGCCTTTGATTTCGGGATCATGGGCCATATCGACGAATACACCCGCCGCGTCTATGCCGAGATCCTCTATGGTTTTATCCGAAAGGATTATAAACGTGTGGCGGAGGTGCATTTCGAGGCCGGCTACGTGCCCGCCGACAAGGATGTCGATGAATTTGCCCGTGCGCTGCGTGCGGTGGGTGAACCGATTTTCGGTATGGATGCAGACCGTATTTCAATGGCGCGGCTGCTGTCGTATCTCTTTGAGGTGACGGAGCGTTTCGGCATGGAAACCCGAACCGAGCTGATCCATCTCCAACGAACGATGGTCGTCGTCGAGGGTGTGGCGCGGTCGCTGAACCCCCAGATGAACATCTGGCAGGTCGCGGCACCCATCGTGACGGATTACATCACCAAATCCATCGGACCAAAGGCGGTCATCAGCGACCTCACCAAAACTGCACGCGTTCTGTCCCGCTTTGGTCCGCGCCTTCCCGCGCTGGTCGAGGCGGCGCTGATCCGGCAAGCTGACGCCCTGCCGCCCGCGCCAAAGCCGTTCAAACGCTATCTGGTTCTCGCCGCCAGTTCGGGAGCGGCTGCGGCTACGCTGGTAATCCTGCTCATCGACGCGGTCATGTGAGTCTGCGGCGGAAGCAAACTGCCCCCGCCGCGCTTATCCGTTAAACCAGCTCGATCGCCAAAGCGATGCCCTGACCTCCGCCGATGCACATGGTAATCAACGCGCGATTGCCACCTGTTCGCTGCAATTCATAGAGCGCCTTTACCGTGATGATCGCCCCCGTCGCACCCACGGGATGGCCCAGCGCAATTGCACCGCCGTTGGGGTTCACCCGCGCGGGATCAAAGCCCAACGCCTTGCTCACGGCCAGCGCTTGCGAGGCGAAGGCCTCGTTGCTCTCGATCACGTCGAAATCACCGGCGGTCAGGCCAGTCTTTTCGAACAGCTTGGTCACTGCGGGAATCGGCCCGATGCCCATCATCTCAGGCCGCACGCCTGCATGGGCATAGCCGATGATACGCGCCAGAGGGCGTAGCCCGCTGGAAGCCGCCGCAGAGGCGCGCGCCAGAACCAGTGCCGCAGCGCCGTCATTGATGCCAGACGCATTGCCCGCGGTGACGGTACCGTCTTTTTGAAATACCGACCGCAGCCCTGCCAGCTTTTCCAGCGTGGTCGCTTTGGGGTGTTCGTCCACCTCGAACGCCACCGTGTCGCGGCCCCGCTTTACCTCGATCGGCACGATCTGACCGGCGAAATGGCCTGCTTCGATCGCCGCTGCGGCGCGCTCTTGCGACTGCATGGCAAAGGCATCCTGCTCTGCGCGGCTCACCTCATGCTCGCCCGCGACATTCTCGGCGGTCACACCCATGTGCCCGGTGCCGAACGGGCAGTTCAGCGTACCCAGCAGCATATCCATCGCAGCCACATCGCCCATTTTCTGCCCCCAGCGCGCGGCGGGCATGATGTAGGGCGCGCGGCTCATGCTTTCGGCACCGCCTGCCAGCGCGAATTCGGCATCGCCCAGCATCAGGGACTGAACGGACGAAATAATCGCCTGCACGCCCGACCCGCACAGCCTGTTGACGTTCATCGCGGGCACGGCATCGGGCAAGCCCGCCTCCATCGCGGCGACGCGGCTCAGATACATATCGCGCGGCTCGGTGTTGATGACATTGCCGAACACGACATGCCCGATTTGCCCGCCCTCCACGCCCGCGCGGGACAACGCCGCTTGCGCGACCGTCGCGCCCAGTGTTGTCGCGGGCGTTCCGGCGAGCGAACCGCCGAAGGTGCCAATTGCCGTGCGGGCAGCGCCCAGAATGACGATATCGTCTGACATGAATACTCTCCTTAATTGTCGCAAGATTAGGAACCGGGGCCTTATTTGTCAGCCGCGACGTTCCGTCAATCCTGTGGGAACAGCCGCACCGGTCCACCATCGGTAAGATCCCAGCAGGTGCGTCCGTCCAGCCTAATAGCGGTGAGCGGCTTGCCGTACCCTGCGCCCGTATCAACGTTAATTCGGTTGCCGTAATGCGTCACGGCCTCAACGGGCGTATGACCGTGTATCACCAGCTTGCCGTGATCGCCCGCGTCCGTGTGAAATTCCTTGCGAATCCACAGCAGGTCATGCTCGGTCTGGTCATCCAGGTCGATACCGGGACGGATTCCCGCATGCGCAAAGAACAGATCACCGGTCTGGAAACAGGGTGCAAGGCTGTTCAGAAAATCGACATGGCGCTGCGGTACGGAAGCTTTCGCGCGGGCATGCACCGCCGTTTGCCGATCCGTTCCGCTCATCTTGACCCCGTAAGAGGCAAGCGTGGTATCGCCGCCGATCCGTTCATGCAGCCAGTATAAATACACTGGTAAAAAGGCATCGTGCTGGGGGTAATTGCGCATGAACCAGCTGAACATCCGGTCATGATTGCCCATGAGGCAGTGCCACGGCTTGCCTGCTTCGGTCCCGTCGATCAGCACATCCAGCACCGCCGCCGAGGCAGGTCCGCGATCAACGTAGTCGCCCAGAAACACGATCTCGGCCTCCGGGCCGCCGTCTGCCTCGATCAGCGCCAGCACGCGCAAAAGCTCGACATACTGGCCGTGAATATCGCCAATCGCATAAATCGGTTTGATCATCTGCGCTCCCATGCAAAAGGCGCGACCCCGGAGGAGCCGCGCCTTCGAAGTCAGTTATGGGTAGCTTTATGCGACGTCGAATTCCAGCAGTTTGATCTGGTTGAACAGGCCGGTGTCGTGCAGCTTTTTCACCACTGGCGCCGGAACGGGCGCATCGACATACAGGAGCGCAATCGCCTCGCCCTTCACACCAGCACGGCCAAGGGTGAAGTTCGCGATATTTACGCCGTTCTCGCCCATGGTCTGCCCTAGCGTACCGATGATGCCCGGCACGTCGTCGTTGGTGGTATAGACCATGTGGCGGCCCACTTCGGCGTCGATCTGGATGCCTTTGATCTGGATGAACCGTGGCTTGCCGTCCGAGAATACGGTGCCCGCGACCGAACGTTCCCGCTTGTCCGTGACGACAGTCACTTTGATATACCCGTCGAACGCGCCTGATTTATCCTGATTGGTGGTGGAAATCTGGATGCCTTTTTCGCGGGCGACAACGGGCGCCGAGACCATGTTCACGTCCGGATTGGCGCGCTTCATGATACCCGCAACTACACCGCAGTTCAGCGCATCGAGGTTCATCCTGGCCACCGAGCCGTCGTACAGGATGTTGATCGCCTTGATCGGTTCGTCCGTCATCTGGCCGACAAATGATCCAAGGTGCCCCGCCAGTTTGAGCCATGGGCCCATGACCTGCGCCTCTTCCGCCGTGACCGACGGCATATTAAGCGCGTTGCTCACTGCACCCGTCAGCAGGTAATCCGCCATCTGTTCCGCCACTTGCAGGGCAACATTCTCCTGCGCTTCGGTGGTGGCGGCACCCAGATGCGGGGTGCAGACGACGTTTGGCAGGTTGAACAGCGGGTTCTCGGTCGCAGGCTCTTCCTTGAAAACGTCAAAGGCCGCTCCGGCGACATGGCCGGACTTCAACAAATCGGCCAACGCTTCTTCATCCACCAGACCGCCGCGCGCACAGTTGATGATCCGCACGCCTTTTTTGGTTTTCTCAAGGTTCTCGCGGCTCAGGATGTTTGCTGTCTGCTCGGTAAATGGAACATGGAGCGTGATGAAATCGGCGCGCTTGAGCAGCTCGTCCAGCTCTACCTTTTCCACGCCCATCTTCGCGGCCTTTTCTTCGCCGAGGAAGGGATCATAGGCCACGACTTTCATCTTGAGCCCGCGCGCACGGTCACACACGATGCCGCCAATATTGCCCGCACCGATCACTCCCAGCGTTTTGCCGGTCAGCTCTACGCCCATAAACTTGGACTTCTCCCATTTGCCTGCATGGGTCGAGGCGGAGGCCTCGGGGATTTGGCGTGCCACGGCGAACATCATCGCGATGGCATGCTCGGCGGTGGTGATCATGTTGCCGAAAGGCGTGTTCATGACGATCACACCCTGTTTGGAGGCAGCGTCTTTGTCAATGTTGTCAGTCCCGATACCGGCGCGGCCAATCACCTTAAGATTGGGTGCTGCGGCGAGGATCTTCTCGGTCACTTTGGTCGCGGAGCGAATCGCGAGGCCATCATAGTTGCCGATGATCTCCAGCAGCTTGTCTTTGTCCTTGCCCAGCTGCGGCTGGAAATCCACGTCGATGCCGCGGTCTTTAAAGATCTGAACGGCGGCATCGCTAAGGCTGTCGGAAATGAGTACTTTGGGGGCCATGATATTGGTCCTTGTGAAAATGGGGGAGGGCGCGGGGGAACGTCCCCCGCGAAAATTATGCGTTGAGTTCCGCGTTGAAGGCGTAGTCGAGCCAGGGCAGCAGAGCTTCGACGTCCGATGTCTCGACCGTGGCACCGCACCAGATGCGCAAACCCGCAGGTGCATCGCGGTAGGCCCCGATATCGAGTGCGACGTTCTCATCCGCGAGACGCTTCGCCACTGCCTTGGCAAAGGCCGCACCATCCGTGATCCGGTCGTCCGTGAACTTGAGGCAGACGGAGGTGTTCGAGCGTGTCTCGGGATCGACTGCGAGGAAATCGATCCAGTCATGCGTCTCGACGAAGGCAGTAATCGCCGCTGTGTTGGCATCAGCACGGGCGATCAACCCCTTTAGGCCACCGACCGATTTCGCCCACTCCAGCGCAAAGAGGTAGTCTTCGACGCAGAGCATCGACGGCGTGTTGATCGTCTCGCCCTTGAAGATCCCCTCGATCAGCTTGCCACCTTTGGTCAGGCGGAAAATCTTGGGCAGCGGCCACGCGGGCGTGTAGCTTTCCAGCCGCTCGACCGCGCGGGGGGACAAGATCAGCATCCCGTGCGCCGCTTCGCCACCCAGCACTTTTTGCCAGCTGAACGTAGTCACATCCAGACGGTCCCAGGGCAGGTCCATTGCAAAGGCCGCCGACGTCGCATCACACAGCGTCAGGCCCTTGCGGTCCGCCGGAATGCCAAACGACGCGGGCACGCGCACGCCGGAGGTGGTGCCGTTGTAGGTGAAGCAAACGTCGTTGTCGAAATTCACACCCGCCAGATCGACGATCTCGCCGTAGGGCGCGGTTTTTTCAGTCGCGTCGATCTTGAGCTGTTTCAGCGCATCGGTGACCCAGCCAGAGCCGAAGCTTTCCCAGGCCAGCATCTCGACGTGCCGCTCGCCCAGCAGGGTCCACATCGCCATTTCATAGGCGCCGGTATCGGAGGCGGGCACGATCGCTATTTTGTAATCGGCAGGCACGCCGAGAATCTCGCGCGTGGTCTCGATCGCTTCCAGCAGCTTTGCCTTGCCGGGTGCGGCGCGGTGGCTGCGGCCCAAAGGGGCGCCAGACAGCTTTGCCAGTTCAAATGTGGGGGGTTTGGCGCAGGGGCCAGAAGAAAAACGCGGATTCGCAGGCCGCGTGTCAGGTGCAGTAATAGCCATTTATGCTATCCTCTCAGATAATCGCCCATCGTTGGGGATGGGTGTCCCATGAATGCGTTTACGGCCCAATCCGGTCTGGCACAAGCGGAGATTCAGAGCTAAACCGCCGTTTAACAGTCGTTTTGCGACGTCCCTGACGCTGATCGGAAACTTTGCCATGTTTACTGCTGTGCTGCTCTGTGCGCCCACCGCGCGCAACCTTGATCCCGCCCTTGTCGAATCGTTGCGCAATGCCTGGGGTGGGGGCGATGCGGTATGGCTCAGCCCGGATGAGGCGGCGGAGTTTTCGCTGGGCATGATGCCGGGCAATCTGGAGGAAGTCTGGCAGAGTTGTCAGGCGCTGGGCGTCGATCTGGTGGTGGTGCCGGAGGGCGGGCGGCGCAAGCGGATGCTGCTGGCCGATATGGACAGTACGATGATCCAGCAGGAGTGTATCGACGAGTTGGCCGATGAGGCGGGTGTGGGCGCACGGGTCAAGGACATCACGGCCCGAGCGATGAACGGGGAGCTGGATTTCGATGGCGCGCTGCGCGAGCGTGTGGGTCTGTTGAAAGGGCTACCGGAGACAGTGATCGCCAAGGTTTTGGCAGAGCGGATTACGCTGATGCCCGGCGGCACGGTGCTGCTTGATACGATGAAGGCGCAGGGCGCCTATACCGCGCTGGTGTCGGGCGGGTTCACCGCCTTCACCGCGCAAGTCGCAGCCGAGCTAGGCTTTGACGAGAACCGCGCGAACACGCTTCTGGTTGCGGAGGGTCTGCTGACGGGCGAGGTTCTCCAGCCGATCCTTGGCAAGCAAGCCAAGGTCGATGCGCTGGAACAGATCACCGTCCGTCTGGGGATCACCGAGACAGATGTCATTGCCGTGGGCGACGGCGCGAATGATCTCGGCATGCTCACCCGCGCCGGTATGGGCGTCGCCCTGCACGCCAAACCCGCCGTTGCGGCGCAGTGTGGCGTGCGGGTCAATTTCGGCGATCTGACGGCACTTTTATATGTGCAGGGCTACGCAAAGAACGATTTTGTGACCTAAGCCTCAGGCCAGCAAACCGGCGGCGGGTTTTAGAACACCCGTGACCAGACCATCCCAGTTTTTGATAGGCGCATTGATCCGCTTGAGCGTCGCGGGGTGGTTTGCATCTAGCACACCCAGCCGTACCAAGAGCGCCGCAATCGCCGCTTCTGCCGCGCGGGTCGTGCCGCAGGCGGCCTTGAGCGCAATGCCGATCTTAAGCTCCGGAATTATCGCGATAAAGAATCCCTCGGCACCGGTTTTGAGCGCGACCTTCCCGTTACAGGCACGCATCAATTCGGTGCAGGCGCGTCCCTCGCCCGCGACCAGTTCGGGGTGCAGGCGCATCGCCTGATGCAGACGCGCCTCGGCGCTGGCGTCAGGTGCTGCGGCGAAATGGGCCATCGCGCGGGCAAGCCCGTGCAGCGTGGCGGCGTGATTGGGGGCAGAGCAGCCGTCGATGCCGAAACCGGGGCTGGTCTGCTGCGTGACTTCTTCGAAGGCCTCAAGGCAGGCGCGCTGTACCGGATGGTCAATCGCGACGTAATCAGCCCCGCCACCCAGATGGCGCGAGAGCGTCAGGAACCCAGCATGCTTACCTGAGCAGTTGTTGTGGATCCGGCAAGGGCTCTCATACGCGCGAATCTGTGCTTCGCGCACTTCGACATCGCGCGATTGCTCGGGGCCGCAGCGGAAATCGTCGTCGGTCAGCCCCAGCTCTTTGATCCATGCACCCACACCGTCGAGGTGGATTTGCGCGCCCTGATGCGAGGCGCAGGACAGGGCCAATTGTCGCGTCCCGAGGCCGAAGGCATCCGCCGCACCCGAGCGCACCAGAGGCAGCGCTTGAATCATCTTGGATGAGCTGCGTGCCAGCACAACCGCCTCCGGATCGCCCCATGCCTCAAGGATTTCGCCTTTGGCATCACAAATCACGGCATGGCCTGAATGCACACTTTCAAGAAAGGCGCCGCGCCAGATTTCGGCGAAGGGAGCGGGAGAGGTCATGGTCGGTTCCTTTTCGGCGGTTTTATGCGCGAAAACCTGCCAATGCGGGGTTTCAGGTCTCGCGTATTTCGCGTTATGATGATTGTTGTCGACAGAAACGCAATCCATCGCATTAGAACGGCCCGGTTTGAAGTGGTTGCGGCGAGGTTTTGTACTAAAGTTGAGGCAACAAGACGGCTGGAGAGTTGGACAAATGGTATTTTTGAGAACGGGCGTAGCGGCTGCACTGATGGCCGGAATGATCGCGGGCGGAGCATGGGCGCAAGACCAAAGCAGCAATCGCGTTGCGGCCAACACCGACTGGAGCGTGTTTGTAGAGGATAACCCGACCGAGTGTTGGGGCGTCTCCACGCCGAAGGAAACCGTGAACTCGCGCGACGGGCGTGTCGTTGCCGTGAACAGGGGCCAGACATTGCTGATGGTTTTCTATCGGCCCAGTGCGGGTGCGACAGGTCAGGTCGCCTTTACCGGCGGCTATCCCTTCGCTAGTGGGTCAACTGTAACAATGGATATCGGCGGCACAGCATTTGAGCTGTTTACCGAAGGGGAGTGGGCATGGCCTGCGACAACATCGGATGACGCACAGATTATCACCGCGATGAAACGTGGCGCGGACGCAAAGCTGACGGGCCGTTCCGGTCGTGGCACCCAGACCGAAGACACCTTTTCTCTGTTGGGCTTTACCGCTGCTGTGGAAGATGCGGCTAAGCGCTGCGGCGGCTGATTTCGGCACCAGAATTCAGACGGCCCTGCTCTCACCGGCGGGGCTGTTTTCATTTTGGCGTCCAAGCCCCTATATAACGCGGAACCCTTGATAGGAATCGCCACCATGTCTGCACCGATCACCCAAGACGTCCACACCATGCCGCGCAAGCTCCCCGAGGGGCCTGCGAACCTTGTCGGTCTGACCCGCGAGGGGATGCGCGATGCCCTGATCGCCATCGGCACGCCGGAAAAGCAGGCGAAGATGCGGGTGGGCCAGATCTGGCAGTGGATCTATAATTGGGGTGTGCGTGACTTTGACGCCATGACGAACCTGAGCAAGGACTTCCGCGCGCAACTGGCGCAGCATTTCGTCGTGCAGGTGCCGGAGGTCGTGACCAAGCAAGTGAGCGAGGACGGCACCCGCAAGTATCTTGTGCGCATCGCGGGCGGTCACGAGGTTGAGGTCGTCTATATTCCCGAGACCGATCGCGGCACGCTTTGTGTGAGTTCGCAGGTGGGTTGCACGCTCACCTGTTCGTTCTGTCACACGGGCACGCAAAAACTGGTGCGCAACCTCACGGCTGGTGAGATCATCGGCCAGGTTATGGTCGCTCGTGATGATCTGGACGAATGGCCCAAATCAGGCACTCGCACCGACGCGCCGCGTTTGCTCAGCAACATCGTGCTGATGGGTATGGGCGAGCCGCTCTATAACTTTGAAAACGTCCGCGACGCGATGAAGATCGCGATGGACCCCGAGGGGATTCAACTGTCGCGCCGCCGCATCACGCTTTCAACGTCAGGCGTGGTGCCCGAGATTGCGCGCACGGCGCAGGAGATCGGCTGTATGCTGGCCGTCTCCTTCCACGCGACCACAGATGAAGTGCGCGACCAGCTGGTCCCGATCAATAAGAAATGGAACATCGAGACGCTGCTGGATGCGCTACGCGAGTATCCAAAGGTGAGCAATTCGGAGCGGATCACGTTCGAGTATGTCATGCTGCACGGGATCAACGACAGCGACGAGGACGCGCACCGCCTCATGAAGCTGATCGAGGGAATCCCGGCCAAGATCAATCTAATCCCCTTCAACGAATGGCCCGGCGCGCCCTACAAACGCTCCAGCAACAACCGGATCCGCGCGTTTTCAGATATCGTCCATGCAGCGGGCTATGCGTCTCCGGTCCGCAAACCGCGCGGCGAGGACATTATGGCGGCCTGTGGTCAGTTGAAATCGGAGACGGAGCGCGCACGTAAACCAAAGCGCCAGATCGAAGCGGAAACCGGTATCACTCAACGCTGACGTGTATTCAGTGTGAAAATACCCCTGTTCCGCCACAATCGCATCCGCAACCTGCCACGGTGAGCAAACAAACTGTTTCCTGAGACAACCCAATCAGGAGACAGACCATGTCCATCATTATTAAAAACGACGCATTCGTGACCGAAGAAGTCATCCAGATCGTGGCGCGCGAACGGGCCGTTGCCCTGTCTGACCGCGAGTGGAAGCACCGTCTCGCAGGGTATGGTTATTCGATCCGCGACACGGATGACGGCAAGCGTGTGCTTGAGACACTGCCCCACCGTGTCGCGCTGTGCGAATTGCCGACCGAGCTGTTCAGCTGATCATCTGTCGGGAATGCTGTCGCGTTTCGATGGCGCACCCCAGTTTTCAATGGCGTCCACAGCCTCGGCTGCTGTTTCGACGAACCGGAAGAGATTCAGATCCTCGGCAGAGATCGTGCCCGCCTCGGCAAGTGCGTCCCAGTTGATGATTTTTTCCCAGAATTCGCGGCCGAACATCAGGAACGGTACCCGCTCCATCCGGCCCGTTTGGATCAGGGTCAGCGCCTCGAAGGTCTCGTCCATGGTGCCAAAGCCACCGGGAAAGACGCAGATCGCTTTTGCGCGCATCAGGAAGTGCATCTTGCGGATTGCGAAATAGTGGAAGTTGAAACACAGGTCCGGTGTCACGTATTCATTTGGCGCTTGCTCGTGCGGCAACACGATGTTCAGGCCGATGGACACACCGCCCGCATCTGCGGCACCGCGGTTGCCCGCCTCCATCACACCCGGTCCGCCGCCGGTGGCAATCACGCCTTCATGCGCGCCGCCTTCCAGTGACTTAAGCGTCATCAGCCGCGCAAACTCCCGCGCTTCGTCATAAAACCGCGAAAGATCAGCCAGCGTTTTGGTGCGCGCGCCATCTTTCTGGGTAGGTTCCGGTATCCGCGCGCCGCCGAACAGCACGATCGTCGATTGCACGCCGTATTCGTTCAGCATCACCTCTGGCTTAAGCAACTCGAGCTGGAACCGGACCGGCCGCATGTCTTCGCGGCACATGAAGTCGAAATCGTTGAAGGCGAGTTTGTAGGCCTTTGACTGGGTCTGTGCCGTGACGGGGACCTCTTCGGCCGTTGACCTGTCCTCGCCTGCGTCGCGCAGCGAGTGCTGTTTTTGTCTGCTCATGTTAACCTCAGAATATCCAGTGTTTTGTCCACCATGCACGTGATTGGTGTGGATGACTATGCCGAACCATGCATCGGTCAGATCTTGGTCAGGATTGCACGGAACGGCAGGGGCGCGTATAGCGCTGCGAAACCCTTTTGTCATACCGGAGACCGCACATGTCCAATGCCCAGCTTGAAACCGCAATCGAAGCCGCGTGGGACGCCCGCGATACGATCACGCCTGACACCAAAGGCGAGACCCGCGACGCTATCGAGGCCACGCTGGCAGCGCTCGATTCTGGTAAGCTGCGCGTGGCCGAGCGCCAGGAAAACGGCGACTGGCATGTGAACCAGTGGGCAAAGAAGGCCGTGCTTCTGGGCTTTCGCATTCAGGACATGGGCGAACAGTCGGGCGGGCCGCAAGGCTCCAACTGGTGGGACAAGGTCGACAGCAAATTCAAGGGTTGGGGCGTCGCCGATTGGAAAGCTGCGGGCTTCCGTGCGGTACCCGGCGCCATCGTGCGCAAATCGGCGTTCATCGCGCCCGGCGCGGTGCTGATGCCGTCGTTCGTGAACCTTGGTGCAAATGTGGGCGAGGGGACGATGGTCGATACCTGGGCCTCCGTCGGGTCCTGCGCGCAGATCGGTAAAAACGTGCATCTATCGGGCGGCGTCGGCATCGGCGGCGTGCTGGAGCCGATGCAGGCGGGCCCGACGATCATCGAGGACAATTGTTTTATCGGTGCGCGCTCGGAAGTGGTCGAAGGCTGCATCGTGCGCGAAGGCTCCGTGCTTGGCATGGGTGTCTACATCGGCCAGTCGACCAAAATTGTGGATCGCGAGACCGGCGAAGTCATGTACGGCGAAGTGCCGTCTGGATCGGTGGTTGTTGCGGGATCGATGCCTTCCAAAAATGGTGTGCACCTCTATTGCGTGGTCATCGTCAAGCGCGTGGACGAGCGGACCCGCGCCAAAACCTCGATCAACGAACTGCTGCGCGATTGATATGTCGGGTGATGTAAAACCGAAAAAGCCGTCCCGCCAGCAGGTTTATACCCTGCTGGTGGAGATTGGCCGTAAGGCGGGCGATGGCCTGCCCGACAAGGCCACAGGCGCGGCGCTGATGTGCTTTGCCTCCGGTATAGACGAGGCAGAGGCGGTTCGAGAGACCGTAGCGATCCTCAAACAGGCCGATACCGCGCCGCTCGACGTGACCGGCTATGGCACCTTGGCCGAGCGGGAGGCCGAAGGTGACGAGATCGACGAAGAAGAGCGCGCTCTGATGATGCGCGCCCTTGATGAAAATTCGGTCATCATCGCGCAGATGACGCCTTTCTTCGATTAGGCGCTACGCCGCACGACGCTTGGCCAGATGGATCGCCTCGTACCATTTCAGCACCTTATGCGCGGGCGCCTTGTGCTCGGGCAGATCGTTGCGATCCACGCCGAACATCACGCTTGAAGCCAGTTGGTGCGTGTCACGGCGGATGCGTCCGATGTACATGCTTTCCAGTGGCGCACCGCCAGCCATGATCGTCTCGTGGCCGGGTAGGATCAGCTGGGTATAGCGGATCAGATGGCCGCAAGGCTCCGTCCGGGCGGCAAAACCGTTCACCAGATGGCGCGCGGGTGTCAGGACCTTCTCGCATGAAAACAAATACTCCACCTCCGGCCCGTCGATCACCACATGCTGCTCGGGTGCAATGATGATATCGTCCTGAAGCCCGAAGTAGGGCGCACGCATCCGTATGGGGGCAAAACTGCCGCGCGCGGGAACGGTACGCGACACGGTTTGCAGCACTGGCACCACATCCCCTTCTTGTGTAAAGACAGTATCCCCGCGTTTGAGCGTGCTCGCATTGCGGTAACCCCAAGGCGTAGCGATCGGCGTCTCCGGCGAGAGGGTCGGACCGGGTCCGATCGGCTCGATCTGGTCGGACAAGGCGGCAAAGGTCATGTCGGCAGCGTAGTCATGGCTGCCGCGCCCCAGCATCAGGTCCCGCGCATCCTCCAGTGTGACAGGCAGGGGATTTTCAACCGCAACGCTGGTCACGGCGGTTTCGCCCATCTGTTCAAGTGTAAGACGGCCCCAATTGTATTTGATATCCCACGAATAGGTCAGGCGTAGAACCTCAGCGCGGCCCCCGTTTTTATGGGCGATGGCAGCGTGGGCAATTTGGCTACCCTGCACATGCACCATCGCGACACCGCCACCGGGAATCGCCTGAAACACAAGACTGCGGTGGACGGGGTGCGGGTTGATAAAGCCGAACAGAACCTGCGGCTTGCTGTCCTCGGCGACCTGGGTCTCGAATACGATACTGCCACGGTTCAGCATCTGACCTGGCACATCCGCCAGAATAGGATCGGTGCGTTTGTCCGTGCCAAGCCCGCGCAGCGACAGGCGGCGGTCGGAATGGTCAGTCAGGGCAAGCCAAGTCATTTAAGCCACCTTCGCGGCGCGTAACAGCTCCGCCTCATAACGTTTCAGGGTGCGGCGCGCGGCAGTCGGGTATCCGATACCGGTTTCAGGGTCTAATTCAGGGAAAATATTGTAAATCTCGGCGACCGCATCCGCCTCAAAGCTGCTGGCGGTTTGCGGGCCGGGCAGGAAGCTTTCGGTCTCCAACCCTTCGGAGAACACGACCTGATGGCGGTCAAACAGCAGATGTACATAAGTCACCTCGCCACCCGCACGACGCCTGATCGAGCGGTCATTGACCAGATCGCGCGCCGCTACCAGCACCTCCGCCTCGCCAAACAACAGCTCCGCAAGGATATCCTTGATCAGGACGCGGTGCAGCGGCGATACAAGCAGATCGCGGTGCTGCCCAAGGGTGTTCGCGCGAATGTGGATTGGTGCGAAATCGTCTGCGGCCTGCACCACGCGCGACCCAACCCAGCGCAGAGGTTGCGCGCCTTCGTCTTTTGTCATCACCAGATCACCGGGGAGCAGGTCTTCGGCGCGGCGATCCCCCTCTGGCGTGGCAATCAACGTGCCCGCAACAAAACAGGGTACCGAGGTCGCGTTGACGAACCCGACGTCCGTGTCGGTGCCGTTGGAGATGGTGTAGGTAAAGTTGAAGTCTTCTTCGTCGCCGTCACCCACAACATTAAACGTGCCATCGGCATTCAAGGTGACCTGCTGGCCCGTGGGCAGTGTGATGGCCGTGCCGACGCTGGCGGGTTGCCCGTTGATATGGGTGATCGTCAGGGTGCCGCCGCCATTGTTGATGTCGTTCTCCAACACGTTGAGCGTCGTCGTCCCGTCGGGATAGACGTTCACATCATCCGACAGCGCAACCAGTTTGGTCTGGACGGAATTGCCTGCGATCAGCACGTTCGAATCATATTGTGTATCGCCCACATCGGCGAGGGCGATGCGGATCGAATTCGTCTGGTTCGGCACGACGTTGATCGTGAGCGTGAGGGTGATGGTAAAGCCGTCCATCTCGGTGTTGAAGTCGTCCGTCGTATTATTGACGTACATGTTGATATTGTTGGTGGTCGAGATGTTGAAGGGGTCGGTCTCCCCGTCACCCACATCATGTTCAACCTGCGTGCCGTTGATCCAAACGCCAAAGAAATCCTGATAGATCGAATTGGCGAATTCGGGGTATTCCTCCGAGCTGAACACGAACTGCATGGTCAGAACATTGGTGTCGGGGATGAAATCTACGTCCAGTGTGGCAGCGTCATAGGTGCGCCCGCCCGCAGCATTGTTATATTGACTGAAGTTGTCTGTGCCAGAGGTGTTGGTAGATGTATCTGTGCGCTGGTTTGACTGCCCTCTGGAGTTGGTGAAATCCTGGGCTTCACCGGTCGACATTATCACACCGGTATTGCCCGGAGTCACACCGGGGGACGTGGCGTCACCGCCTGTATATATGCCTGCGCTGTCACTATCGCCATAGTAAGTTGCGCCGGTCACGGTCACGCCGTTGCCGAAGATCTCTTCCGCCATCTCCCGGGCGCTGGCGCCTTTACGCACCGTTTCGATACTAAGTTCTGACGCTGTTACCATGCCACTGCCTCAACCAAAAAATGAGGCAGCACAGATCACAGAAGGTCAGGGGTTTATTCCCTGTTCCGAAAAGTCTGTTTTTCAGACGATTTCACCCCTGTTTTCAGGTGATGAAACTGCTCTTGCCCTGCCTCGGGTCATTGTTATGCGCAAAGATTAACACAGTTTCGACATAAATGAAGCCTGATTTCAGGGGGCTGGCACTTTTGCCCTACAGAAGGGATAAAGGGGCAAACCGCCAAAGGAGCCGTGCCCATGTCCTCTTTCACCCCTGTCAATCCGGTCGATCTTACCGCCGCCCTCGTGCGCTGTCCTTCGGTGACGCCCGCGGATGCCGGTGCGTTGGATATCCTGCATGATCTGCTGAGCGATGCCGACTTCACCTGCGCATGGGCCGATCGTGGCGGTATCCGCAACCTCTTCGCGCGTTGGGGCACGCCGGGCAACACCCGCAGCTTCGGCTTCAACGGGCACACCGATGTCGTGCCCGTCGGCGACGAGGCCGCCTGGACGATGCCCCCCTTCGGTGCCGAGATAAAGGACGGAATTATGTACGGGCGCGGCACGACCGATATGAAATCCGGCGTCGCCGCCTTTGCCGCCGCCGCGATTGATTTCGTGCGCAACACGCCGCCGGATGGATCGGTGGTCATCACGATCACGGGCGACGAGGAGGGCGAATCGGTCGATGGCACCCTCGGGTTGTTGGAATACATGGAGAAAAACGGGGAGCGGATGGATGTCTGTCTGGTGGGCGAGCCGACCTGTCCCAACACCATGGGCGAAATGATCAAGATCGGGCGACGCGGCTCTATGACGACCCGCTTCCGCGTGATCGGCAAACAGGGCCATTCCGCCTATCCGCACCGCGCCAACAATCCGGTGCACGCGATGGTGCGCCTGATGGACCGTCTGGCGAGCCATACGCTGGACAGTGGCACCGACCACTTCGACGAATCAACCCTTGCTGTGGTCACTGTTGATACGGGCAATCCCGCTACAAATGTGATTCCTGCCGAGTCTAGTGGTACGGTAAATATCCGCTTTAACGATACCCATTCGGGTGCCAGCCTCACAGACTGGATCGAAACCGAGGTCGCCGCGATCCGCGAGGAGTACGGCGTTCAGATCGAGACGAAGACCAAGATCTCCGGCGAGAGCTTCATCACGCCCCCCGGTGATCTCTCCGCGATGGTCTCCCGCGCGGTCGAGGCCGTGACTGGGGTCACGCCCGAGTTGTCGACAACCGGCGGCACCTCGGACGCGCGCTTTGTCAAATCGCATTGTCCGGTGGTCGAATTCGGCCTTGTCGGCCAGTCGATGCATCAGGTGGACGAGCACGTCCGTGTCGATCACATCCGTGAGCTGAAAACCATCTACACCCGCATCCTGCAGGACTATTTCGCGTGATCGAAATCGCGCCTACCGACGACCGCTTGGCCTGCTATGCCCTGCGGCACGAAGTTTTTGTGCGCGAGCAGGGATACAGCGCCGAAGGGGAGGTAGATGCGCTGGACGCAGACAGCCTGCACCTGCTGGCGCATGAGGACGGTACACCAGTCGCTACCGCCCGCGTCCACCTAGACGCCGGCACCGCCAAAATCGGCCGCGTTTGTGTACTTAAGGCGCGGCGCGGGATCGGCGTTGGGGCCGATCTGATAAATGCAGCTGTCGCTTTGGCCGCGCAGCGTCAGGCAGGGCGCGCCGTTCTGGGCGCACAGCTCCACGCTGTGGGCTTTTATGCCAAGCTGGGGTTTGCTCCCTATGGCGATGTTTATGACGATGAGGGCGAGCCGCACCAGATGATGGAACGGCTCATTTGAGGCGCACCCTCGTGGTGATGCTGAAAGAACCGCGTGCGGGGCGGGTCAAGACACGTTTGGGCCGTGACATCGGTATGGTCTCTGCCGCCTGGTGGTTCCGCCATCAGGTGCGCGGTCTGCTGCGCCGGATTAGGGATCCGCGCTGGAATATTGTGCTTGCCGTAGCGTCGGACGTCTCCGGGATGACCTCACGCGTGTGGCCCGCGCATCTGCCACGCGTGCCGCAGGGGCGTGGCGATCTGGGCGCACGCATGGCCCGCGCCCTGCGCAATGCGCCGTGCGGTCCGGTCTGTGTCATCGGGGGTGATATCCCCAGCATCACCGCGCCGCGCATTGCGGAGGCTTTTGCCGCACTGGGCAGGTATGACGCTGTGGTCGGCCCTGCGCAGGATGGCGGTTACTGGCTGATCGGGTTGCGTCGGGTCCGTGCCGTGCCGAGCGGCCTTTTCAACGGTGTCCGCTGGTCATCGGAACATACGCTGGCCGATACCATCGCAACCCTGCCGGATCATCGCATCGCTTATGTGGCGACGCTCCGCGACGTCGATACGGCCGCTGATCTAAAATAATGTGACGCGCCCCCATGCGCGTGCTACCTCAACTCCCATGAACAATGTACCTACGAAAAAAGAGATCCTCGACTGGATCGAGCAAAACCCCACCCTGACGGCCAAGCGCGACATCGCGAAGGCTTTCGGCATCAAAGGGGCTGCGCGCATCGATCTAAAGCGGATCCTCAAGGAGCTGGAGGCCGAAGGCCATCTGGAGAAGCGCAAGAAGTCCTACAACGACCCCGAGCGCCTGCCACCGGTGAGCGTGCTGCTGGTCACCGGACCGGATCGCGACGGTGATCTGTTCGCCAAGCCGATGGAATGGGGCGGCGAGGGGGTAGAGCCGGTGGTTCTGATGATCCCGCGCGCGTCCGATCCGGCGCTGGGCGCGGGGGACCGGATTCTGGCACGGCTGACGTTGGTCAAAGGCGAGGCGCATCACTACGAGGGTCGGCTGATCCGGCGCATTGGCTCTAACCCTAAGAAAATCGTGGGTATTTTCCGCAAACACGCCGAGGGTGGGCGAATTCAGCCGATCGACAAAGGCGCGGACAAGGAGTGGGCCGTGCCTGCCGACTATACCGGCGGCGCCCGTGATGGCGAGTTGGTCGAGGCCGAGCTTGCCGGTCCGAAGGGCCGCATGGGTCTGCCGCGCGCGCGTATTCTGGAGCGTCTGGGCGATCCTTCTGCGCCCAAAGCGGTATCGCTTATCGCGATCCATCAGCACGCCATTCCCGATGATTTTCCCGATGATGTGATAGCCGAGGCGGACGCCGCCGCGCCGATGGGACTGAAGGGCCGCGAGGATCTGCGCGAGCTGCCGCTTGTGACAATCGATCCCTCTGATGCGCGCGATCACGATGATGCCTGTTTTGCCGAGGCGGATACCGATCCCGCCAACGCGGGGGGTCATATCATCTGGGTCGCCATTGCGGATGTGTCGGCCTATGTCACGCCCGGCTCTGCGCTGGACCGTGAGGCGCGCAAGCGGGGCAATTCTACCTATTTCCCCGACCGCGTGGTGCCAATGCTGCCCGACCTGCTGTCGGGTGATCTGTGCTCGCTGCACGAGGGAGTCGACCGCGCTTGTATTGCCGTGCGTATGATTTTGGACGCCGACGGCAATAAGCTGCGCCATGATTTCCACCGCGGCCTCATGCGCTCCCCCGCGAGCCTGCACTACGAGGAAGTGCAGGACGCCATGGATGGCACGCTGAACGCGCGCACCGAGCCCTTATTAGAGACTGTTATCAAGCCACTTTATGCCGCCTATGCCGCGCTGGCGGCTGCGCGCGAAAGACGCCAGCCGCTGGACCTTGATCTGCCGGAGCGGCGGATTGAACTGGACGACGACGGCACAGTCCGTTCTGTCAATTTCCGGATGCGTCTGGATGCGCACCGTCTCATCGAGGAATTTATGGTCCTCGCCAATGTCGCCGCCGCTGAAACGCTGATCGCTAAAAAAACACCGCTGCTGTTTCGCACGCACGAGGAACCTACGCCCGAAAAGCTGGACGCGCTGCGCGAGACTGCGGCCGCGTCGGGTTATACGCTGGCCAAGGGGCAGGTGTTGCAGACTGCGCATCTTAACCGCCTTTTGAATCAGGCGGCCGGCACGGATGACGCGGAGTTGATTAACATCTCGACCCTGCGGTCCATGACGCAGGCCTACTATGGCGCCGACCAGATCGGGCATTTCGGGCTGGCGCTGCGCTCTTACGCGCATTTCACCTCGCCCATTCGCCGCTATGCCGATCTGATCGTGCACCGCGCGCTTATCACCGCCCATGGCTGGGGCAAGGACGGGCTGTCGCAGCACGACATCGCGGATCTGGAGGCCACTGGCACCCATATCTCCGATACCGAGCGGCGCTCAATGATTGCGGAACGCGACACGACCGACCGCTATTTGGCGGCCTATTTGTCGGAGCGGGTCGGCAACGAGATGACCGGGCGCATCAGTGGTATCGCACGCTTTGGCGCTTTCGTGAAGCTGGACGAGACGGGTGCCGATGGCCTCATCCCGATGCGCAATATCGGGCGCGAGTATTTCCATCACGACGCCGATGCAGGTACTTTGATGGGCTCCGACACCGGTATGACCATAGGGCTGGGACAACGCGTGACCGTGCGGTTGGCCGAGGTGACGCCGGTGACAGGCGGTATCGCGCTGGAGTTGCTGGAGATCAAGGGCGAAGCCATGCCGCAAGGGGGACGTCAAAGCCCGGCAGGCCGCACCCCTCGCCGCAAAGGAGCGAAGGTCAAAGGCAAGAAGGCCGCGACCAAACGTAAAGTAACCCGCAGCCGTTCTTGAGCGGCGGGCTGAAGATCGCCCAGTGGCATCACGGCGCTTTTCGAGGATCGTGATTGTGGCTAGATTGGAAACAATCAAAACACAAAGGGGCTATCGATGCGCGGCGTTTCACTTCTTGTTCTGATGCTTGTCGGCACGCCGGTGTTCGCTCAAACCGCTCCGCAACGGACCAATGAGGGTTTGCGGATCTGGATCGATGCGTTCCGTCCCACGGCGCTGGCCGCCGGGATCAGTGCGGACACTTTTGACCGGGCCATGGCCGACGTGACCTTTGTGCCAAAAGTGGTGGAGCGGGATCGCAACCAGTCAGAATTTACCAAGACGATCTGGGACTACCTTGCTACCGCTGTATCCGACCAGCGCATCAGCAATGGTAAGGCGGCGCTGAAATCGCAGAAAACTGCGCTGGACGCGATTGAGGTCCGCTATGGTGTACCTGCCGAGATTATCACGGCAATCTGGGGGCTGGAGAGCGCATATGGCACTTTCCGCGGAAGTGACCCTGTGCTGTCCTCCATGGCCTCTCTCGCCTATGATGCGCGGCGGGCCGCGTTTTTCGAGCAGCAGGTGATCGCCGCGCTGAGTATCGTGCAAGGTGGTGATACCGACCCGGACAACCTGCGCGGCAGTTGGGCGGGTGCGATGGGACATACGCAATTCATGCCCGGATCCTTCATTGATCATGCGGTCGACTTCACCGGCGATGGCAAGCGTGACATCTGGAGCGACGACCCGCGCGATGCGCTTGCCTCCGCTGCTGCCTATCTTAAGGCGAACGGCTGGGTGACAGGTCAGCCTTGGGGCGTCGAAGTTCGCTTGCCTGAAGGGTTCGACTATCTGCTGGCGGACCGCGATGTGAGCAAGTCCCCGTCGGATTGGGCGGCGCTGGGCGTGCGGGACACCGGCGGCGTGGCGGTGCCGGATCATGGTCCGGCCTCCATTCTTTTGCCTGCGGGAGCAGAAGGGGCTGCGTTTATGGTGTTCAAAAACTTCGAAGTGATCGAGAGTTACAACACCGCCGATGCTTATGTGATTGCGGTGGGGCATTTAGCCGACCGGATTGAGGGGGCAGGGCGGCTGATGGGTGACTGGCCCCGTCAGGATCGCGCGTTGAGCTTTGACGAGCGGGTCGAGCTTCAAACCGAGCTTACCGCGCAGGGGTTCGATACGCAAAAGATTGATGCAAGGATCGGGCCGCTGACCATCAATGCTGTACGTGGATGGCAACAGGCGCAGGGGGAAAAGCCTGACGGCTATGCCTCCCTGCGCCTGTTGGAGCGTTTACGTTTAGCCCGGTGACATCCCGCGCAGCCGTTCGGAGCGGCGGCGGAGAAGTTCTACAACTGTCAGCAGGCAGATTGAGATGCCTACAAGGATCGTCGCGACCGCGAGGATCGTCGGACTGATCTGTTCGCGCAGTCCGATGAACATCTGCCATGGCAGCGTCTTTTGACCGGCAGAACCGACGAAGAGCACGATGACCACTTCATCGAAGGAGGTGATGAATGCGAAAAGGCCGCCCGAAATCACGCCGGGCAGGATCAGCGGCATCTGCACGCGGAAGAATGTTGTGACCGGATTGGCACCCATGTTCGCCGCCGCACGGGTGAGCGAGCTGTCGAAACCCACCAGCGTCGCCGTGACGGTGATGATCACAAACGGAATACCAAGTGCGGCATGGGCCAAAACCACGCCCAGATACGTCCCCTGAAGACCCACGCGGCTGTAGAAGAAATACATGCCTGCAGCGGAAATGATCAGCGGTACGATCATTGGCGAGATCAGGATCGCCATGATTGCGCGGCGGAATGGTACGTGAGGCTGGCTCAGGCCAATGGCTGCAAGGGTACCGAAGGTGACCGACAGCAAAGTGGCGACCGGCGCAATCTGGAGCGAGTTCTTCATCGCATCCTGCCACGCGTCATTTGTAAAGAAGTCGCGGTAGTGCTTGAGTGAGTAGCCCGCAGGATCAAAGCGCAGCATTTCTGGCGTGAAGGTAAAGAAGTTCTCGGCGTTGAAGCTGAGCGGCATTACCACGAGGATGGGCGTGATCAAAAAGACGAAAATCGCACCGCAGATCGTGCGGAAAGCAAAATGCCACAGCACTTGCATCGGTGTAAGATAAGGTGGGACTTTTGCGCGGTAACGACCTTCATAGAGCCAGAAAATCAGGAATCCGAAGAACCAGCCGAAGAAAGTCCCGATGAACAGACCGGGCAGCCCGGCAAGGGCAAACCCGCCAAGCGCCAGCAGGATCGTGGTCCCCCAGCGGGCTGCCCGCTCGTTTTTTATGACTTGAGTGAGGACAACGGCGAGTGCTCCCATGAGAACCGCCCCGCCGATGACACCGGCGAGCAGATTGCCCTGTCCGGTGCCGATGAACACGCCAAAGAAGGCGCCAAATGCCGCTGTCACCGATGCATAGAACGCAGGCTCGGTGCGCGAGATGGGTGTGAGTGCTACCATGGTTTCGCTCCTTATCCGAGTTTCACGTTATCGATGCCGACGATCTTGTCGTAGGCGTAGTAGAGGACCAGAACGGCCACCAGAAGGATCGCCCCGAGTGCAGCGCCTAGACCCCAGTTCAGAGAGCTGGAAATGTGAAAGGCGATCCGGTTCGAAATAAAGGTACCGGAGGTGCCGCCCACGATTTCAGGCGTGATGTAATAGCCGATGGCGAGGATGAACACGAGAATCGACCCCGCACCGATACCCGGTATCGATTGCGGGAAATACACCCGCCAGAATGCTGTCCAGTTCGTCGCGCCAAGCGATTTCGCGGCGCGCAGATACGTCGGCTGGATCGTTTGCATCACAGAATAAAGCGGTAGGATCATGAACGGGAGCAGGATATGCGTCATCGCAATAATTGTTCCGGTCTGGTTGTTGATCAGCGCAAGCCTGTCATCGGTAGCGACGAGTCCCAGCCAAACGAGTGTATCGTTGATCACCCCCTGATTTTGCAGCATCACCTTCCAGGCGGACGTTCGTACCAAAAGCGATGTCCAGAATGGCAGCAAAACAAGGATCAACAGCAGGTTGGCCTGACGCGACGGCAAGTTAGCCAAGATCCAAGCCACGGGGTAGCCAAGCATGATGCACGACAGCGTAATTGCGACCGACATCACCATGGTGCGCCAGAACAGAATGCCGTAAATCTGCTGGTTTTCCGGGCGCATTTCCGGCCCGTCTACCGTTTTCTGCATATCGATGGCGTTCAGGAAATAGCCGGACGTGAACTCGGGGCTGTAGATCTTCAGGGTCTGCCAAGTCTCCAGCGCTACCCAGTCTTCGTCGATCTCTCTGAATGCCTCGGTAAAATTGACGGTCTCGAACGCAGGTGCGACCAAAGCTGCGGCCGCAAGCTGCTCGGCGGCGGGTCCCGTGTAGGATGCCAGCCCGTTCTCTCCGATCAGGTCTTGGTACAAAGATGAATAGATGATGGCGTAGGGATCATGGCTGAAGAGGTTGTCCATATCCTCGTTCTGGATGTAATCAGCGTAACGCAAATAGGCCGCAACGGTACGGGGGAGAACGTCGTCCATGCCCTCCCGCAGTTCGAACTGCGGCTGCTTGTCTTCTCCCGCGTCCCAGTCTGCCATGGCGGCGAGCCAATCGTCGCTGGCCATGAAACTGTTCCAATTCTCGCCGGTTTCCCAAAACTCGTCAAAATCCTCAAACTGGTCTTGATAGACTTCGCCCATATCTTCGACGCCGCGACCTGTCTGGCGGAAGAGCGAAGACATCCCCGTCAATTCGTAATTAAGACGGCCCCCAAGACGGGTGTGCATTTTCGCTTCCTGTGCGAAGAAGATATCGTCGTAGAGCGCCTCGAACACAGGTTCGCCCGGCAGATCGGTGCCTTGCTCGTCCCAGTCGGAGAGGATTGCCGTTGTTTTCGGCAGAGTGTCGGACACAATGTCGTTCTCGACCGAGCGGAACAGCATATCGGCAATGGGCGCGATAAATGTCACGAGCACAAAAATCAGCAATGGCGCGATGAGCCCCAGCGCGCGCATCTTTTGCAGGCGCAGCGCGCGGTTCAGAGATTTTTTGAGCGGGGTGCCGTCAGCAGCCAGCATGGGACCCGTGTGGGCGGCATCCGCGATCCGCGCCTCTGCGGCGGATGATGAAGCAGTCTGTGTAGGTGTTGCGTCGCTCATGGTGTCCCCGTTGGCTTGGTCGGATTGGCAAATTGACTAACGAATTAAATGCCGGCGCGATCAATGCCGGTGCATAAAGTGCGGAGAGGGCCGCGATGGGCCCTCTCCTAAGCTTGAAATAAGCTTATTGTACCAACCACGCCTGGAATTTGGCGTCGATGTCATCACGGTAGTCAGCCCACCATGTATAGTTCTGCACGAAAGAGTTTACGGCATTCTCTGGGTTGGTCGGCATGTGTGGTGCCATCGGGATGCCAAGCACGGCATGATCACCTACCAGCGACGCGGACGATTTGCGCGCCGGGCCATAGGAGATGTACGCCGCCTGATCTGCCAGACGCTGTGTGTCTGTCGCAAACCACAGGAAGTCCTTCACACGGTTCAGTGTTGGCTCGTCCAGACCATCTGGAATGATCCAGCCATCCAGATCGAAGGACTGTGCGTCCCACATCATCGCAACCGGCTGGTCCTGCTCTTCGATCAGGCTGAACAGACGACCGTTGAAGGTTGAGCCGAAGACGACTTCCTTGTCCGCGAGCAGCTGTGGCGTGTCCGCACCGGATGTCCACCAGACAGTCTGGTCCGAGATGGTGGACAGCTTGTCGAGCGCCTGCTGCTGACCTTCTGCGGTCTCCAGTGTGTCATAGATGTCCTCTGTGGCAACACCGTCGCACATCAGAGCCCATTCCATGTTGTTGTGTGGGCGCTTCTCAAGGCTGCGCTGACCCGGGAACTTCTCGAGGTCGAAGATGTCACAGATTTGGGTCGGCACTTCGCCGTTCCAATCCGCCACATCCGTGCGATAACCGAAGGTATAGGAGTAGGCGATCTGGGGAATAAAGCAGTCAGAGACCAGCATTTCCTCGCCAAAGTCTTCGGACGCCGGGGTGCCGTCGTTTGCGGGCGCCAGCACTTCGTCCGGGTCGATTTCCAGCGCCAGACCTTCGTCACACAAGCGCATGGCGTCAGCGGCAGTCACATCGACCAGATCCCAGGTGATGTTGTTGGCTTCGTCCTGAGCACGCATGCCGGCAACCGCTTCTGCGGAGCTTTCATCCCAGATTATGTTCAAACCGGGGTTCATCGCAACATAGGGCTCGACGTAGGCTTTGAGTTGGCTTTCCTGATAGGCGCCGCCCCAGCTTACGATTGTCATTTCGTCGGCCATTTCCATGTCCGCAACCGGGCTTGGTGTGTTCTGCGCAAACAGAACGCCGGCTGTGGCAACTGTAAGTGCCGTACTTGCCATAAGTGTTTTGGTAAGTTTCATTATTGGTATCTCCCATTAGTTTTGCCCGGTTGTTACTCCGGTGGCGCGACGCCGGGCTGTCGTCAACGCGCCCCGGTGTTAAGGATGTCGGCCAAACGGCCAGCATCCGCTGCGCGCGTCAGGCGTCCAACGCGCGGCAATCTTCGGGCAACCAGCCAATTTCGATCTGGGTGCCGGGGACCAAGCGCTCCTGGTCGGGGGCGTTGCGGGTTTTGACGACAAAATCGTCAGTGCCGGCAACTCGCAGGCGCGTGCGGAAAATATCACCCATGTAGATGAACTCCAACACTTCCGCTTTGAGGGTGAATGCACCCTCGCGCATCCGTTCTTTATTGAACTCGACCCGCTCGGGGCGGATGGATACGCGCGTACGCTCGCCTGCTTTTGTCACGTTGATCGGCTTGGCCTCGATCAGCTCGCCACTGTCGAGCTGGATCATCGCGACGCCGCTTTTGATTTCTTTCACCACACCCTCAAGCGTGTTGTTCTCGCCAATGAACTGGGCAACGAAACTGTTCTCCGGCTCTTCATATAGCTTGTCAGGTGGGGCTAGCTGTTGGATCCGGCCATCGTCGAAAACGGCAACGCGGTCGGACATCGTCAGCGCCTCTGTCTGGTCGTGGGTCACGTAGACCACTGTAATACCCAGATCATGGGCCAGATTGGTGATCTCGAATTGCAGCGTCTCGCGCAGCTGCTTGTCCAGCGCGCCCAGCGGCTCGTCCATTAGAACCAACTCCGGTTCAAAGACCAACGCGCGGGCCAAGGCGATCCGCTGTTGCTGTCCGCCTGACAGCTGAGCGGGGCGACGTCCGGCGAAGTCTTGCATCTGGACCATGCCCAGCGCGCGCATGACCTTCTTCTCACGCTCGGATTTGCCGATTTTGCGTACTTCCAGCGGGAAGGAGAGGTTTTCCGCCACGGTCATATGCGGGAACAAAGCATAGTTCTGGAACACCATGCCAATGCCGCGTTTGTGGGGCGGGATGTTGTTGATCGAGATACCGTCGAGGCGAATATCGCCGTAGGTGGCTGTCTCGAAACCGGCCAGCATCATCAGGCAAGTCGTCTTGCCTGACCCCGAGGGCCCGAGCATCGTGAGAAACTCGCCTTTCGGCATGCTGAGGTTGAGATCTTTGACGACTAGGTTTTCACCATCATAGCTTTTCTGTACGCGCTCAAACTCGACGAAGGCGTCTGTGCTTTTTCTATCAGCCAAATTTATGGCTCCCTGTGGACTTGTTATGTTCAACACTGGCGCAAAGTAAACGCATGCCGGGATCAGTTTGCAACTGGATAAAGCGAGATTCGGGGAATTGGTGCGGATTCAAGGCGGATTACCTATAAAATCCGCCTAATTAGGCAAAATGCCTGCAAGAATTGCAATCCGGACGCGAATGTTCACGTCCGGACCTGTGCATTATGATTCAGCTTTGAGCATATCGCCATCTTTCAGCGCCTTGTAAGTGTCGTCCAGTGCCAGCTTTGCGCGGGCGTGAAAGACCTCGATTTCCTCGGGTGTAATGACCAGCGGCGGCGAGATGATCATGCGGTCACCAACGTGGCGCATCACCAGATTGTTGGCAAAGCAGCGCTCGCGGCACATGAAACCGGCGGTGCCTGTCTCCATCGCAAATTTGGCGCGGGTTTCCTTGTGCGGTGTGAGCGGCAGTGAGGCCATCAACCCACTCACATTCAGGCCACCGACCAGTGGATGCTGGGCCAATTGATCGAGCACCGCACGGAATGCGGGCGCGGCGACGTTGTTCACGTGATCGAGGATCTTCTCGTCTTGCAATATTCTCAGGTTCTCCAGCGCTACGGCGGCACACACCGGATGGCCGGAGTAGGTATAGCCGTGGTTGAACTCGATCGCGTTAATGACGTCGGCGATCTCGTCGCAGACGATGGAGCCGCCGATGGGCACATAGCCGGAGCTGAGCCCCTTTGCGATGGTCATGATATGCGGCTTGATCCCCATCGTGATGGAACCGAACCAGTTGCCGGTCCGTCCGAACCCGCAGATCACCTCGTCGGCGATAATCAGCACATTATACTTGTCACAGATCCGCTGGATCTCGGGCCAGTAGGTGCTGGGCGGCACGATCACACCGCCCGCGCCCTGCACCGGCTCCGCGATAAAAGCCGCCACTTTCTCGGCACCCAGCTCCAGAATTTTCGCTTCTAACTCCTGCGCGCGCGCCATTCCGAACTCCTCCGGCGTGTGATTGCCGCCTTCGGCGTACCAGTCGGGCTGTCCGATGTGGTGGATGCCTGGAATCGGCATGCCCCCCTGCGCGTGCATATACGCCATGCCGCCCATAGATCCTGAGCCCATGGAGGATCCGTGATACCCGTTCAGGCGGCTGATCACGTGCGACTTTTCAGGATGGCCCTTTTCGGCCCAATACACCCGCACCATGCGCAGGTTGGTGTCGTTCGCCTCTGAACCTGATCCGGCAAAGAACACGTGGTTGAGACCTTCGGGCGCCAGCTTGGTCAGCTCGGCGGCGAGGGCGATCGCGGGCGTGTGCGTGGTGTTGAAGAAGGTGTTGTAGAACGGCAGTTCCTTCATCTGTCGGGTCGCGACATTCACTAGCTCATCGCGGCCATATCCGAGATTCACACACCACAGGCCCGCCATCGCGTCGAGAATCTCGTTACCCTCGCTGTCGCGCAGATAGATGCCCTTGCCGCTTGTAATTACCCGCGCGCCGCGCTCTTTCAGTTCGTCGTTGGTGGTAAAGGGATGCATGTGATGCGCGGCGTCCAGCGCCTGCAATTCGGCGGTTGGCAGATGGTTTGAAACAGTTGTCATATGTTGCCCCTATAGGCTGAAGTTTGGCTTTGCCCGAAAATATGATCAAATTTCAGCGGGGTCAATCAGACAGAAAGGCGCGGGGTGGTTCGGGCCGATGAATTTTTGCGCGAAAATCGCCCCGAACAAGCGCTCGCGATATGATTGACCTTGGCAAAGCGCGCAAAATTTGGTCACCATTCCGGTAATGTCGGGCAAACCCGGCAATCACCTATGGGAGTCTCCTGATGATCAAGACACTTTTGACTGGTACCGCTGCCACCGCTCTGCTGACCGGTGCCGCCTTTGCCAATGAAGTCCGCGTTTACAACTGGTCCGACTATATTGATGAGGCGCTTTTGGCCAAGTTCGAGGAAGAGACAGGGATCGATCTGATCTATGACGTCTTTGACAGCAACGAAGTGCTTGAGACGAAACTGCTTGCAGGCGGCTCGGGCTATGATGTCGTCGTACCGACCGGCACCTTCCTGCAACGCCAGATCACAGCGGGTGCTTTCCAGAAGCTGGACATGGCTCAACTGCCGAACATTGAAAATATGTGGGATGTTGTGACGGACCGGACCGAGCAGTACGATCCCGACAACGCCTACTCCATTAACTACATGTGGGGCACAACCGGAATGGGCGTTAATGTCGGCAAGGTGCGGGAAATCCTTGGTGAAGACGCTCCGGTAGATTCGCTTGAGTTGGTGATGAACCCGGACAACATGTCAAAACTGGCCGAATGTGGCGTGCATTTCCTGGATGCGCCTGCCGAGATGATGCCACTGGCGCTCAAGTATATCGGCGAGAACCCCGACAGCCACGAACCCGAGGCGCTGGCCAAGGCCGAAGAAGCTCTGCTCAAAGTCCGTCCTTACATCCAGAAATTCCACAGTTCCGAGTACATCAACGCGCTGGCAAACGGTGACATCTGTGTGGCCGTCGGTTGGTCCGGTGACATCCTTCAGGCGCGTGACCGTGCGGCAGAGGCCGACAACGGCGTCGAGATCGCTTATCACGCGGCAAAAGAGGGCGCGCAGATGTGGTTTGACCAGATGGCGATCCCCGTGGATGCACCAAACGTCGAGAACGCCCACATCTTCCTGAACTTTATCATGGATGCCCAGAACATGGCCGCGGCGTCGAACTATGTCTATTACGCCAATGGCAACGAGGCGTCTCAAGAGTTTCTGATCGAGGATGTGATCGGCGATCCGGCGATCTATCCAGATGCGGCGACGTTGGATAACCTGTTCACCACTACGCCCTTCCCGCCGACCGTACAGCGTACTGTGACGCGCAGCTGGACCAAGATTAAATCAGGCACCTAAGCCGCGCATTAAAATGACGGGGCATCGCTGGCCCCGTCTATTCTATCATCATTTTGACGGGGTGATCTTGTGGCAAAACCTAAACCGGACGTTTTGAATGCTGAGTTTGCCCCTTGGGATAATTCGGATGAAAAGCCCCTGATCAGCTTTCAGAACGTTACCAAACGCTTCGGCGATTTCACTGCCATCGACGATCTGACGCAGGATATCTACGAACGCGAATTCTTCGCGCTGCTCGGCCCGTCAGGCTGTGGGAAAACCACGATGATGCGGATGCTTGCCGGGTTCGAGGAAGTGACCAGTGGCACCATCAAGCTGGCCGGACAAGACATCGCGAATGTGCCACCGAACCAGCGCGCCGTGAACATGATGTTTCAGTCCTACGCCCTGTTCCCGCATCTTAGCGTTTATGAAAATATCGCCTTCGGTTTGCGCCGCGACAGGCTTTCAAAGGACAAGATCGACGCGCGGGTGAGCGAAATGCTCAAGCTGACCCGTCTGGAAAAATTCGCCCGCCGCAAGCCGCACCAGATTTCGGGCGGCCAGCGTCAGCGCGTTGCCCTTGCCCGTAGCCTCGCCAAAGGCCCAAAGCTGCTGTTGCTCGACGAGCCATTGGGCGCGCTGGACAAAAAGCTGCGGCAGGACACCCAGTTTGAATTGATGGACATTCAGGAGACTACCGGCACCACGTTTGTGATCGTGACCCACGATCAGGAAGAGGCGATGACCGTCGCCAGCCGCGTCGCTGTGATGGACGAGGGGCGCATCATTCAGGTCGCAACTCCCGGCGGGATCTACGAGGCCCCGAACTGCGTATACGTGGCCGACTTTATCGGTGACGTGAACATCATCAAAGGCACTGCAAAGGCTGCGGCGAAGGACAAGTATTTTGTTGATTGGGGTGTCAATCAGGCGCCGATCCTCGCCACATCCGAGTCGCCCTTTTCCGACGGGCAGGAGTGCCACCTTGCCATCCGCCCGGAGAAGATTTCGATTACCAAGGAAAAGCCCGCAGAGGCGGAGAACGCTGTGCAGGGCAAGGTGATCGACATTGCTTACCTTGGCAACTTAAGCACCTATCACGTCGAGTTACCGGGCGGGCAAATGATAAAGGCGCAAACAGCCAACACCCGGCGCTTGTCGCGCCGTGATATCACATGGGAAGACCCCGTCTGGATTCGCTGGAACGCGACCGCCGGCGTCTTGCTGGAGCGTTGAGGTGATCATCAAAGCCCAGCTCACATCAAAAAATCTTGCGCGCGCGAAGCATGAGGCGATGATCTGATGCGCCGCTTTGTCCTTATCGCTGTTCCCTATACATGGCTTCTGGCGCTGTTTCTGGTGCCGTTTCTGATCGTTTTCAAAATTTCGCTTTCTGACATTGCCCTCGCGATCCCACCTTATACTCCTACGATCAAGGATGGCTTCGCGGCTCTGATTCAGGGGCTCGATTTCGATAATTTCGTGTTCCTCACGACCGACGACCTCTATTATAAAGCATATCTCAGCAGCCTTCAGATCGCGCTGATCTCCACTCTCCTGACACTGCTGGTGGGCTATCCGATGGCTTATGCCGTGGCGCGTGCGCCGCTCGAATGGCGGGCGACGCTGATGATGCTGGTGATCCTGCCCTTTTGGACCTCGTTCCTGATCCGTGTCTACGCCTGGATCGGGATTCTCAGCAATGAGGGATTTCTCAACCAGTTTCTTCTTTGGACCGGAATCATTTCGACACCTCTCACGATCCTGAACACCAATACGGCTGTATATATCGGTATCGTCTATACATATTTGCCTTTTATGATCCTGCCGATCTACGCCGCACTGGACCGGATGGACGATAGTCTTATCGAGGCGGCCGAGGATTTGGGGTGTTCGCGTTTGTCAGCCTTCTGGCTGGTCACGATCCCACTGTCGAAAAACGGAATTATCGCCGGGTGTTTTCTGGTGTTTATCCCCGCGCTGGGCGAATTTGTGATTCCCTCGCTGCTGGGCGGCTCAGGCACGCTGATGATTGGTAAGGTGCTGTTCGAGGAGTTTTTCAACAACCGCGACTGGCCTGTGGCCTCTGCCGTGGCAGTGATCCTGTTGCTGATCCTGATTGTGCCCATCGTGTTGTTCCAGCGAAACCAGCAAAAGCAGGCGGAGGCGGAATCATGAAGCGGCTCAGCACCTTCAACGTCACTTCCCTTACGCTCGGCTTTGCTTTTCTTTACCTGCCGATGCTCCTTCTGGTGATCTACAGCTTTAACGCATCCCGGCTTGTTACCGTTTGGGCGGGATTTTCGACGCAATGGTACGGCGAGTTGTTGCGCGACGAGGCGTTTTTGGATGCGGCCTGGATCACGATCAAGGTTGCGGTGATGTCCTCGACGATCGCCACGATCCTCGGAACGATGGCGGCATATGTGCTGGTCAATTCGGGTAAGTTCTTTGGCCGTACGCTGTTTTCCGGCATGATCTACGCCCCGCTGGTGATGCCCGAAGTTATAACAGGTCTGTCTCTTTTGCTCTTGTTTATCGGCATCGGACTCGACCGCGGCATCCTGACGATCGTTCTTGCCCATACGACTTTCTCGATGTGCTTTGTCTCGGTTGTCGTCTCTTCCCGGCTGGTCAGCTTTGATCGCTCGCTCGAAGAGGCAGCCCTTGATTTGGGGTGTAACAGGTTCGACGCGTTCCGGCTGGTCACATTGCCTATCATTGCGCCTGCGGTGGTCTCGGGCTGGCTTTTGGCGTTCACGCTGAGCCTTGATGATCTGGTGATTGCGTCTTTCGTGTCGGGTCCGTCTTCGACCACTCTGCCGATTAAAATCTGGAGCTCTGTACGATTGGGCGTCACGCCGGAGATCAACGCGTTGTCGACACTTATGATCGGGATCGTCACGATCGGTGTCATTACGGCATCGCTTATCACCAAACGTAGTGCAGTGCGCGCCCAGAAGGATGCACAGGCTGCCGAAAGAACGGCTTGAATCGGAAGATGACGCTTTTGGTGTCGATGGAGAACAGTCGCTGGGTGATGATTTGTATGTTCATCGAGTTCATTGCACTGAAGGGTACAGGTATATCTCAACCATGGGCGTCCTGACGCCACGGGGCTATCCAAAGCATTGGTGTATCTGTCACGCGGCGTGATCAGCACAGCCGGTCTGGCGATAGAAAAGAACGGCTGGCAGAAATTGCGGTGCAGTGGTGGCCAATGAGGTAACGTATTTATCAGGGCGCGTGGGAGCCTACGCTGACCTCTGATGGTATATGGGTCTCTCCGTACGTTTCGCTCCTATACTTGATGCAGATATCCTTTCGGATGAACTGGCTTGAGCGGCCAATTATGCTGGTGCTTATAAGGCTGGGCCAGCATATGAAGCGAGTAGGCTGATGGTTTTGCGCTGATCATCTGATGCTGGCAATATACGGCCAGTTACTTGCCCGATTGGTTTGCGGGCCGCTGACTCCTAAGCTGGTCAATTGTATTTGGATCTTGTCCCACCGCTTCAGTAAGAACTGCTGGCCGTGGGGTGGGCCGACAGGCAAATTTCAACGAAGGCCGAAATCTGCACCATCTTTTCAGGTTTGCACCGCGCTACTGCCAGTTCCATGCGCGGCGAATGTCGGAAATATGTATCTATTCCAGTGGCATGGAAAAAAGCTATGACGATACAATCCCGAATATATGAGAAACGAGACCCCGCCCTGCGCGAGAACACTAGTCGGCTGACCGCAAGGCGGTAATCGCACTTGCCGGGATTTGTGTACCCCCCTCGAATATTACACGTGCTTCATTCCCAATGTTTTGGACTTCGACTATTCGGCCGTATGTCTCCGCTTGGGTTGAGGGCAGCCGGATGCCGCCCACTCCTGTCGCCTCAATCTCAAAACGATAAAGGCCGGGCGCGACAGGCTGACCGTTATTCTGGACGCCCGCCCAGAGAACCGGATCTGAGGATACAGATAGTGCGCCACGATTAACTTCGCGTCCCTGCGTGTCGTAAGCTACAAGCTCCATCGCCTGCGCGCCGATTGGTGGGTTGGGTATTACCGTAATCGGCTCGGAGCTGAAGGGAACGGGTGCTGTCGTGCGACCTTCCATCCCAATCCAATTTGCCATCTGCCCCATATTGCCGCTGCCAAGCTGCGTCGCTAGTGCAGTGAGCAGATCATTAGACAGCACCTGTTGTTCGACCATCGAAAACTGTGCCAGCTGAGCGGCATATTCCGAACTATCAAGCGGTTCTAGCGGATCTTGATATTTGGCCTGCGTGGTCAGCATTTTGATAAAAGTCTCAAAATCTGATGATAAAACAGCCTTCGCTTGGGGTGACGTCGCAGCAGCGCCGGACACGCTCGCTACGCCAGAGGACGAAAGAGTAGGGGAAATCATAGAAAGGCTCCTTACAAACGAATATCGACGCCGCTTTTTGAAGCGGTATCAAGGTTGATTACAGTGGGTTGATCCGACAAAGCAGCAGCATGACCATGAAGACTCGTCTCGGAGTTGCCGCTATGGCGGTCGTCAGTATTCTCTCTGCCTCGCTCGGAGCTATCCTCACCTTGCCCAAACGCAAAGTTGATCGATTCGTACCCCATTGTTTTGAATGTCTGACCCAATTGGTCGATATGACGGCGCATAAGTTCCAGTGTTTCGGGCCTCTCCGCGATGATACTGACCGTAATTGCACCGTCCTCGGTGATAACGGACATGCGAACCCGTCCCAACTCTTGTGGTGATAGCGCAATCTCGGTCGGACGGCTTCCGGCATGCGCCATCACTTCGACCAACTGGCGCGCCACATGGGTGGCCAGCTCTGGTTTCAGCGGGACAACACCACTTTGGGTTGTGCTGCGCGGAGCTTCCGACATCGAAATATCTAGGATGTCGGATGAGACAAGGAGAGAATGGGCGCCGTCTATCTTGGTCTGAAGGTCCGCAGAGGGGCTGCCAATACTATTCTGCGTCAGGGTGAGTGCAGGAGGCGTTGACGAATTTGGCGTCAGGGCGCTTGTCTGCGCTGTTGGGAGTGCTGGAGCGTCACGATATGAAATGCGTGTATCGGACCTTTCGGTCGCGAATTGGACCTTTGTCTGCTCGGGAGCAAAAAGAGGCCGCTGCGTCGCAGCGCCATTACTGCGCACGATTAGAGTATAATCTGCGACCGGTTGTTTTTGAAAACCCACTTTTTGCGCAGTGGCTGTGTCAACAATTTGCCCGACACTTTGGCCATGCGCCGTTTCTCCGGATGCAGCCAGACTGCCTTGTTTACTAATCTCCGTGTTTTTCGGAGATACCCCATTAGAGATTTGCGTTTGCGGAATGCCCGTAGGCGGCACATCAGCAGGCGGCTTGGTCAGAAGCTCAGCCTGCGGTGGGTGCGCCCGAGCGGGAATTGACAAGTCCTGTGAAAAGCCCCCACGGGGCCCTGAAACTTTAGCTGTTACACTTTCTGGTGGCTGGGGATGGACTGGCTCTCTTTTTTTCGCGTGAGTTTCGACTGCCCCGAGATCGTCTAGGTCAAGAGGTGAAGGGGCGGCTGCGCTATTTCGAGATACGAGCGGGGCGTCAACCGTCTCAGCTGTCGCTTTCTTGCCGCTACCAGAATCGCCACCTGCAGCCTGTGCAATCAGAGACAGCGCTTCGTGTTTGCGAAATCCGGGTACTGTACCGCTTTGCCGCATTTCACTTTCCTGACCATCATCGCTCACCCTGCCATGATTTGCGGCTTGGGAGATTTTTGCGGGTGTACTGGCATCGGTGTTTCCGAGTGGTGTGAAGGCTGCGTTCACTCTGGTGGTGGCGATTGGTGCTTGGGTCACAGCTGCGGAACGGATGACCCCATTCTGAACTGCACTAGCTGTTGCGCTCTGGTGGTCCTTTTTAGCGTTTAACGGACGGTCTGTGGCTGGCACGGAAAGAGCCGCGCCCAAAGGTTGAGTGACATCAGACACCTGCCCGGCCGCGGCGCGAGATTGGTTTCGGTTCCCTTCACTGATTATGGCCTGTAGCGCATATTCATTGGAGGTGGGGGCAGTTGAAGACCTGAGATGTCCAGTATTTTTGACATCATGACGCTGCGTATCGATCGATTGCTGTGACAGTGTCGGCTTGTTGCCGTTATCTGGAAAAGATGCTGTCTGAACGAGAGTTAGCCGATCTTTGCCCGTATGGTTTTGCCTAGCCGCCGCTTCGCCCTTCACAGGCTGAATGGAGTTTTCAGCTTGGTCCTGCAAGGCAACGCTCCTTTCATCCTGGCCCGAAATCTGCGCTAGGGGCAGTTCTTTGGCATCTGTAATGGGTGAAGCGGTATCGGATTTCGGGCCATTCGGCGTCCGCACATTATCCTCGGCGGTTACCGATTTGGGTCCGACAGCTTCATCCTTGCTTGGTTGAGCTGGAACGTCCGCAGATTTCATGAAGAACGAAGCAAAGTCTCTTTGGTTTAAGTTTATCGGTTGGCCCAAAATGGACAGCGGATTCGTTCCCTCCTGGACGGAAGAGGCTGCAATATCTGATCCAGAGGTCCTCGGGCCTTTTCCGGATGTGCCGATCAATTCCATTGGAGTATTCATGCCTGCACCTTTCGGGGTTCTGCCTCGATCCCTTATATCTAACCACAGTCTTCCTTACCGGTTGTTTACCGCTTTGCGTCCATGCTCGGAAAAATCCACGCAATTTAAGGAGTATTTCCGATGAACCCGATTCTCTCTTCCGCCCCGGCGGTTGGATCGGTCCTGCCGCCACGTGATGCAGCACTCATGGAGGCAGCAGAAAACCTTGAGGCAGCATTTTTGGCTGAAATGTTGAAATCCGCAGGTTTAGGCCAAACCAGCAAAGAGTTTGGCGGCGGCGCCGGAGAGGACCAGTTCAGCTCGTTCCTGATACAGGAGCAAGCAAAACATATCGTAAAAGGCGGCGGCATCGGGCTGGCGCAATCTTTGTTCGAAGCATTGAAGGACCAACAGAATGACAACTGATATGACCGATTTCTCCCAACTTGATTCGCTGCTTGAGCAGGAGCGAACTTTCCTCCTGGAAGGAGATCTTGAGGGGCTAGGCAGTCTGCTGCCCCTCAAGGAACAGCTCGTCGAGCTTTTGCTGAGCGACGTTTCAGCGAACCGGGACCAGATTACACCATTGGAAGGCAAACTACACCGCAACCAGCTGTTGTTGGACGGCGCTCTTGATGGAATCAAGGCGGTCGCTGCGCGGTTAGCTGCGCTGAGGCAGGTGCGGAACGCGCTTGATACCTACGATGCGCGCGGGCGGAAACAAAGGGTTGAAATGATAGCCTCGAAAAATCTGGAGAAACGCGCCTGAGCTGATTTTTTACATCCCTAATACAAAGACCTTTTGGCCCGTACAGACCCCTGTGCGGGCCAGTTTATTAAAATGCACGGGAGACGCTTTTGCCCGATTAAGAGTTTCGAAAGCCTCAAACGATCATGGTGAGGGTGCATCCGATGTCGGGTGGCGCGGCGCTCTTTAAAAGGGGCTGCACAGGTCAGAATGGCAATTCTGTCCCACCTCGTGGGGACGTTACTTAGGCGTAAAGCGCCTCATCGAAAGGAACATGCTTCAATGTCGAGCATTCTTACAAACAACAGCGCAATGGTTGCGCTGCAAACTCTGAAATCCATCAACAGCAATCTGTCCACAACACAGAGCCAGATTTCCACTGGTAAAGAGATCGGCTCAGCAAAAGACAACGCTGCAGTTTGGGCCGTATCCAAAGTTATGGAATCTGACGTTGCTGGCTTTGACGCCGTGCAGGATTCACTTTCTGTTGGTGCGTCTACCGTAGCGGTCGCAAGTGCCGGCGCTGAACAAATTGTGGAAACTCTCAAGGAGATGAAGCAACTCGCGGTGTCAGCACAATCGCAAACTGCTGACTTTGGGAAAATCCAAACTGAAATGGCGGCGAAGCGGGATCAAATTGACTCTGTTATCGGAGGTTCTCAATTTAACGGCGTAAACCTTCTTGCGTCCGACGTTGACGGAGCGGCAGTAGCCGCTGTTGCTGGAACCGCCGGTACACCAACAGCTGCACCGGTTCCGGGGACGCCTGCTTCTGGTGGTGGTGGTGCCTTGCTTTCGATTGTGAGCTCTCTCAATCGAGTGGGAGGCACTGCGCCTGACGCGGCGAAGATCGATGTATACACAGTTGATTTCGAGGCACAGCTCGGGACGGTCACCGAAATTTCAGATACTGCAACTGCCGCTACCGCGCTGGGTGAAATCGAGGCAATGTTGACGACCGCCATCAACGGGGCAGCATCGCTCGGATCTTCAGGAAAGCGTATCGATGATCAAAGTAACTTCGTCTCTAAGATGAAAGACGTTTTGACATCCGGTATCGGTGCACTGGTCGACACGGATATGGAAGCAGCATCGGCAAAGCTCCAGGCGTTGCAGACACAGCAGCAGCTGGGTGTTCAGGCGCTGTCGATTGCCAACCAGGCACCACAGTCAATCTTGTCTCTCTTCCGTTAAGGCGCGGGTTATTGACAACCGTTGGGGGCGCGTCCGCGCGCCCCCGACAATGCCATTAATGAGTAGGGACACCCCGTGAACGCATCGACACTCGCCCACCAAGGGTACGCACCGACATCGACCCCCATGAAATCAGCGCGCAGGGCCGAATATGATGTCATTGCCCGCATTACATCGCGCTTGACGGCTGCTATAAATGATAAAAATTTCAATAAGCTGGTTCACGCGCTCTACGAAAACCAGACCCTCTGGCGCAAGCTGGCGTTGGATGTAGCACACCCAGATAATCTGTTGCCCGACGATTTGCGGGCACGGCTGATCTATCTGGCTGAATTCACCGAACAACACACCCGCAAGGTTCTGGCGCGCAAAGACTCTGCTGCACCTCTTGTCGAGATTAACACCGCAATCCTGCGCGGCTTGAAATAGATTGGAAACCAACATGAGCGGTCTTGTCCTGAAGCTGGGTCCGAAAGAGCGTGTGCTGATAAATGGCGCGGTGATCGAGAATGGTGACCGGCGCAGCCGCCTTGCCATTATGACACCGGATGCAAAAATCCTGCGCCTGCGAGACGCAATACATCCCGAGGACGCCAAAACTCCCGTGAGACGTGCGCTGTTTGCGGTGCAATTGGTTCTGTCCGGTGACAAAGACGCCGAAAGCGCACATTTACCCTTGCTTCGGCAAGTTGAAGAGTTGAGCCAGGTGTTCACCGATCCTGACAGCCGCCAGATGCTGGCGGAAGCCAGTCAGGCCGTGATCGAAAAGCAGCACTATAGGGTGCTGAAGGCACTGAGATCGCTGATCCCGCGTGAGGACCGGCTTATGGCCGTGCGGCCAACCTGATGTTTCAGCCCGTCATTCCGCTGAGCGGCTTGGGTGGTTGGCGGTTCCTGCAAGCGACCTACGACAACCAATTCAAAGCCTTCACTCAAAGTGCCCAACTTCAGCGCACCAGTGAGTATTTTCGAGAGAACATTGGAGCGATCGAGACCGCGGAAGAGTTGGTAAAAGATCGCCGACTCCTGACGGTAGCCCTGGGCGCTTTCGGGTTGCAGGATGATATCAACAGCCAGTTCTTCATTCGAAAAATTCTCGAGGAAGGAACAGTCAATGACGACGCGCTGGCCAATCGCTTTAGTGACCCGCGTTATAAGGAAATGTCGCAGGCTTTTGGATTTGGTCCGGGTGAGTTTTTAAAGGTCGGTGAGCCTGCTTTCGCCGAAGCGATTATCAAACGCTTCGAGACGATCGAGTTTGAAGTAGCGGCAGGCCAGCAAAACGAAGCGATGCGTTTCGCCCTCTATGCAGAGCGAGAGATGGGAATCTTGGCGCAGGAGGACATGTCGAACAACGCCAAGTGGTTTACCCTTATGGGAGAACCACCGCTGCGCAATCTATTTGAAAAAGCGCTGAACTTGCCGACGGCTTTTGGCCAAATCGATATTGATCAGCAGTTGGGTGTTTTCAAAGAACGTGCAAAAAAAGAGTTTGGGTCAGACGATCTAAGCATCTTTAGTGATCCCGAGAAAGTGCAAGAACTGATTACGAAATATGTCGTTCGTGAGCAGATTTCTCAGTTCAACAACAGCTTCTCTTCGAACGCGATTGCGCTGACGTTGCTTCGCGGCGGCTAGGTCACGCTTAGGCCCGCGCGCCGCAAAATTAGCTCAAGTTGGCTGAAGCTGCGCTGGGGGTCATCCGCTTCTTCTTTTGCTAGAAATACCTCTATTTCTGGATAGAGCTGGACTGCTTTGTCGATTTCTGGATCACTCCCACTGGTGTAGAGGCCCGCGCGGATCATCATGGCATTTGAATCGTAAAGGCTGAGCATTTTGCGTGTCATGGCAATCAGTGCGTTTTCACGCTTGTTTGCTGCGGAGGGCAGGCTGCGGGAGACGGAGCGAAGCACATCAACCGCCGGGAACCGCCCCCGTTCCGCAATCTGACGGTCCAGTACCATATGTCCGTCCAGAACCCCCCGCAAAATATCTGCAATGGGTTCATCCATATCAGACCCTGCGACCAGCACACTGAACAACGCGGTGATGTCACCCTGAGTTCTGGCTCCCGGTCCCGCACGCTCACAGAGTGATGTAATCAAATGCGTTGTCGATGGAGGGTAACCGCGCAGCACTGGCGCTTCGCCTGCGGCGACAGCGACCTCGCGATGCGCCTCGGCAAAGCGTGTGATCGAGTCGGCTAAGAACAGGACAGAGTGGCCTGCGTCTCGATAATGCTCGGCGACCGCCATAGCAGTCCATGCGCAGCGACGCCGCAACAAGGGCGACTGATCCGACGTAGCGGCCACGACGACGGCGCGTGCCAGTCCTTGAGAACCCAACACATCATCGACGAAATGGCGCAGTTCACGCCCACGCTCTCCGATCATTGCAATAACGACGATATCTGCACTCATGTGCCGGGCGAATTGACCCAGAAGGCTGGATTTTCCGACGCCGGAGCCTGCGAATAGTCCCATCCGCTGGCCTTTGACTAAAGGCAACATCGTGTTTGTGACAGCGAGTCCTGTACTGAGACGAGGACCGAACGGCCTGCGTTCTGCGGCGTTGGGCGGGGGACACAGCAGCGGCCGGGCAAAGGCGCCGCGCAACAGAGGCTTGCCGTCCAGCGGCCTGCCAGCGGGATCGATTATTCTGCCCAGCCAATTATCGGAAGGTGCAATCACAGCGGGGAGGAGCAGTGTGACGCGATCACCCAAACTAACCCCTTCGGGCGCCTCCTCGGCCAGCATGACTAGCGTATTACCAATGATTTGAACCACTTCGCCGCGCAACGGTGCCCCGCGTTTGCGGTAGACTTGCAGACCATCCCCGATGGACGCATCTGTTGTTAATCCTGTGACATGAAGCGCTGCACCGTCCGCGCGCGACACCCTCCCGACAGGGCGTACGGCGCGCTGATCGGAGATATGAGCAATGAGTCCGTCGAGAAGCGAGGCGTCGGTCATGGTGTTCCTTTTTCTGCTGCTCACTGTTTCTAAAGGAATCACCCTTAAGCATTGGTTGAGATCACAGCAGGGAGAATCCCGATGTTCGAAAATTTAGTTGTTTTTCAGACTGCCTCGGCGATGGCCGGGCATGCTGCACAAAGCCAGGCACTGATTTCCCAGAATGTGGCCAAGGCGGATACGCCTGGCTACGTGGGAAAGCAGATGTTGCCTTTTGGTGATATCTACACTGCTCCCGACGGTGCAAGTGCTCAGCGCGCGACGCGGGAGCGCCATCTTAATGGCAGCGCCAGTTCTACTCTGATGGCTGGAGTGGACATGCGCGGGGCCGATAATCCCAATGGAAATACAATCTCTCTTGAGACTGAACTGCTCAAGGCAGCGCAGGCCAAGAGCCACCATGACCGCGCGTTGGCAATTTACAAATCATCGCTCGATGTTTTGCGCGCAGCTTCTCGTACTCGTTAGGAAATACACATGTCTGATTTTTCTTCTGCCCGTTCCGTTTCTGCCAGCGGGATGCAGGCCCAGGCCCAGCGCCTACGGCATTTGTCTGAAAATATCTCGAATGCTGATACGCCCGGTTATCGTCGCAAGCTGGTCTCGTTCGAGACTGCATTGGGGCAGGGTGATCGTATCTCTGAAGTCGGGGTGGGACGTGTCCGCTTGGACCAGACGGAGCTGTCAAAAGTTTATGACCCATCGCATCCGCTGGCGGATGAAGCTGGCCAGTACTCAGGCTCGAATGTGAATTTGTTAATCGAACTATCGGACGCGCGCGAGGCGCAGCGCAGTTATGAGGCGAACCTGAAAATGTTTGATCAGGCCCGCAATATGTCGAGCAGTCTGATGCAGCTCTTGCGCAACTAAGGCGAAACACAGCTCGTTGGGGACAGCGGGCAAACCACTTGAAAAGGAGTTCCAGAATGGAATTGAAATCACTTTCCGCAATCCAGAATTACACATCGGCAAAACCGGCAACCACCCCTGCCGAGGGAGAGCAGGGTGCTGCCGGGGCGCTTCGCAATATTGCCGGGGATTTTGCCTCGACGCTGGCAAAGTCGGAACAGATCGCACAGTCAAATATGATGGGAGACGCCGATCCGCACGCGCTGGTCCAAGCGTTGGCTCAGACTGAACTTGCCGTGGAGACGGCAGTCAGTGTGCGCAATAAAGTGGTTGAGGCCTATCAGGAAATTCTTCGGATGCCGGTTTGATGGAGGGCCGCATGGTATGATGGATGAAGTGGTGTTTTTTGACACCATGCGGCAAGGGCTCTGGGTCGCATTTTTGATCTCCCTGCCGATCCTTGTTGCCGCTCTGGTCTCGGGTGTGTCGATCGGTCTTGTTCAGGCGCTGACGTCCGTTCAGGAAATGACGCTGACGTTCGTGCCGAAACTCGCAGCGATTGCCGTCGTTTTCTGGATGTCGATGCACTTTATGACCAACACGCTGGTGGCCTTTTTTCACGACCAGATCATCCCGCTCATCATCGGAGGATAAGCATGGAAAGCACGAGCTACATTACCCTGAGCCGTCAATCGGGCCTGCAACGCGAGATGCAGGTGGTAGCAAACAATATTGCAAACGCCGCTACGACCGGGTTCCGCGCCGAAGGCATGATTTTTTCTGAGTACGTGAAATCTGTCGATGGGGCAGCTTCGCTGTCGATGGGTCAGGGAAACATCGGTAAAACTTCGTTCGAGCAAGGGGGCTTGACCCAAACCAATAGCACCTATGACTTTGCTATCGAAGGCGATGGCTACTTTGTCGTGCAGACACCTATGGGCGACCGTCTGACCCGTGCGGGCGCGTTTTCGCCTGACGCAGAGGGCCAGCTTGTTACGCCGGATGGTTTCCCCGTACTCGACGCGGGCCGTGCGCCTTTGTTTGTGCCTGCCGATGCTGGCACACTTGCCGTATCATCCGACGGTACACTGAGCATTGATGGCGCACCTTTGGGGCAGATGGCGATTGTGCGTCCTTTAGCGCCCCTGGAAATGGTTCGGGAGGACGGCGTGATGTTTCGCGCCGAGGCAGGCGACGAACCTGCTGAGAATGCACGCGTTCTGCAAGGGTTCGTAGAAGGGTCTAATGTGAACCCGCTTCTCGAACTTTCGCGAATGATTGAAGTGCAGCGGGCCTATGAGATGGGTCAAAGCTTTTTGCAGACCGAAGACGAGCGTGTCCGGGCTGCCGTCAAAACCCTCACAGATTCAAAATAAAGGAGAGAGCCCATGCGCGCCCTCAAAATTGCCGCTACCGGAATGAGTGCCCAGCAGATGCGGGTCGAGACGATTTCCAACAACCTCGCGAATATGAGTACCACGGGGTACAACGCCCGCCGCGCCGAATTCGCCGATCTTCATTACCAGCAGATGGCCCGCGCGGGGTCTGTAAATGCATCCGACGGGACGGTTTTGCCCACCGGTGTCCAGCTGGGCCTCGGTGTGCGACCCGCCGCGGTGAGCATTCATTTGCAGCAGGGAGGTCTTTCGGCCACGAACGGCGATCTTGATGTGGCTATCGAAGGTCAGGGATATCTGGAAGTGACGCTCCCCAGTGGTCAGACCGCCTACACCCGAGACGGAGGACTCAAACGCACGGGCGAGGGTCTGATTGTCACCTCCGAAGGGTTTCCCGTGGGGCCTGAGATTACCGTTCCGGCCGATGCGCGTAGCATTTCTATCAACGCTGACGGGGAGATTTACGCCTATTTTGACGAGGCCGCTGCTGGCCAGCTTTTGGGGCAATTCACGCTCACAGGATTTACTAACTCTAAAGGACTTGAGGCGATTGGGAGTAATATGTTCCTTGAGACAGAGGCTTCGGGCCCGGCTTTGGTCTCTTCTCCAGGTCAGGACGGTCTTGGTACTTTGCGTCAGGGCTATCTCGAAGACAGTTCCGTGGACGCGGTACGTGAAATTACCGAACTGATCGAAGCGCAGCGCGGTTATGAAATGAATGCAAAAGTCATCTCCGCTGTCGATCAGATGATGAGCGCAACGACACAGGTGCGCTGATGAGATTTGTTGTCATAGCCGCTTGTCTTTTGGCATTTCCAGCTTTCGCCGACACTGTCGTATCGGCGCGCACCATCAGGGCCAACCAGATCATAACCGAAATGGATGTCACCTTTACCCAAGGTGATCTGACCACAGGTTTCTCACGGCTATCCGATGTAATCGGGCAAGAGGCGCGTGTCGCGCTTTATGCGGGACGGCCAATCCTCGTGGGTGACATCGGACCTCCTGCGGTAGTTGATCGTAATCAGATCGTCGCGCTTAGCTATAACTCGCATGGCATCATGATCAGCACAGAAGGTCGCGCGCTGGAGCGAGGGGCCATCGGCGACATGATCCGGGTTATGAACCTCGGTTCGCGCGCGACATTGTTTGGTCAAATCCGGAGTGATGGCAGCATAGAGGTAAGGAACTAAGTTATGCAGAAACAACTTAAATTTGCTGGTCTCGCCATGCTGAGCCTCACTTTGGGCTGCGCTCGCGCGGATCACATCGGCAGCACGCCTGATTTTACGCCTGCGATAGACGCGCCGGAAGCACGCGCAATGATAGAGCCCGGCCTACCTGTCATCCTTCTTGACCGAAGACCGGCAGACGCCGCATCTTTGTGGTCGCCGTCCCGCGCGTCGCTATTGGGCGACCGGCGGGCAGTGGTTCGAGGCGATATTCTCACGGTCGTGATTGAAATCGATGAAAGCGCAGAAATCTCCAACTCGTCAGACCGAAGCCGATCCGGATCAGAAAATTTAAGCGTTCCGGGGCTGTTTGGCCTGCCACAACGCGTTGATGAAAAGCTACCCGAGGGCGCATCATCTGCCGAACTTGTCGGGATCAGCTCGCAGAGCAACTCGTCCGGCGACGGGTCGGTTAAGCGAAACGAAAAGCTGGAACTTCGCGTGGCGGCGACGGTTGTAGATGTTTTGCCTAACGGTATTCTGTCCATCTCGGGAAGCCAGGAACTTCGCGTGAACTATGAGCTGCGCGAACTTTTGGTAACAGGTTTTGTGCGACCGGCCGATATTTCGCGGCAGAACGAAATTACCTACGACAAGATCGCCTCCGCACGCGTGTCTTACGGTGGACGTGGCCAGATTAGCGATATGCAGCAACCGCGTATCGGACAGCAATTGCTCGACGTCATATTACCTTTTTAATCAGGAATCCATTATGATCAAAAAACTTATTCCCCTTGTTCTGGTTTTCGTGGGTGTAGGTGCTGGCGTTGGCGCTGGCATTTTTTTGCGGCCTGACGTTCCTATTGATGTGAGCGAGACAGGCACCGAGCAAGCCGAAGATGCAGATCATTCAAACAAGGAGTCGGCCAATGGGCACGATGGGGATGACGATGAAGAGGTGGGCGCAAATGAATATGTAAAGCTCAGCAACCAGTTCGTCGTCCCGATCGTCAGAAACGAGCGGGTGACTGCGCTTGTTGTGCTCGCCCTCAGCCTCGAAATTCCGGCTGGCCAGACGGATACGGTTCTTTCGCGCGAGCCAAAACTCCGCGACAGTTTTCTACAAATTTTGTTCGATCATGCAAACATTGGCGGTTTCCAAGGTAACTTTACCGATGCACAGGTGCTGGGTCGCCTCCGCATGGCACTTCGCGAAGTAGCTCAGAGAGATTTAGGGAGAGATCTGGCAAAGGATGTTCTAATCGTCGAAATCGCCCGACAAGATTATTAAGTCTTAAAAAGCATAGACGTAATGGCGCGGTCCAGTTGGGACTGCGCCTTTTTTTGCTTCAACTCCTGGGCAGCCTGCGCGTACAGACCATCAGTTGCCAGCACTTTGCCATAGGCATTGCGTACTTGCGCTACGTGACGCTCCTTCACGGCAAGCACCTGAGCGAGTTGCCCGTTTAGTTCCGTCTTTTTGCGTCCTACCCATGCGTGCCACAGAACATCGGCGCCGATCGATTTTTGTGAGGTATCTGTACTGGTTCGGCTGGCAGTCAGATGTTGATCGAGCTGAAGCAACGAATTGCGCAATTTGGCCTCCTGTGCCAACAGCCGCGCAAAGCTTTCCTGCTGTTGTCGATATTTCACATCGACCAGCTTTTGCATCAGCGCAAGATCTCTGAGGGTACTCATTGGGAACCTTTCGCGCGGCGACGCATGTCTTCAGCAAAGCGGATTGCAGCAGCCACTGGAGCATAGTCATCTTGACGGATTTGCTGCCCAATCTCCACGGCTGCATGCAGTGCCCGCGCGGTGGGTGGATCAGAATGAATGGGTACGTTTGCCTCGGCTCCGATGCGCCGAATGGTTGCAGCGATTTCATCCACACCTTTTGCGACACAGACGGGTGCCTCTCCGGGCAGGCGGCTCCATTTGAGGGCAACGGCGTAATGTGTTGGGTTCACGATTATCACATCTGCTGTCGGAACATCCTTCATCATCCGGTTTTGGGAGGCGGCAAAAGCACGTTGACGGCGTTCCTGCTTTTGGTGTGGATCGCCCTCGCTGTTCTTGTTCTCGTCCATAACCTCTTTGTGCGACATTCGGTTTTTGCGCATATGCGAAGCGCGTTGCCACAGGGCGTCTACTGCTCCGATTGCTCCGGATACGACGACGACCACGCTCAGGAAGCCGACACAGATTTTAGCAAGAAGAGCGATAGCTGTTTGGGGCGTTGTTTGAAGAACGCCGATCATTTCTGGCAGCCATACGTAAATAAAGACCGCTAAAGTGATCGAAAATATTAGCAGTTTTAGAAAGCTTTTGAAGAACTCAAAGATTCCGTCACGACCGAATTTGTTCTTAGCGTTTGAAATCACTGAAATCCGATTCATTTTGGGCTCAAGCTTGCTCGGGGCGAATGTCCATGCTTGTTGCGCAAACATTGCGAGGATCACACCAAGTGCCGGCAGGCCGAAGATTGGGGCCAATGCCCATCCGACTTCTCGCGCTATCCCGATGGTGGGTGCAGCAGCATTCCCTCCAAAGAACAACAGGGCAAGTTTGTCAGGCTGATCAATGAGGGTCATCATCGCGGTTCCCATCTGCACTAATCCGCTAGTACCCATCGCCAGTATCGCAACCAAAAGTCCCAGATAAGAGCATGCCGTCAGAAGGTCGGTTGATTTGGCAACTTCACCTTTCTTGCGTGCATCAAGCAGTTTTTGCGTGCTTGCCTCGAAACTCTTGTCATCTGGATCTTCACCGTCGCTCATGGGACCGGCTCCAACGGGTTAGCGATGAAACTATTCAGGGCCTCAAGCCAAGTTGTCAGCAGCAAGGGTGCAGCGAGCGCGAGCAGCATGAGCCCTCCGGCAGTGATGACTGGTGCGCCCACAAACGCCACCATAAGTTGGGGCATAGCTTTATTGATAACGCCTAATGCGATATTGTAGAGCACAGACAATATGACGAACGGAGCGGCGAGAGTGAAGGCCAAAGAAAAAGCGCGCCTGACCTGGTCGACGCCCCATTCTGATACATCTGATGCGTTGGGCAGCGCGCCCATTGGCATCATATCGTAAGAGAAAATGACCATTTCAGCTACACGCACATGCAGCCCTGCCATGAGCGCAAGTGCGATTCCGCCCATCACCAAAATATGGCCCATAGCGGGCACTGGTTCAGCGACGGCGCCGCCCAGAATTTGTGCTAGCGAGGTGGATTGAGCAGCGATCGAGCCTGCTGTTTGTAAAGCCAGTATGAACAGCCGAATACCGATTCCAAGAAGCAGGCCGGCAGTGATTTCGGTTGCGATCAGCCAGATTATCCCGTCGAACTCCGGGGCAAGATCAGGGGACGATACGGCGGGCGCTATGATCAGCGTAAATGCAAATGCGATGCCGAGCTTTACGCGCGCGGGAACCGACTGCTCGCCGAAGCCGGGAAGTAGACTGACCAATGCGCTGACACGCAGAAAAACCGCGAAACCCTGCCAGAGTAAAGCATCAGTAATCTGCATAATTTCGATCAGTGCCTCGATCATGTAGGTACGACACCTACAAGAGATGGCCGTGCGTCGAGCCCGATTTCTTCAAAAGACAGGACTGGCGAGGTTATTCCCTTGGCTCGCAAGACGGTATGCAAGAAGCGGCGGCGGCGCGTATTGGTGACGAGAGCCGGATAGATCCCGTTCTGGTTAGCATCATTTAACTTTTTTGAAACGCCGTCTGCCAGCAGGTTGAACAAATCAGGCGGTAGAGCGATATCGAGTCCGCGATCCGCATCAACCTGATAGGCATTGAAGGTGTCTTCCCATTCTGGCGCGAGCTGCACCAAGGGAAGCGTGCCGTCCGGCCGCCTGATTTCGGCGACCAGCTGAAAGCCCAATCGCTGCCGCACAAGTTCGCAAATTGCCTCGGGTTGGGAGTTCTGCCCCCGGGCTTCTGCTGTCGCTTCAAGGATCAGCGGCAAATTGCGGATCGAGACCTGTTCGGCCAGCAAAAGCCGTAGAACAGAGTGGAGTACGTCAATCGGGACCTTATCTGGGATTAATTCATCCAGCAGTTTGCGGTTTGCTTCAGCGCGCATTGGGGACGATATATTGACCATCTCAGAGAGCAGACGACGCAGTGATTTCAACGTCAGCAGGCGAGGGAAGTTGCGTTTAACGATCTCAAGAAGGTGTGTCGCCAGTACTTCGGCTGGGGTGATGTCAGCAAAGCGTGTTGGTTCTTACTTTGTTCTGATGCGTCAGTGGGGTATGGTGAAGCTTTCAAGACCCAAGGAGATCCACCATGCCCCGTTTTGATCCGACCGAATTCGGCCGCA
>Ga0306910_1000088_pt1 | contig 62135 bp, 76 predicted proteins | sample AntRauMFilla2698_FD_190438 | JGI IMG/M metagenome (GOLD analysis project Ga0306910, IMG submission 190438) | Saline lake microbial communities from Rauer Islands, Antarctica - Metagenome Filla 2 #698 (v2) (version 2) | ecosystem: Environmental > Aquatic > Non-marine Saline and Alkaline > Saline ... | reverse complement strand
TGCGTAATTTAAGTAAATAATCGTGTCGGCTCGTTCGAATAAAAAGGTACGAGCATTTGTAGTCACATACCCTTCAATAATCCATTCAGTCTTTGAACTTTCTTTATCTAAAGCAGCGTAAAAGGGGTCAGTAAAAGGGGTCAGGTACCTTTCTTCGGTCTCCCCTTTCCTCTGATCGTGCCTTCTAATTTATACCTCTCGATCATCCTGTCACACCAAACAGTCTTTCCAAATGGTTTTCCTTTATTGACTGAGTACCTGGCTGATTCTAATTCACTTGCAGTGAGAGGTGTCTGTATAAATTTTTTATAATCTAGGGGTTCTGTTACTGGCCAAGTAGATAGAAAATGTTTAACAAGCTTCTGTTGTCTGTTGTGATAACTAGAAAACCTCCAATTTTCAATATTTTTAACTAGTTTCGCCCGCAGTGGGTTTCGCTCTACGTACCTGATCACTGTCATGAGATGATCATCTTTTTCAATCAAGAATGATTTATACCGACCTTGATATAAGTGACCACTGCCGACAGTTTTATTTTGCACGTGCCAACGTTGCGTATGCGTCAGGGTGAGCCACTGCATAAATTTCTGCAAATCACCATCATCACGTGGGTGCACTACTAAATGAAAGTGATTGGGCATAATGCAGTATGCGAGCAAGCGCATGTTGTATTTTTCAACTCCGGCTATCAAGATAGTTTCAAACAATTGATAGTCTTCCTCCTTAAAGAAGATCGGCAGTCTAGCGTTTGCTCGATTAATCACATGGTATATTTCACCACCAACGTCTACTCTGATTGCTCTGGGCATGTGATGATTGTATCATAAAGGTACCTGACCCTATTTCTCTGACCCTATTTCTCGCATGACCCTATTTCTCGCAATACCAACTACAGCCACATGGTCGCCTAGTTTTGCATACATATCAATTGGCGTGTAAACCGTTACTCCACCACACAGTAGTGGTGCTGCTTCTGCGCTATCAAGTGCGTCTGGTACAGGAATCACAAAGCGTTCGTTTGCGATCACTTCATCAGCAAACCCACCGTGGTGACCCATACAGGTTGGTTGATTTTTAAGACAAAAAGTTTCTTTCCCGCCTTTGCAATATTCACATTCGTTACAACTATCACACTGCCACCCTACTCCAACTCGTTGACCTATCTCAAAACCGGTTACATTCTCTCCAAATTGTTTTACCGCCCCGATAACTTCATGACCGGGCACTAAAGGAAACACTTCACCCCAATCACCGTCTGCGAGATGAATATCACTATGACAAACACCACACACTTCAACAGAGACAAGTACGTCGTTTGCGCCGATACTTTCTTCGTACTCAAGCGATTCAAGTTGTTCATTTGCTGCTTTGGCAGCTAGAGCTTTGATCATAATATCTGAGGGTTAGTGGCTGATTATTGTCGTAGTATACCAAATTAGGCCGTGTGCAGTTCGAATCCTCTAGAGGGGTCCAGGCTAGGCGAAAACAGCCACGGGGAAATATGGCTTAAAATATAAGTGTATCGGTCATCCGATAATGGATATTTACTGCGGTGAACTACTAACCTTTGCTCGAACCCACTTTGAACGAAGTGACTAGCAACGCGCGGAGCGCGTGGTGGCTTCATACTTCCACGTACGCATTCGGGTTCGTGGCAATGCGGCGCGCTTCGGGCGCACTCGATACCTCGCGCGCAGCAACCCTAAAAATTTCCTTACTTTTCTAAAAAAGCGGAAGGGGTGCGGGGGAAGCCGTCAAAAAGATGAAAGGAAATTTTTGGTTTGCTCGCCACTACGACCTTTCAAAAAGCTTCATTCAAATCTCCATCTACTTGAGAGTTTTTCATTTCGCTTTTTACGCTCTTGTTGAGCCCTAGACGCTTCGCCCGTTGGGGTTCTGCAACATACTCAACCCACGCTCACAAACCCGCTACCACCTCGCATAGGTACGCTCGCATTCGCTCGCCTAGCCTGCTCGGTGGTGGCGGGTGTTCGCTTATTTGAAAACTGAAACCAATAAAGCAAATACAGAAACGATAATTGCTATGACAGCAAGGGGTTCTGAATATAATGTTTTTTTGAAATATGCATAAGTTCCAAATCCTTTAGTTGTTAGAACTATTGCTGTACTTAAGTCCAGTTGCTCATTTTTACTGAAATACTTTTTTGCATCTGTTACAACTTCATACCTGTCTCCGTCATCAGTATGTTCTGTGCGCCGACCATATTCCGTATGATAGCTACATGGTTGTTTTTTAATTTCTATATAACCATCTTGTTTAAGTCGCCCTACTATTAGCCGTACTGCTTCAATCGGACTTTTTACTCCAAATGCACCTTGGCGCAGAGTGTCGCTGTCCATTTTATATATGGAGCGAGTGATAGATTCATAGTTCTCATGCAAGAACCTAACTTCTACATCAACTTCAAACGCTTGCTCTCCATCTTCATCCCACTCCATCTTTTTGAAACCGAGCAGTAAGTTACGATTTGGACTTGTTAAGAGGCTTGCCTCTGACTTCCTTAAAATCTTCAAGAGACTTTCAGGTGTGATTTGTGGAAATTTTTCCATAGCACCTATTCCTCAATAATGTACACTGTCGGACAATTCCTGCCGTACCAAGCACAATCAATAGCGTCTAACTGTTCTGCTGTATATGCTGTCCCATCACTCAAAACACCATAAGGATCATAATCGTCAGTACTGTTTTGTTTTTTCAATTCTTCTCCAATTTCTGCAGCAATTTGTTCCGGTGTCTTAAATGAGCCATCTGGATTTAGCCATTGTGGTGGAATATCTACTTGGGCTTGTTCTTCTACAGCGGGTACCGGACTAGTTTCTTGAGCAACAGGTGTCAGTTTAATTTCTGGAATGACATTTGGAGTTACTGGAATAGCAGGAGACTCAATTTTTTGTGATGATTTGGTTTCAGTTGCAGCTGGCTGATTTTTAGAAGTATCAAAATTATTATCTGATGTATCAATCGGCTCTGTAGTTGTTGCTTGACTAGCCACAATGTTTGTTTCTGTCTTTTTTTGATTGACTTCGTTTGACTCTGAAATCTCTTTAACAATGTAGTAACTCCCACCACCAACTAGAGCGGAGCCAAGTAATATCGCTATTAAAACTGGAATAGTGACAAAACCAAAGTTATTTATGTAATGTTGCATAAAATTATTATTTAACAAACCATTCTAGTGGTTTATCGTAGAGTTTGGCAAATTTTTGCAATTCTAGTATATCTAAACGCTGTTCGCCAACCTCCACTCTCGACACATAAGACTGAGTACGCTTTAGCTTTTTAGCAACGTCAATTTGTCGTAAACCAGAATCAAGACGAGCTTGCTTGAGCTTTTCAACAAAGTTAGCGTACCTTTTAGTTCTTATTGTGTCTACCATAACAATAGCATGTTATATGCAGAATATGAATACCCAAACTTTGCATATGGTGGTAATATGAACCTAGGTGCCAAAGACCCGCAACACCCAAAAATTTCCTTTCATCTTTTTGACGGCTTCCCCCGCACCCCTTCCGCTTTTTTAGAAAAGTAAGGAAATTTTTAGGGTTGCTGCGCGCGAGGTATCGAGTGCGCCCGAAGCGCGCCGCATTGCCACGAACCCGAATGCGTACGTGGAAGTATGAAGCCACCACGCGCTCCGCGCGTTGCTAGTCACTTCGTTCAAAATGGGTTCGAGCAAAGGTTAGTAGTTCACCGCAGAAACGGACTTCGTCCGAAGTCAGAGCAGAACACGCCCGCGCCGTAGGCGCGGAAGAAGCCAGAAAACCCTGCCGCCCAGCCACGCAGTGGCTGGGCGGGGTGCAGGCGAAGTGGGCGGTTTTGTCCTTGTTTTCTATCTAAAAGATAATTTTTGAAAAAATTATGTCCAAACCAAAATATTTTCTATACGCTCGGAAATCATCAGAAGATGACGATAAACAAATGATGAGTATTGAAGCTCAACTTTTTGAGTTAAGGGAATTTGCGCGTAAAGAAAATCTTGAAATCCTAGCGGAGTTTCAAGAGTCGAAAAGCGCAAAGACACCTGGCAGGACTGTGTTTGGTGAGATGATGGCGAAAATAGAGGAGATTGGGAACGTTGGGGTTCTGGCGTGGCATCCAGACCGCCTGGCTCGCAATAGCGTTGATGGAGGGCGGGTAATCTACGCCGTGGACACATCGAAAATAGTGTCTTTGCGCTTTCCGACATTTTGGTTTGAACCCACTCCCCAGGGACTCTTTATGTTGCAAGTGGCTTTTGGACAGTCTAAATACTATTCGGACAATCTATCGGAAAACGTCAAAAGAGGCGTCCGCCAAAAACTACGCGGCGGAGAGTGGTTGAACTTAGCTCCTCTGGGGTATGTGAACAATCCACGTACGAGGAATATCGAACCTGATGAGGTGAAAGCGCGAGCTATCAAGCGAGCCTTCGAGGAATACAAGACAGGCAATCATACCTACGTTTCCTTGGCGCAGTTTTTGGCGGACTTGGGTGTGACCACGCGGAGCGGGAAGCCCCTTGCCAAAGTTTCCATTAAAAAGTTGTTAACTAATCGAGCGTATCTCGGATTTATAAAGTACGGTGACGAACAGCCTGCGTAGGACGGGCCTACGCAGGCTTATCAGGCTTAGGCCTACGCAGGCTTATGTGCGTGCGTAGGACTGCGTGCGTAGGACGGGCCTACGCAGTTAAGTCACAATCTTGATAGTGCTGAGCAACAGTTAACCTTTGTCGCTGGCTTCGCAAAGTTGTATCAACTCGCCCGTGATGGTGCTTAAAATACTGCCTTCCCTTACTGGGTGGGCGGTTTTATCTACACGGAGGAATTTCCTCCGTAGTTAATTTCCTCCGTAGTTAGGATTATATCTTCAAACAGTTCATAATCTGCTGCTTTGCTAAATATCTGGAGACGTCCAGATGCACGATTTATAACGTGATATATTTCATTTCCTATATCTACTCGTGCAAGACGGGTTATAAACAAACTATGCCATAAGTTTTTTATATTTAATCGTGACTGTCCCTATTACCCCTCCCCGATCTATTAAGGTAAATGGAGTTGGCCACCTAAGTTTTGCGGAAGATATGATGTGCAGTTACGGAGGTCAAGCCTCCAGAGTTCTTTTTTGTTTGTTTGCTATGATATGAATATAATGGTCAGTATAGAATATAATACAGTTATAAATATACTGAATAAAAAGACAAAAAATTTTAACCTAGAACGGTCTTTTTTATCAAACAGGTAGCGTGCTATATATACTATTGATATTACCAAAGATATTGCTCCTACTGGTGTGATAAATAGAAGTAATATCATACTGGTAGCAAAATCGTTGCTTAAATATGCTTCTACATAATAATAAACCCAGACAGGAGCGGGGAGGATTTGTATAATCGGAACAATCCATGTTATATCTTTATTCATTCATGTTAATTGTAGCATTGTAGCATTGTAGCCAACAGTAGAAACTCTATACTACCGACACAACTATGTCCAACTAAGATGGTTTCTGAAGCCAGTTACGGAGGCCAGGCCTCCGGAGTTCCGAAGTTAGAACCTGTATTTAATAGATATAAATCAGTACCGAAGATAAAAATCGGCAAATGACCCATTCTCACGCTCACCATCTTGTAGCCGCTGATGTTGGACAAACCAAGGGGTTGAAGGAAATCTCTGTATATCCTCAGGAGTGTTACTAGCCCTCGCAGTATATATGAAATCACAAGTAGATTTGTGAATACCGTCACGTTCAGACATTGAGCATGCGTAGGACGGGCCTACGCAGGCATAAAAATGAACCTGTAAAATAAGACTCAAATCAGGTGCGGGCAGTGTGGGACGAGATTAGAACGATTATTACCTAGATATTATTAGTATTGTCTTTGATTAAGCCAGTGACTGCTGCAGCTAAAATTATTGAAAATAACCAACCAATAATTACATATACCCACCATATAACTGCAAGGATCAGCGACCGCGATGGATCTGGGACCCAAAAACTAGACTGCTTAAGGTCTATGAGTGGTACAAAGGTATCGACACTATAAAATAATGCATTCCTTTCAGGATTGATGCTCACCTCATTTGAAACTAAAAAATCACTACCTGTAAAGCAAATTAAAAAGGTAAACCCAATTATTAAACAAATAGATATTTTGATAATTTTCAATGGGTTGTATCCAAAATCAATCACCAGACTTAGAATAAAACGCCAAACTATAATTAGATAAGGGAACTGAGTATTTTTTGTCCGGTCTTTCTCCATTTGGATCAAAACTTTCTTTGCATCATCATTTCTTCCTGTACTAGATAAGGTTTTTGCAAATTGCTTATAGTTTGCAGGGTTAAAAGTTCCCTTATTGAACAAATAAATCATCTCAGACATTTGTGCAAGATGTCGCGAATTTGGATCCTCAGCGAACATAACATTATTGTATTCTAACCCCTGTAAATTTATTTTATTTAAAGCAAATATACAGAACACGACGTCACCTTCGACTTTTACATTTTCAAGATCAACAGCGTTAAACTTTCCCGAAATCACTAACTGATGTAAAGTTTTTAAGCCAGCTAAATTTAGCTGTTGATCAAAATTTACGTAATTTAAAAAGACACCTCCGTTGAATTCAGAACCTTGCGCATTTAATGAAAAGGTTTTATCAAAACTTTTAAACCCACTCATCTCTATAGTTAAACTACCACTTGCTTTTACTCCCGTTAAATTTACTTGTCCATTCTGAACTAGTACATTTTTTATTAAAATACTACCTTCAATTTTCAGCCTTTGAAGGTTGAGTCCATTATCAGTTATTGATTCTATAAGAGCACTTCTCAGCTCAAAATTTTGCTTGATGTTCGCTCCATAAAAATTAATTTCACCGTAACTTATAAATCCTTCATTAAAGAAAACTCCACTATTCAGAATGGCTGAGTCGCCATTTACAGTGATACCACTTTTAGATTTTATAATAGATCCATTAAAAGAGATTTGACCTTGTATTTTTGAGCTTAACAAACGTATCTCACCATTAACTCGACTACCATTCATAAAGAAGCCGCCTTTTATTTTTATTGCGTCAGCTTTTAACGCTCGCTCATTCTCATCTTTTAAAAGGATGCAGTTATTCATTTCAAGATTTCCACCAACCGTGGCTGCCATCAAATTGACCGACTCATTGCACTTAAATCCTCTTTGCATATATAGGCTACCTTGAAAAACTGCACTCGTGGCAATTATTTTCTGAACTTGACTACCAGAAAAACTCACGACTTTAAATTTACTGAATTGTAAATCAATTTCGTCTTTAAAAAACGAATTTTCTATATGAATAGGAAACGGAACATTTTGATTAGACAAATTGAGCCTACCCTCGATACATGCTTCTTTAACATGAAATCCTAAGCTATTATTTATAAATTTTCTTACCTCACTGGAAGTGACAACTTCTCTTACAAAAGCAGATCTAATTGTCCTTAGACTTTGATCTATTGCTGAATTATACTCAGTCCCGCCAACTTCAATTAGCCCATCAATAAAAACTAACTCCCCAGGCAGGAGAACGCCTAATTTTTGCTCCAAAATTGTAGCTAGTGTTATTTTTTTATTATTCATAGTTTTCTAGTCTTTCCCATTAACGGAACCGCTCCAAACAAAACTCTTAGCACTGGATTATTCTGAAACTGATTAAACAACTCAAGTGTATTCTTATTTATCTCTTCTGAGTCGTCCAAAAACACATTACTTATACTATCTTTCATAAACTTCATCATTACAACCGGAAGAAGAAAATTTTCATTCATTGCTATTGGAAAATCACTCGTATCAAATGAAAGGGACGCCTCAATGATTCGAAGTTCGTGCAAACTGTCAGCTTTATTTACGATTTTTAAATCATTCACGAACTTTTCTTTATTAAAATAAGCATCTTTGGCATAAAGATTAATTGAATACCACGCCCACCTCTCAAGCTCTATAGAGTGTATCTCTCCTCTGTCTGTAACGAAAATTTGTTTTGCTAAAAGAGCTAGACTTCTGCCCATTTCAGCTTCAGGCAAATCATTAGCCAGTAGTCGCATTACTCCCAAAGTCAAACCAAATAACATAATTGGATGTTCAGCCCTGAGTAGATTCACATAGTTATCATAAAAATCCTTCTCGTCACTCTTTTTAATTTTTTTCTTTTTCTCAACACTCTCCTTCATTACTTGAATTGTGGCGTCTGCCAACTCCTCTTTTCCATCAACTCTATCATCAAGGCCAAATAGTAAATCCACAAAATTCTCTTTCATTATCTTTTTTGCTAATGAATTTGCATTGACTTCTTTTTGGTACATCTTTTTTCCAAAGCGAGAAAATTTTCTTTCTATCATATCTATCCGAAACCTCCTATCATGAAACTCGCAAATCTGGTTCGACGCTCTGCCACATCTGTAATACTTCCCGTCTTTTATTAAATTGTGCCGTGAACCATAAAAAACCAGCGAACCTGGTTTGAAAAATGGTGGTTTTGGTAATTTAAATTCAGACATACTCCGCAAATCTAGCCTTATTTTTCATAAGACTCTCTTTAAGGTACGCCTTTTCCGACAAACCACTACTAGACACTGAGTTCATTATGAGTTTTAACCGCGAACTTATTGAACGAATGAAACACTACTCCCTCTCCAGAAATGGTGAGGTGATTAGTGATGAAACCGCTATTGAGCACCTAAATGCTCTAGCTGATTTCTATGAAGCGTTTAGTGGACTCGTACAAAATAAGAAATGAAGAAAATCACATATTACTGGACACAGCACGGCCACCTGAGAGAACTGCACCCCACAGACAAACTGGTACAGGGTATCAAGTGGCACAAAGACGAAACATTAAAAATCGAAGTATGGCCGTTTGATCTAAAAATCGGACCATGCACACAAATACCTTATGGAGCATCAAAACAAAAGAAACAACAGTGGGTCAAAGAAATACTCACAAATACAGCAGAGTACAGACGAGAAAAAGCAGAGAGGCCAAATCAAGAACCTTTCATACGGATCAACAAAGAGAGCTCGCCATATTCTCAGGAATTTACCAAACGAGATGACGCACGAAATCGGGCTCACCTATCCCCGCCAGTTCCCAAAAGACGGCGCCGTGGTGAAGACACACCTCCACAAGATGATGCTCCGTTTTAATTACCGAGGAATCAGAACATTTTGGTTTATGGAGTTTCAAAAACGCGGTGCCTGTCACTTTCACCTCATTGTAGACAAAGAGATCGCTGAGGATGAATTAAAGCGCATATGGTACGAGATTGTCGGCTCAGGAGATAAGCGTCATCGCGAACATGGCGCGCATATCTCCCCTATTCGAAATACAGATTCTTTTAAGAAGTATCTATCTGTATACCTAACCAAAGAGGAACAGAAAAAGGTTCCGTACTTTTATCATAATGCTGGAAGGTTCTGGGGTTATTCACGCAGTTTAGTTAACGTGAACATCGCGATCATTGTTGGTCCAAAAGATGAAATACGTCGTATTAGAAAGAACTACCGTATCTTTAGACGTTGGCAGAAAGCCCGATTCCGTCAGTGGAATGGCAAAGCTGTAACCGCTAAGAAAATGAAAAACATCAACCCGTATGTCTATGTTCTTCCTGGTGAGTATTTGTTCTTTGCTGATGCTAGAAAGCTTATAGATGCTGTAAAAGGTACTCCGTATGATGACGAGTTATTTGAAGACTGGAGTCGCGCGTGGGCGTAGCCCCCGCGACCCAGTCTCTTGACTTATTAGTCATATTTGAAGAAAGGATGAATGAAGAGTATTATCAGCCTATGATGAGCTTGCAAAAATTAAGAGAGCTAGAGCCAAAACTGGTAGATAAATCTGATGCAGAAGTGGCAAAAATTAGAGACTGCCTTTATGAAGGAGCTACCTTAGCACTAGACAGTTACGCAGAGCAAAAGAAAAATTGATTATGAAATATATCCTCTACGCTAGAAAATCTACTGACACTGAAGATCGACAAGTGCTCTCACTAGAGTCTCAGTTAAATGAGCTGAAACGTCTTGCTGAATCACAAGGGTTGGAAATTGTAGAAGTTATGACTGAAAGTATGTCTGCTAAAGCTCCTGGCCGTCCTATCTTCAACTCTATGATGACCAAGATTCTGGCTGGTGAGGCTGAGGGTATTCTTTGCTGGAAAATAGATCGTCTCACTCGAAACCCTGTTGATGGTGGACAGATTCAGTGGTTGCTCCAAAAAGGAAATATTCAGTCTATTACAACGTTTGAGAAAACTTTCTCTTCTATGGATAACGTACTGATCATGAGCATCGAGCAAGCTATGGCTACTCAATACATTCGAGACCTGAGTGTAAACGTGAAGCGTGGTAATCGAGCAAAGCTAGAACGTGGAGACTGGCCAAACATTGCCCCATACGGTTACAAGAATGACAGACTAAACAAAACTATTAAAGTAGTTCCCAAACAAGCTGCGTATGTAAAACGTATTTTTGAACTGTACGCGACTGGTGCATATACCCTCTCTGAAATGGTTGATACTTTATACGCTGAAGGAATGAGAACCCCTGCTGGTAGAAAAGTATATAAATCACAGATTCACAAAATCCTAAATCAGAAATTCTATACAGGACTGATGGAATTCAAAGAAGTTATCTACCAAGGCAAACACAAACCAATTATCACCTCAAAACTATTTGAGCAAGTTCAGGATGTCTTCCATAACCGCCATCACCCAAAGAAAGAAAAACACTTCTACTCTGCCAGAGGATTCTTAACCTGCGCTAGTTGTGATTGTGCTATTACCGCTGACACCAAGAAAGGCTATCAGTATTACTACTGCACTAACGGCAAAGGCATCTGCACTGGTAATAGAAAATACATGCGATCAGAATTGGTAGATGAGCTACTATCTGGATTATTTGAAAAACTTCACATCGATGAAGAAACTATTGAACTATCAGCTGAAGCGTACTGGAGTCGAAACCAACAAGATGATACCTATGTCATAAAAGCCCGTGAGGGCATCCTAGAAGAGCTAAAATCACTCGATAACAAGGAATCTACACTGGTAGACGGCTACACTTCACAGCTGATCAAAAAACCTCTATTTGAAGAAAAGATGCGAAATATAGAAAACGAACGAGTGACATTAAACAGCCAACTCAAAGAAATCGATCAAAAATGCCCAGTTACAGAATCTACTTTCGAACAGATCAAAAACGTATTTAAGCTAGGAAATACAGCGTCCGTTGAGTATATGGAAGCTAGGGACGACGCAAAGCGAAAACTCCTAGAAAAACTACTTTCGAACGCTTCCATCAAAGACCAATCCGTCGTTAGTTTTAAGTTTAAAAGCCAGTATCAAGTGCTAGCAAATACCCCTAAAAACGCCTCTTTTCTTCAACTGCGGAGAGTAAGGGATTCGAACTCTACGAGTTCAGTACACCTTTTGGACAGATTGGTTCCCTTTGGTCCCAATCTGACTCAAAAGCTTTTCGAATCCCTTACTCTCTCGCAAAATACAACAAAACCCAAAGACATGCTTTGGGTTTTGATATTTGCGGAGAGTAAGGGATTCGAACCCTTGGAGCCCGTAAAGGCTCGGCAGTTTAGTAAACTGCTGCTTTCGACCACTCAGCCAACTCTCCGTGTATTTTGTTTTGTAAGGACGCTTTGGTTTCTGCAGGCGTTTGACTTGGTTCCCTCCTTTGCTCTGTTCGTACCTCACAACGAGCAATTCTGACTGGTGTCAGAACCGGATGAATTGAGGCGCCTGCCTCAATTCATCCACTCAGCCAACTCTCCGTATATATTCATCTAAAAAGACCACTCTTTGGTCCAGCGATTTTCTCCTTGGGAGAAAAAATCGGGACATAAATTCAATATACTCACTACGTTCGTTATTTCATTCACCAACTCTCCGTGTATTTTGTTTGTTCACATGCATATCCAGTTGAACGTGTACCACTTTAGCATAAAGTGAATAATGACACGAGTGTCTACTCATCGACTAGTGCACAAATTACGTATCGTTACATTTCTTCATAAAAGCGTTGTCAATATAATTTTTAAGCTGCCACAACCAGGCTCCTCGCCAACACCAGCCCCACTTGTCTGCTGCGGCTTGCTTGCCGCCAAGCGAAATCAATTTCAAGTAGTCCCGTTGCGGTTGAAATGGTTGTAGCGTGGTACCTTGCAAGTACGCACTGATATTGTGGTGCAATACTGGAGCTTGCCTAACGGCGTATACTCCCGCTTTTTCTAGTGGCCGCGGTACAAAATGCGTACAGTCCCCGACCGCAAACACTGCTGGGTATTTTGGTGTCTGTAGAGTGTTGGTTATATCGAGATAGCCGTTAGTGCAGGCAAGTGCTGTCTTTGCCAACCAGGCATATGGTCGAGGCCCGGCAGCAGCTAGCGTAAAATCGCTCTGAAATACCCCACCGTCTGTTTCCACCTCCACAGCCGCAACACTCAGCACCTTCACATCTTCGACAATGCGCACACTGCGGGCATACAATAGCTTGCGAAGATATATTTGCGTAGCTGGGCTGACTGCTTGCAGAATCTTGCCGCTTTCTAAGATTGTCACTGTTGCGGAAATGCCTTGCTGTTGCAATCGATGATGGGCCGCGAGAGCGATCTCGACACCTGCCACGCCACCGCCAATTATGACTACGTTGGCTGGCTGCTTATCTACAGCACGACCATTAACAAACCCTTCCCACCGCTTAGCAAAATCATACAGTGGTTTGACCCCTACGGCATGCTCATCAAATCCAGGGATATTAAGCGCAGCGTGTATACCAATATCTACCGAAAGGACGTCATATTCATAGACTTGACCAGTAGCTATCTTGACTGTCTTCTGGTCTGGATCAATGTGTACCACTGAGTCTGTCACCAGCGTTCCTCCAGCTGCCCGAGTTAACTGCTCGAGATCAATATATAAATCAGCCGCCTGATAATGTCCCGCCACAAACCCAGGCAACATGCCGGTGTACGGGGCTTTTTTGTGAGGATCAATTACCACCACTGCTACCCCAGGCACTGACCGTTCGCGCCACTGCCGGAGGAACAACGCGTGAGCATGCCCACCTCCAACTAGTAGTAATGTCTTGTGCGACTGCATGCTACCCAGTATACGCGAACAAAAAACTACTGCACCAGATCCAACAACACCGGCTCTACTTTGTCTGCGATAACTTGGTACCCATCGTCATTCGGGTGTATCGCATCAGACATGAGCGCGGAGTTGCCAAACAAGCCATCGAGCACATTGGGCACATAGGCCGTACCAAGCGACTGAGCCAAATCCTGATAATCACCCTGATACTCGTCTCGTAACAATCCGCCACGAATACCAAGCAACATCACCACAGCTCCAGATTCATGAATCGTGGTGATTATCTGATTGAGATTCGCGAAAGTTTCAGCTTTTGGAACTTGTTGGAGGTAATCGTTGCCGCCGAGCAGTACCATGACGACTTTAGGATCTTGCGCGATCACCTGGTCAAGCCGCAACAAAGCATCGGCGGTGGTATCGCCTGATACACCGAGATTCACAATCGGTTTCCCAAGTTGTTTCGACAGCAGACTGACAAAGTCACTACCGCTGCTCGCCCCCACCCCTTCAACTAAACTGTCACCAAAAGCCACGATGGCAGTGCCATCTGATGGATAGTTAGTGACCGTGCTAGTGGTTGCAAAAAAGAAAATATACCCAATTACAACAACTGCAATTACGATCACGGTTAGTACGTAAGGTTTCATATGACGAGTATAGCAAACCTATTAATCCTTACTGCCTAACAGTTTCTAAGCAACATCTGGTGTGCAGCATCAAACAAGCATCTTAATAGATATCACGTTATAATCTATCTATATCCGTATAACAACACATTTATGGAACTTCCCGAACTAAAACAAAAAGCTTTAGAATTTTTGAACGAATCAACTCGTATTACTGCGGTAATAGGAACCAGCTCGCTAGATAATATTCCGTACACAGCGACTGTTTATTATCACGTTGATGAAGATTTTAACTTCTACTTTCTCACCGCAACCGGTACCCAGAAGTACGAGAATCTACAGGCAAATCCCCAAGCTGCTATTACGATTGGATTTGGACCGTCATACACCACCATGCAAGGTGGCGGGCCAGTAGAATTATTAGAAAAAAATTCCGTTGAAGAAAAGACGGCTATTGCGCACCTTAAAGAACGACTGCAAGCACACGGTAATGAAACCTGGCCAATATTTCAACTTGATGACTTCGATGCTGAATCGATTGCGGTATTTAAGTTAAGTACACAATCACTACAGCTACTTAATCTAGAACAAGAAAATGACCTAGCTGTTACAAAAAACGACATCCAGCAGATCTTGTAAATTGGTTATTTATGAGAGTGTTTATCGTTTAACCCTCATAAGCTTAAACGTAAAAACACCCAAGGGTGTTTTTTGAGTTTAAGCTAAGAGGATTCGAACTCTACGAGTTCAGTGGAGGTTGTCACTATTTTTTCAAAATAGCTGTCAACCTTTTCGAATCCTCTCGTCTCGCGCAAAATACAACAAAACCCAAAGACATACTTTGGGTTTTGGTATTTGCGGGCTGTCCCGAGTTAGAACCGTGGGTGGCTAAGGCTGGTTTGACCGTTTGGCTAATTTTCCAAATAGCTAGAAATAAGTGTCTCGTGCGCAATTTTCTGAGATAGGTACAGTAACATCGTCAGAATTTATGGCGTTTTGCAATTGTTGAGTCTCAAACCGAAATCGTAAATTAATGTGTATAATTAATCTTGTGAAATCAAAAATACCTACTTGGATAATTCCACTCCTCCAATTTGGAGTTCCTTTCGGTGCCTGGTATTACTTTGCATGGGTACTTCAAATTGAAGGCATCGCTTGGTTGTTTGCATTGCCGTACCTTATTCCTGCGTTTGGTTTTTCATTTGTTCTATCACTCGCTTTCATTTTATCAACTTTACGAAAAAATGAATGGTCTGTCACTGAAAAATTAACACTAATATCAAGCTTTCTGATTCTAGTAACATGTCTGGTATTCATAGCCGGTGGATACTTCTAATTAAACAAATTCAACACTCTTTCCCCCTCAGTGACAGATTTTACTTCTCATATTCAACTACGAGATAAGTGTCTCGGGCTAGCTCTAAGATGCGGAGACGAGAGGATTCGAACCTCCGGGGGCGTAAACCCCACTTCCTTAGCAAGGAAGCACGATAGACCACTCTGACACGTCTCCAGTGTGACTTCTGTGTTCCGTAGAATACCAGAAAAATCAGACAGTTGAAACTATTTGATCACACTCGCGACCGCCTTTACTAAACCTGGTTCGTTATTAGTAGGGACGATCTTGTCGAAGGTTGGCTTTTTAACCAAACTGGCGATCTTTTTGGCAGCAGCTACTTTCATGTCATCGGTGATGTCGCGCACACCGCGATCAAGTGCCCCTTGGAAGATTCCTGGAAAGGCTAAGGAATTATTGATCTGATTAGGCATGTCAGATCGTCCAGTAGCACAGATAGCTGCTCCGGCCTGCTTGGCGTCTTCGGGCATGATTTCTGGGATAGGGTTAGCAAGCGCAAACACGATAGCCTGCTCAGCCATCCGCTCAACGTGCGCTGAAGCAATCGTTCCTGGACCAGATACACCAATGATCGCGTCCGCCCCTTCTACTACTTGCATCAGATCCCCGGTGATTTTATTGGGGTTAGTAACTGTGGCCAGCTCGTGTTTGTAGTCTGATAGTCCGGACCTCCCTAGTGCAATGGCACCCTGTGAATCAGTGACAATGATATTTGTAATTCCAGCCTTCACAAGCAATAGTGTGACCGCCCGGCCCGCTGCCCCAGCTCCGACTACCACCACCTTCATCTGATCCAATCGCCGCTTGGTTACCTTGGCTGCATTGATCAAGCCAGCTAAAACTACAATCGCTGTACCGTGCTGGTCGTCGTGCATCACTGGGATATCGAGTTCGGCTTTCAGGCGTTCTTCGATTTCAAAACATTTGGGCGCCGAGATATCTTCGAGATTAATTCCGCCAAACCCCGGAGCGATCGCTTTGACGACCCGGATAATTTCCTCTGGCTCATGCACGTCAAGCACAATTGGAAACGCATCGACATCAGCCATCGCCTTAAAAATCGCGCACTTACCTTCCATCACCGGTAGCGCGGGGATCGGACCAAGGTTACCCAAACCAAGAATCGCTGATCCGTCACTAATGACCGCTACCATGTTGCGCTTCATGGTATATTCACGCGCATCCTTGGGATTTTTGGCCAGATGTTGCGACACTGCTCCTACCCCTGGTGAGTACATCGTGCTCCAGTCAAGTTTGGTCTTAAGTTTACCTTTAGGGGTAATCGAAATTTTTCCTTTTAATTTTTTATGAAGTTCAAGTGAAAGGCGGTTGTAATCAGGTTTTTTAGCTGGCATCAAAATATGTATTTACAATAATGCTTCTATTATACGATACCAAGCGAATCTGTCACAATTTTGGTCATAACATATAAAGAAAAATCCCCCACTCGCAGCTATGCGAACGAGGGACTAAAGAATTGGCCAGCTGCCTGACTTAGACAGCATCTAGCAATACCGCTTCACGGACATCCTCTACGAGTTGACGGACAATCTCGTATTGGTTGGTGCCGTCAGCGGCATGAGCTTGCTTGATCAAAAGTGTAATCACTCCGGCCATAAACTTTTGTGCTTCACCAGCAGCACCCCACGGCTGTAGCTGAGGTGTTGGGTCGGACACAAGCAAGCCAGGAGCCACGTACACAGTTGGATGAACGTCGTCATACAAAGGTATGTCTGGATTCACCAGAATCGCATCCTCAAGTGCTCGGGTCGACACCTGAAGACCGTTTTGCAACGTGACCACAATCTGCACAAGACGCTCATCATGTACATCCACTTCGATTTTTTCGCCATGAGGAAACACAAAGGTAATAAAACATGCAGATCCCTCGTCAAGCAGTGATACATGTGGTTGCTCACACATCAGCATAGCTCTCGACATTACCGTTGTGTCAACAAAGCTCGCTCTGTGTTTTTTTATCTCGGTCATTATCACTCTTTCTACTGTTTGATACTTACACCAAATGTGAAGTTAGCACATAGTGCCACAAATTTAAAAATAATCAAATATAAGAAAACAACCTATGCTGATTGCATAGGAAGTCGGATAAAGGTACAAAATTAAATACAGGTTAGTCGGTGGGGCGCGAACACCCCACCTTCCAGGGCTATGTGCGCCTTCACGCAGTCGATCGGGTCACCCAACCCGACATTGCGTTAGGCGAGGTTCGTGCCGGAGCCGCCCATTGCGGCAGTTGCGGTCAGCCGCGCACGGACATGAGGCCATGACGTCAGCGCACGCCGCAGTGGGCGGTCTGGCACCAGCAGATCGTTGTCAACAACAAGTTTGATGGGGTCACGGCGCAACGGGCCAGCAGGTCCGGACATCAGGGTCGGCAGACGGCCCGATTGGAAAGCTGCAATGACAAACAGTGTCACAGCGACCACCAACACGACAGCGGCGACCAGTGGCGAAGAGATGAAAGATGTCATCAAAGCGAGCACTGCTGCCAGCCAGATGGTCGGGTTAAGAAAGAACGTGTAAAATTTGGTCATAATGACCTCCTTGTTGTGCCGGAAACCGGCGATTGGGCTTTGCTTAGATTAAGCGCAGCTACATACAATTAATCATACGTAATAAATACCGTCAAGACCACTACATATGTATAATAGAAATCATGAAACTCTCTGACCCACTCGTCGACCACTTCCGGATCGACGTCACCCATAAAAAAGCTTTGGCGCGACTGCGGATCGAGACTGTTACGGACCTGTTGTACCACCTCCCAGCCCGGTACGAGGATATTAGTGACGTGCAGTCGGTTGGCAGCCTACAAAAAGACCAGGACACCGTCGTGTACGGGCAACTATCAGGCCTCAAGACTCGCAAGGCGTGGAAGAGCAAGCGACCGATCGCTGAGGGCTATGTCGAAGACGGTTCAGCCAAAATGAAAATCATGTGGTTCAACCAGCCGTACATTGCCAAAATGTATACCGATGGCATGTATGTGAAGCTGGCTGGGAAAGTGTCTGGAACCGAAGGTAAACTGTATCTATCTAACCCAGAAGTCGAGAAACTGGACAGCCTGCCGATTGACCGGCACGACAGTATATTTGCTGGGACCGAGCAGCTAGACGATACGCTCTACCCGGTCTATCGCGAAACCAAAGGCATCACCAGCAAGTGGATCTATCACACGATTTTGAAGTGCTTTGAAAAAAACGTGCTTGATACGTTGATAGATCCAGTACCGCTAGAAATTCTGAGCAAATATAATCTACCTGAATTAGCTACCGCCCTAGTCTGGATTCACAGTCCCAAAAAAGCTCAACACGCCGAAAGTGCGCGTAAGCGATTTGCCTTTGAGGAAGTGTTTTATATTCAGGTGCAAAACGCTCAGAACCGTGCCGCTGCCAACGCCGCCACAACCTACAGTTTCAAAACTTCCCCAGCGCACGTAGCCGAGTTCACCGACCGCTTTCCGTTTACCCTCACCGACAGTCAAGACAAATCAATTAAAGACATCCTTGATAACTTTGGCGGCAATCACGCTATGTCACGGTTGCTTGAAGGTGACGTAGGGAGTGGCAAAACTGCCGTCGCAGCCACCACCGCTTATGCTGTCGCGACTAGCAGACCTCCAGAAGGTTTAGGTAAAAAACTTGAATTCGGCAACCTCCAAGTCGGCTACATGGCCCCGACCGAAATCCTCGCCAAACAACACTTCGAATCATTCATTGAATACTTTCAACACCTACCGATCAGCATCGGGCTCATTACCGGTAGTGGCTGTCAAAAATTCCCTAGTAAATCTGACCCGAGCAAACCAACCAAAATCAGCAAAGCGCAGCTGCTAAAATGGGTTAAAAATGGTGAGATACCGATACTGATCGGGACCCACTCACTGATTTACAAAAGCGTCGAATTCAAACACCTCGCGTACGTCATCATCGACGAGCAACACCGCTTTGGGACCAACCAGCGTAAACAACTGGCTAAAAAAGACGCCCGCATGCCCCACCTACTATCAATGACAGCGACCCCGATCCCCCGCACGCTCGCACTGACTATCTACGGCGACCTCGATATAACTCTGCTCGAAGAAATGCCCGCTGGGCGTAAACCAATCAAAACCACTATTGTCGGACCCGGGCAGCAAGCTGACATGTACAAACACGTCCGTAGTGAGCTGGCGATCGGTCGCCAAGCCTACGTGATCTGCCCCCGGATCGATGAACCAGATCCGAGCAAAGAAAACGCACTAAACATGAAAAGTGTAATCGCCGAAGCCAAGCGTCTGGGCGATACAGAATTTAACGAATACACCATCGGGATTCTACACGGCAAAATGAAACCAGCAGAAAAAGACCAAGTGATGGCTGATTTTAATGATCACAAATACGACGTGCTGGTCGCCACCAGTGTGGTCGAGGTCGGGGTGAATGTCCCCAACGCCACCAACATAATCATCGAAGGGGCTGAGCGCTTTGGACTATCACAACTGCACCAGCTGCGTGGGCGCGTAGTACGAGGGACGCACCAGCCATATTGTTTTGCAGTAACCGAGAGCAAGAGCGAGAAAACCCGTGACCGCCTCAAGGCCTTAGCTACCGCTAAAAACGGTTTTGAATTAGCCGAGCACGACCTATCATTCCGAGGATCAGGCGAGCTGTACGGTGGCAAACAGTCCGGACTAAGCGATCTAGGGATGGAAGCAATTCGCAACCTGAAATTGGTCGAGGCGGCGCGCAAAGAAGCCCAGCACCTGGTCGCCACCCACCCTGAGCTAAAGAAAGATTTCCCAATGATCGCAGAGCGAGTATCGAGACTGGGTGACGCGCTGCATATGGAATAAAAAACCACGAAGTGAATCGTGGCTAGCTAGTGTCTTAATGTGCCCAAAGCAAGGCAGAGACATCTGCGTATTGCTTTGTATGAATAAAAGCTTCTTGTGCATTAGAAAACACAGCACACATTTCACCTTCTTCGCAACGAGCTATGTAATACATACCAGATTCCTTTAAACCAGGTAACTGACCTGCTCTCAACCACTCCCTCTTGAGATAGTAGGTATTTGGCGGGAACATATTCGACACGGTAGTTTGAGATTGTGTTTGTACCATCAATGAACTCCCTTCTTACTATTTACAATAGCAGTTCTAAGATAAAAAACCAATTTTTGAGATGCTAATTAGTACCAAGCCTGAAAGCTAACAGTGTTTGCAGTAGCTCAATGATTTGTCTGAGTAAAGCTATTTGCTCACGCAGCTGCTGATCAGTTAGAGTCACACTTGTCCTCGCTATTTCATCAGCTGAATCTGTGATAGCTGGGATCACATCCCAACAATCGCGCGCCGAATTCCACGGAGCTGTACCCTCTTGTGCATACGTATGCCGAGCGTAGTCGAGATTACCTTCCAGCGTTTCAATATCAAACCCAAGGGCGGAGGCTGGACCGACGTGATATCGATCAAAGAATTGATACACGCCGATCATCTGACCACCCACTCCCCCGCGCAACACATTGCCACTGTCAGCAAACTGGCGGAATTTGGATTCACAGCGAGCAACCTCGATCATGACCGGAATATCCGCGAAATATTCGCGCACAGTTTCTTCAACCGTCTGTGGCGCCTCATCTGTAGTACTAGCTGTCTGATTAGCTTCTACCCATTGTGGAGCAAACGAACTAGCGAACAGTAGCGCTATTACATAGATTGATAGTTTCATAGATGCGCATTATAGCAGCGAATTAGCCCAGATTCGACACTATAGATAAGCTCACGTACACTAGTGCTCATGACTACAAAACAATCACTGGAGTGGCGTTACGCTACCAAAAAATTTGATACCGAAAAAGCCTTGCCAGCAGCTGACCTCGACTATATTTTAGAATGTGGGAACCTCACAGCAACCTCATTTGGCCTCCAACCATTTGGTATTGTAGCTGTCACAGACCCAACTAAAAAAGCTGCTTTAATGGAAGCGGCCTACGGCCAAGAGCATGTTGGTAACAACGGCGCACTGCTAGTGCTGTGTGCTCGAACTGACGTCGACGAAGCGTTTATTACTGAATTTGCTACTCGCCTAGAAACAGAGCGCGGACTAGAAGCGGGTGCCGCAGACAGCTACAAAGACATGATGGTTGGTTCGCTTACCAGTAAATCAGCTGAAGAAGTTCTCACCTGGTCACAAAAACAAGCCTACATTGTACTGGGTTCAATGATGATCGCAGCGGCTGAAAAAATGGTGGATGGTTGTCCATTAGAAGGCTTTGACCCGGCAGCGTTTAACGACATTCTTGGTCTAGGTGAACACAACCTACACGCAACTAACCTCCTAGCGCTTGGATATCGATCAGACGAGGACGAAACGCAGCATCACGCAAAAGTCCGGAAAGACCTAGCGGATATTGTGGTTCGAATCTAAGTATAGTGGCTATAGTGGTGCAACTTAGTAAACCGGCGCTCCAGGCACCGGTTTTTATGTTTACTAACGAAATTGCCGCGCATGTCATAAGACAATGCGCGGCATGACCGTTGTTGGCCACTCCATCGACTTGGATGGTCAAACCAAATCTCAAACGGCTGGGATCACCGCCTTTCTGCAGTTAAAGAAACATTTACAGCGAAGACATGCTGCTAGCTTTTCCTGGCCGCAGAAAGACGGTGGGTGTGCGGGGCACCATTGGTGCGAATGTACAACTTCATCAGATCTTCTCCAACTACAGATGCCGAATGTGCATCACTTCTGAAAATACGCCTTTATCCATTTTTGGTCAAGTCCGTTGTCCCATCTGCCCCACTACGCTATAGTAGGTGCACTTAGAAAAACCTTTTGTCTGCCTATAGCTCAATCGGTAGAGCGCGAAGCTTATACCTTCGTGGTTCCAGGTTCAAGTCCTGGTGGGCAGACAGAGGGTTTTTCTCTGTCTGAGCAGAGAACAGCCTGGGAGGCTGTTTGTCAGGGCTTGAAAAGCTTGTCAGTCAGATTATGACCGCAGGTAAATAATCTGGCGACTAGGTCTACTGTTTGTGTAACAAAAAAGTCCTGGTGGGCAGACAGAGGGTTTTCTTTTGCCGCAAAGCGAGCCCTTGTTTTAATCCAAGATTGCGTATATGTTTCTGGTATACGCCCTTTATCTGCACCTTAAACAACTGAAGAGGAACTCGAGATGAGATTTCATATTCCAGCCGGCATGATCAAGCATGCCAACCACGTTGACCCAAGACTGCCTGGATTGGTGAGCAGTATTGCGACCGGATCAAGCACACGCTTTAGAGAAGAAGGAAACCCTGAACCAACCTACTATCTAGATCCAGTTACCAACACCTCACGAAACTCAATCGGACTGAAAAACGTTGGTGTTGATGCGTTTGTAGAGACAGATGTGCCAGCGATTGCAGCCAGGTTAGCCGGCTCTGAATGTGCGTTTTTTGCGAGTTTGGCACTGACTAATTCTGGTGAATTAGAATATATGTGCCGAAAAATGAATACCTGTCGCGAGCACATAGACGGCATCGAAATCAACGCTGCCTGCCCTAATCATTATCATGAAGGCAAGCAGTCTCCAGTCCTTGCTCACGACCCTGACGCTGTGGCAAAACTGCTACAAGAATCCACTGCGTTTACTGGTCCTAAGCGTCTGAAGATCGCACCCAAGACTTCCAACGAAACACTAAAGGCTTTGCTAGAACTTTGCGAGGCATACGACGTAGAAACGATTGTCAGTGGCAACACTTTGAGCGAGTCATCTACCGTTGGTGGTATACAGCGACTGTCGATGCCAACTGGTGGCAGGGCTGGAGCAGGACTACTTGAAATCGCAGTTGATCAATTTCGGAGACTTAAACTTCTGAACGATCAGCGACTATCTCCACGAGCACTAATTGCATGCGGTGGCGTTATGGATCCATACGGCATCAATCGTTACCGTGAAGTCGGCGCTGAAGACATTGCAGTTGGAACCTACTTCTGGGAATTTGGTGCTAAAGGAATTCAAGATCTTCTTAGCGCTTGCTAACCCAGCTTAATCGACCTGCAGTCACACCACCCTTCCCTTGGGTGGTGTTTTTTGATAGGTTTCTTGGTGGACAGGCGAACTGCCTGAACAATACGAACCTCACAACAACAGAAGGATACCAACATGTCATTTCCCTTTGGAGCAGATGCTTTTATTCCAGATCCTGAAGCCTCGTTCACCGCTGGTGGCGAACTGATCTCAATCGTAATGCCTCGACCGAGTGATTTTCATAACCATTTCCGTTTGGGAGCATTGCGACAAGCAATTACCCCTGCGGTTAGCTGGCCGTACAAGCATGTCTTGGCCATGCCAAATACCGGCAACAAGGCTGACGGTACCAATCACATCTACACATTGGCTGATGCCAAACACTACCGGAAAGAAGTGCTAGCCATACTGGCAGAGGCTGGTATTACTACCACCAACATCGTGATGACAATCTATCTTTCACCAGAAACAACTGTCGAGATGATCGAGGAGATCGCCGATTACGAATTTCCGGTGGCCGTCAAAGCTTATCCACCAAACGCTACCACCGGCAGCGGCGAAGCGGTTTCACTACTAGACCGGATAGACATACTGAAAGTAATGGCACGGCTGGGTGTCCGTCTTTTGATCCACGGCGAAAGCACACACGACGTGGACGGCAACCAACTTGCACACAAAGACAGAGAGGGCTACTTCTATACCCACGTCTACCCAAAGATCAGAAAAGAAGTACCTGATCTGCTGATTTGCCTAGAACACATCACCACCGCAATCGCGGTAGGGATTGTGAAAGCAGATACCAGCGGCCGTACCGTCTGCACGATTACTCCCCAGCATGGCTTGTTTGACGTTAGTGTTTTTGACGAAGTCTGGGGTGGCGCTCATGCCCGTTGTATGCCCTACCCCAAAACTAAACTGGATGTGATCGTGGTTCGGACGTTCATGACCTCTGGTGACCCGCGGGTCATCCTGGGAACTGACTGTGCGCCACATGTGGAATCAGCCAAAAACAAGCCATTTGAAGAAGCTGCTTGTGGCTGCTACACCCCACATGCAATGGCAATGTATGCGCAAATTTTCTATGAGTGCAATGCGCTCGACAGCCGATTTGTGCGGTTTGCCTGCACCAATGGTCCAGACTGGTGGGGGCTCGATCGTCCTGAGTGGGATGATACGATCGAACTGCGAGCTGTCGCAAACGGCGTCCCTGAACCAACCCCTGTTCCAGAGTTACATGAAGTGGTTATACCGCTTGGCTGGACGTCAGATCCCACCACCCGGATGCCACTTCATATTGAATCTGTACCTTCTTCATAAAGGTACTTACCTAATCAGGACGAACTTTGTTCGTCCTGTTTTTATATTCAACATTTCTTAATGATATAATTCATCATATGAAAAAGCTTTTTGCTAGCCGGTCTTTTTACATTGGGATTGTGGCTTTTATAGTTATTGTAGTCGTGTTAATGGCGCTTGGGGTTGGTCGCCAAGAGCAAGAAAACCTCACCACAACCACGGTTGAAACTGGTTCAGTACGTCAGCTGGTGTCGGTATCAGGTATCGCCGAAGCCGAGCAAACAGCCGAGCTCGCATTCCCTACTAGTGGTATCGTATCAGCCGTAAATGTCAGCCGAGGTGACGTTGTCCAAGAGGGGGCGATCTTGATCACACTTTCCGCTGAAGCACTTTTGGCTGATCGGGCAGATGCTGTGGCGACATTATCGCGAGCTATCGCAACCAGAGACGAATTGCTAGCCGGTCCACAAACAGAAACAAGGGTCGCTACGGCAGAAACTGTCACCCTCAAAAACACCAGCCTACAAACCATCGAGACCACTCAAGCAGAACTCGTCGCGAACGCCAGACGAACCCTACTATCAAGCGGTCTCACCGCCACGATCGATGACCCCGAAGAAGAATCAGTCGCACCAATTATTTCTGGTACCTATACCTGTGATCAAGAAGGAACTTACATAATGGAAATGTATGCTTCCGGAGCCAACTCGGGATACTCAGTTCGTTTGTCTGGATTGGAGAGTGGCACCTTTAGCGCATCAACTGAACAGGCATCAATATTTGGTAGCTGTGGTTTACGAGCCTTGTTTGACGCGAATTCACGCTACAGCAATGCAACTTGGGAGATTGAAATTCCGAACAAACAATCGCCATTGTATGTTACAAATCGTAATGCGTACGCACTAGCACAAACACAAGCTGAAAGTGCAATTGAGGTAGCCACTCAAGACCTTACACAGACCGAGGCTAACGCCGCCAGTAGCAATGCCCCCGCCCGTAGCGAAGCAATTGCTCGAGCCAACGCTGATATCGCTAGTGCTAATGCGCGCATTACTCGGGTCGACTCACAGATTGCTGATCGAGTGCTGCGGGCACCGTTTGCCGGTACGATTACCTCAATTGACGTATCTCCAGGAGAAACTGTCACGACAGCACCAGTAGTAAATCTTTTGGCAGAATCAGATTTTGAAATCACTGCCCGAATTCCTGAAATTGATATTGGAAAACTACTCGTGGGACAAAATGTCGAAATGGTTTTTGACGCTCGTAGCGATATTACTTTGACCGGGACGGTAGATTTTATTTCTCTTAAAGCCACCGAAATTGATGGGGTAGCCTACTACGAAGCAATTATTCAGCTGCCTGACGTCCCCGTTTGGATGCGCAGTGGACTCAACGCTGACATCGATATTACTGTTAGCGAGTCAGCCGATACACTACGCGTTGCCAATCGCTTTATTACAGAAACAAATGGTACATACAGTGTAATTACTAAAAACGGCGAGATATTGGCCACTACAACTATCCAGGTCACACTTAGAGGTAACGATGGCTTTACCGCCATTACTGGAGTGAACGCTGGTGATATATTAGTCGCACCAGAGTAATATGCGAGCACTTCGAATCGGTTTCTTACTTGGGTTTCGCCAAATACAGCGAGCCAACTTGTGGACCACGACCCTGATTATCTTTGTGATGATGCTGACGTTTCTCAACCTCATTGCTGTGTCCGGAATTCTGGTTGGTCTGATTGCTGGATCAGAACGAGCTGTGCAAGAAAAGTCACTCGGAGACATCATCATTACACCCCTAGAAAACGAAGACAAAATCCTCCAAACTGAGACCATCCGTCGGATCCTCGACACCCTACCAGAGGTAACCTCATACAGCCTACGTTACCAGCAAGGCATGCAGCTGACTGCTAACTTTAAAACTCGGCGTGATTTTAATATCGAACCAAACACCATCGGTAGCCAAGCCGTCGGTATTGATCCCATTGCTGAAAACAACGTAACTGGCCTATCAGAAAGTATTGTTGAGGGTGAGTACCTGAATCCAGACGAATCTGGTTATATTCTCATTGGTGCACTCAACCTTGATCGCTATACAGCTGGCTTTGCTGACATCACCGGATCTCTAACGGATGTCTACCCCGGTGACTCTGTTCGAGCCACGGTTAATGGTGCCAGTCGTGAATTTACGGTTAAAGGAATCGTAAACGCCAAGGCGGGTGGTGTTGCCAGCTTTATCTACCTACCAGAAAAAGAATTACGTAGACTAAGTAACAGTGCCAGTCGTGATGCAGACGAAATCGCTATTCGCCTGGCTGATAAAAGTCCAGAGACTGCCCTAGTGGTTAAATCAGTATTAGTAGAGCAAGGGATCGATTCTTTTGCAAAAATTCGCACCTTTCAAGAAGCGCTACCTAAATTTATTACTGACATCAAGCAGACGTTTAATATCCTCGGAACCTTCATCGGTGCTGTTGGTATCATCGTCGCTTCGATCACCATCTTTATTATTATATTTATTAATGCTATTAGCAGGCGACAACAAATTGGTATTCTCAAAGGTATCGGAATTGATCGAAAAGCGATCGAGGTCGCATACGTCTTGCAGTCAGCCTTTTATGCCATTACCGGATCGCTGCTTGGAGTCTTGGTGACGTACGGTATTTTGATTGGATATTTTGACCGCAACCCAATCGACTTCCCTTTCAGTGACGGTATCTTGGTAGCTGAACCCATGGGTACCCTGTACCGGTTTATTATTCTATTTATTATTACCCTCTTTGCCGGTTTCATTCCAGCTTGGATAATCGTTAAACAAAACACCCTAAATTCTATTCTTGGGCGTAAGTAAACTTGTATGGATATAATTAAAGCTACAAATATACATAGGAAATTTGGTACCGGCGATCTCGAGGCGCACATTCTCAAGGGTATTGATGTTACTGTAAAACAGGGAGAATTCGTTGCCATCATGGGTAAGTCAGGGGCTGGTAAATCAACTCTGATGTACCAACTGTCCGTACTAGACGATCCAACCGATGGAACCATCATCATCAATGGAACTGACGTCGGTACGCTTAGTGAAAGCGAAAGTACTGCCTTTAGATTAAATACCCTAGGCTACGTATTCCAAAACTATGCTTTGGTACCAGATTTGTCAGCCGAAGAAAACGTCATGCTTCCACTTTTAATGCGAGGCTATGCCTGGCCAGAATCTAAATCAATGGCACGAGTTGCAATTGACGGAGTCGGACTGGCTGGTAAATATACTAATCTCCCGGCTGAACTATCAGGTGGTGAGCAACAACGCATTTCCATTGCGCGTGCAGTAGCCGGTAAACCAAAGATCCTTTTTGCTGACGAACCAACCGCCAACCTCGATACCGTTTCAGGTACGCAAGTAATTGATCTGATTGCCGAGCTGAACCGCACTGACAAACAAACTGTCGTAATGGTGACCCACGAACGTGAATACGCCATGGGCTGCGATCGCATCATCCATATGGAAGACGGCTTGGTGACTAACATCGAGCAACTAAAATAAAAGACCGACGCCTTAGGGCGCCAGTCTTTTATTTTAGTTGCTACTTTACAGCAAGTGCCGCCTTTGTAGGATCCGCTGACTCTCGCTTTTCTCCATACATTTCTTCGTAAGCGTCTTTGATCTCTACCCCTTCGCGCTTCAATAGCGCTTCGTATTCTTCTCGCTCCATAGTTTCTACTTCTACCAGTCGTTCTGAAATTGCAACAAGTGCTGGACGGTACTTGGTTAAGATTTCTTTGGCCGTCGCCTTTCCTGCTTCGATGATCTTTGATACTTCCTCATCGATGGCTTTAGAGACCACTCCACCATACCCGCGGTTTTCACTCATGCCGCCACCAATCATCCGTCCGCCGGTTCCCTCTAGTGCAACTGGACCAAGCGTTTCACTCATTCCGTATTTGGTCACCATATCGCGAGCGAGATTTGCAACCACCTGCAGGTCGTTACTTGGACCAGTAGATAGATCACTAAAGATCATTTGCTCAGTCACATATCCACCTAGGGTCATCGCGATATCATCCATGAATTCTTTCTTGGTATGCATCCGTCTGTCTTGATCAGGTAGCTTAAGAGTATATCCAGCTGCCCGTCCGCGCGAGATAATTGATATTTTTTGCACCGGGTCAGCATATGGCAGAGCAGACGCAACCAGTGCGTGTCCAACCTCGTGGTACGCGGTGACAGTTTTTTCGTATCTAGACATCACGTGGCTCTTTCGTTCTGGCCCAAGCATAACTTTCTCGATTGAACGAATCACGTCAAACTGCCCAACCTTTTTACGCTCTTCGCGTGCAGCGAGAATCGCCGCTTCATTCATCAGTGACGCTAGGTCTGCCCCAGAAAATCCTGGTGTCCGCTGCGCCACAATTTCTAGGTTCACATCGTCTTGTAGCGGTTTCTTGCGGGCATGCACTTTCAGGATCGCTTCACGATCGCTTCGATCCGGTAGATCAATTGTTACTCGACGATCAAATCGTCCTGGTCGCAACAGCGCTGAATCAAGTACGTCTGGTCGGTTAGTCGCCGCCATGATAATCACTTTGGCATTAGGTTCAAACCCGTCCATCTCAACCAAGATCTGGTTCAAGGTCTGTTCTCGCTCATCGTTTCCACCACCAGTTCCACTTCCTCGCGCTCGCCCGACGGCATCGATCTCATCGATAAAGATAATTGCCGGTGCGTTTTTCTTGGCCATGTTAAACAGGTCTCGCACGCGTGACGCTCCGACCCCAACAAACATCTCAACAAATTCAGATCCAGAGATCGAGAAAAATGGCACCCCAGCTTCCCCCGCCACCGCGCGGGCCAGTAGTGTCTTTCCAGTTCCAGGTGAACCCATCATCATCACACCCTTAGGGATTTCCGCCCCGATGTCCAAAAACTTCTTTGGGTTCTTCAAAAAATCAACGATTTCTTCTAGTTCTTGCTTGGCTTCTTTGGCTCCTGCCACGTCTTTAAACGTTACCTTTTGTGATCCATCATCAGGATCAATCATCCGCGCTTTACTATTACCAAAGCTAAGCGCCTGCATACCAGCTCCTTTAGCTGATTTCATCAAAAACCAAATGATGATCCCAATAAACACCAACGGGAAAATAAATGGAGCAAATATGCCCAACCAATACGCAAATCCAGTTTCTCGCTGCACATCGATTTTGATCGTTGCAAGCTCTTCTGCCGTCACTCCTAAGTTTGTCAGTGAATCTGTGACAGAAGCATCAACTTCTTTTTTAGCTTCCCCGGGTACCCAATCTTCGATATTGTAGTTCACTTCAAGCGTACTACCCCGGACAATTATCTCACTAACTTCGCCCGCCTTAATCTGAGTCACCACATCAGACAACGTCAACTGCGTTGGTTCTGGAGCTTGAGTTTCACTGAAATACGAAAAGACTGCCAACACAAAAATCAGCATCACCACGGTAGACAGCATGTTATTCCAAAAGTTTCCGGGGCCAAGCGGCATGTTTTTGCCCACTTTTTTTAAATTTACCTTATGCCCTTTAGGGATTTTGGTAGTCGGTTCTTTAGTATCCTGCTTTGGTGTATCAGGATTTTTTTCCGCGTTTGTAACCCCTTGTGTCTCTGGGACTTCTGTCGAAACATCCTTGGGTTGCTTGTCTGATTGGTGTTTTGTCATGATCGCTATTATACAGAAAAAGCGCCTTGACGCTAGAGTATTTCCGTTTCAATACAACTAATTGTTTGCTATAATCCCTCGATGCTAAAATCAAGAACGATTTATCGCTCTACAACAATCAGATTAGTGCTTTACCCAATACTGATTTTGGCAACGTTGTACGTATTGCACTTCGCCGGAGACTTGCTCACCCCGATGAAGACATCTGACACTGATCGTGAACTGGCTGCTGAATATTTAGCCATCCACCAATTACCAACCCCTGACCGACCATTTGCCAGAGATGGTTGCACTCTATTCCCTGACAAACTACCTGGTCACGATTTTAATGCCGCTTGTCTTACCCACGATATAGCCTATTGGGCCGGAGGACCAACCGCGCTACAAGATTCTGCTAACCTCCAGTTTAAACAAGACGTAGAAGAAATTGACCCGCTGGGATTCATACTAGGTCCTATCATGTACACCAGTGTCGCGTATCTTGGTAATAATGGCGTAAGTCGTATAATTAGTTCACACTGGGGATTTGGCTGGGAATAATCAATACATATAACATGGCCGACTACATTAAAAATCGCAAAGCTAAATTTGACTTCGAATGGATCGACACCTTCGAGGCTGGAGCTGTGTTGCTTGGAAGTGAGGTTAAATCAATTCGAGCAGGCAAAGGCAAGCTCGAGGGTTCCTACATTATGATCACTCACGGCGAAGCGTGGCTAACCGGCGCCAGCATCTCTCCATTTCAAGTCGCCAATACGCCCAAAACCTACAATCCAGAACGCACCCGCAAGTTGCTATTATCCAAGAAACAACTGGCTAGACTTGAAGTAGAAACTAAAGCCAACAGGTTGACAATAGTCCCTATTTCATGGTATGGTTCAGGTCGGACAATCAAGTTGAAGATTGCTCTCGCCCGTGGTAAAAAGAACACAGATAAGCGAGAAACGATCAAAAAACGAGACGTCAAACGCGAAATTGATAGAACCTTGAAAAGTCAGTAAAATTTAGATGTAGTGAAGTGGTTGTTCGAAGAAAACGACCACTCGTTTTGGTCACACTGGTCAAGATGCAATTTCAACAGGAGAGTAAAGTGAAATATCCAAAAACAAGCGCCGTGGGGCAAACCCAGGCACAGTTTGACTCGTTCTTGCAAGTGGAAGGTATGCCACCCGAGCCGGTCAGAGAACCTGGCTTCGACGGTTTCTACGATGACCTTCACCGCAAAGATAGCCAAACGATCGAGGCAAAACTGCAGGACGTGAACCAAGAAGCTGATGACTTTCTGACAGGCTTTCATGAAAACCCTGAAGAATATCTCGGTTGGCTTGCCAGTACGACCGGCAGAGCACATTAAACACATCAGGCTGGCAGGACCAACCTCCTGCCACCACTTCACTGCATCTAAAAACTTCAATCAGGAGACGCACATGTTTTGTCCAGACCGAGATCACCACCCCATTCCACACGATGAACAAATGAAAACTCTGCAAAGCCTGCACGGTTCTGATACCGAACTTTGGCCAAAGCGAGTCACATATCAAACCAGGAAGAAGTTTGAAGAGTGGCTTAAAGTCCAGTCAGAAGATTGAAGTCCACACAGACCTGCCTGAGCTGCTACATATTATGTTATGCGGCTCAGGCTTCCCTGAGAGAGTCGGTTGCGACCCGAAACACATTTTGTTTCGCAACCACCTTCGGGTTAAGTGAGTATTTAACTCGTCCAATATTTGGATTAGGTACTACGCTCAATCTGAGAAAGCCTCCGGCTTTCTCAGGGGATGCCAGGCATCGACGGTTAGTCGTGTCGGTTGTGTGCAGTGTCGAAACGGTGATCAATTCGTAAAAAGATCACACCTTGTATTTGCAAACAAAGCAATCAAATCACCATTTGTTAACGCATTTGGTCTCACTCCCGCCTACAACTTCGCATAATCGCAAGTCCGCCGGAGTGGTGCAGTTCTGGTAAACGTCTCATACGCCAGCCACTGTAGAATAACCATGAGAATCGATACAGCTGAGTTGTTCGCTTAGTTGGTCAAAATTGTAAGAACTCGAGGCGCTAATGTTTTGTTCATTCTTTAGTTAGCGACTTTAAACCAAAGAATGTCCTACACACTGTAGAATCACAATCGCACCCTAATTCGGACGCGGGTTCAACTCCCGCCATCTCCACCAGGAAACATTAACGCTCGCAAGAGCGTTTTTTGTTTGCTTGGTGGAGATGGAGAAAGCAAACAGTTTTGCTTTCGTCGGGAGTTGAAAGACGGAAACATGTGGCTCTGCCACAGTTGAGTCGGGGTCGAGAACACTTAGTAGATTGTGAGCAAAGCGAAACAATATACTTAGTGATTCGTGACCAACTCCCGCCATCTCCACTGAGATAGAACTATATGGAGGAATGGAAAACTTACTCAACATGAGTGAGTTTTTTATTTTGGTATACTAGTCTCATGCAAATTGACCTACTCAATTCAGTAGAAACATTTATTGAAAGCCTGACCGAGAAAGAAATTGCCAAGGTTATCCGAACTATTGAACTGCTAGAAGAGTTTGGAAATAACTTGAGGATGCCACACAGTAGACACATGGATGATGGTTTACTGGAATTACGGATTAGAGGTAAACGAGAAATTAGAATATTCTATTTTTTCAATAAAAACAAAGCCATTTTATTACATGCCTGCGTCAAAAAGACACAAAAGACTCCTGAAAAAGAACTAGACAAAGCAAGGACAGCGAAAGACAACTTGTAATTATATAACTTATAAGTTATATTTATCTCTATGACAACTACGTTCAAACAATTTAAAACTAAAGCTCTCAAGAATCCAACAGTGAAAGCTGAGTATGATGCTCTTGAGCCTGAATATGAAGTGGTTAAAACTATCATTAGCCAACGTATCAAACGCGGCTGGTCACAAACTCAGCTAGCTGAAGCTGTTGGCAGCCGTCAGCCCGTCATTTCTAGACTTGAGCGAGGCGAAGGTAACCCTTCCCTCTCCACACTCCATAAAATTGCCAAGGCTCTCGATTTGTCTCTGCAAGTTTCAATGAAATAACTACTACAATAAAACCTCTAGATCATGACTAAGGGTTTCAAGTAAACTACTTCTGAGTTCAATCCTACCCCTCCCAGTCCTCAATGATCAATCGCTTCCGTTTCTCATCAACGGTAATCTGGAGTTTTTGCTTGGCTTGCCACCTGAACTGCCTAATCACGCGCAGCGGCAAGGTAATAGCGTAGCTATTCCCGCCCGAGGTTTTATTTAGTGATCGAACGTTTTCATCTTCAAGTTTTCTTCGTCCCATATACCGATAAGTATATCACACAAACCAAAAGAATCACCGCTTTAAAGCAGGCTTTAAAGCGGTGATTCTTTTTAATTAAAGCAATCGTATCTTTTTATAACCTTAGTAGCACCCAACCAGACTAACGCCTTCGATGGCTGAAGGAGTGGCTCCGTTTTGAATTTCGGTGATTCTGTCCGTACCTAGCTTCTCTTCTGCACAAGTGAACATTGCTGCCGTCACGTTTATTGAATCGCCAGAAATCCCAGCACTCGCGAGAAAAGCTTTTTCGGTTGCTCCGAGACTACTCACATCAATGGTAAAATAACCTCTGAGCCGGCAGAACTGTCAGAACTGTCCGCTACCTCGTCATCCCCTCCCACCGTGTCCGCTACTGTTCCGACCGTGTCAGAGACTGCTCCCGCGGTGTCTGACACTACATCATCCAGGTTATTACTGCCGGCCGTCATATTCCCTACAAACACTCCTCCAGCAAATATAAATATTGCTAAAGCCGCACTCATTAAGGTTTTATTCATACCGTATTATAGCAAATCTACGCAATATAAGCTCATTCTTTGAACCGCAAACAAGGTAATTGGAATCCCAGCCCCGCCAAGGACTATTTGTGCCTAAGCAAGGCCTTGGCGGAGCTTGTTCATTTTTGTACCTAGACGCGGAATTAAGTTTGAATACTCTGGACAAAAGTATATTTTGTGTCATTATCTCTGCTGAATCGGGCTAACTGCCCTTGTACAAAATACTAGCCCTTTTACAGGAGGAAAACACGTGCCTAAAATTGAACTTCATGGTTATGGAGATGAGTCTGTCGGGATGCGTTGCAGAATTGCAGACGCACTGGTGGACTATCCAGGCGTTGACGATACAGTGACTGAGGTCTATGACACAACCGTCACATCAATCAAAGGGGAACCTTCACCATACTTGCAAATCGTGGCAAGTCCGGAATCAATCGGTGAATTGATCAAACTGCTTCAGCCGCTGAACGAAGACATCGAAGTGATGCCTCTCGGTCAATGGATTCCAAAACAAACATAAGGAGGTCCCATGTCCATATTCATGGAAAACAATGGGACACTCTCCCATTGGCGAGCCGGCAACGGAACCGGTATCTTCTACCCTGAAGGTAATGTGACTGTTGGCGGAAAAACGAAGTTGCGTGGCGGTGCTCCAGTTTGTTGTCCAAACTTCGGTATTGCACCAACTGATGGACCATATGCTGGTATTAGCCTGCCACAGCACGGTCTGATCCGAGACGCTACGGTTAACCGAGGGCGTGTGGGACCAAACAACAGAGCCGACCTTCAATTCACACCTGCGCGTGAAGACGATGACTACCTTGGTGCTGACTTCATCTTCAAGGAGCCTTGGCGACACCGAGTGCGGATTATGGCGAAGGACTACCAACCGCAGCAGCAAGAAATCTATGGATTGTCCCACTGCATCTTGCTTGAAGCAGAAGTGGAGATGCCTTATTCCATTGGGTTCCATCCATATTTTGCTACAGCAGGTGGTCCATTCGTCCTACGCAATCCTGGCGAGGAATGGCGAAGTGAAAACCTCGAGGTCAACAAGCCGTTCTTTACGAAACGTCGACTTCAAGGAGCGTTTGAAATTGAGCTGACACACGGCACAATTGAGCTTCAAATTAAGGAGGGCTACACGGACTATTGCATCTGGACTGATCGCCCCGATCTATACATCTGTGTAGAGCCAGTTCGAGTCGATCATGAACGGAGATACCTCATGCTTGACGCTGGAGAAATCCAGACTTGTCGGTGCACGATCAAGTATACTCCAAAAACCTGACACCCCACGTCACGTAAAAAAGCACCCCGCTTTCTTACTACGGTGGGGTGTTTCTTTTTATACCAAAGCTGTCTGTTTGCTTAATTGCTTCAGGCGCCTAGGCGGGGCTTATGACAAGGCATAGGCGGAGCTTAACTCCCGCCATCTCCACCCGTTAAACGAGTATCAGAAATAGAGCTCGTTTTTCTATAGATATTTAGAATATCTGACCTAGTATTGAAATTTTATATATTTAGTGTATTATAAAGCTAGTTAACTCCACCCCTGACATTCCCTGAGGAGGGTTCTTCAAATGACTGCAGACTGCGTAAAGATCGCCAAGGAAGCCATAACGATGATCAAGGCTGGTTCCACCGAACAGCGCTTCCCCTACTGGTTGAACAAGACCATCGAGGGCGGCGGAACTCGGACTGTCCGACGAGGAGGTCAAGCATCTTCGATCTTCAGACACTAGAGTGGTCTGAGCACGTACCAAGCTCTACGAGAGAAGTCCCACGTGACTTCACAACTCGTGGGGCTTTTCTTTTACATTAACACTGTCCAATACTTCACTTATGACCTAGGCAAGGTCTAGGCGGTGCTGTCGCTGGCTTCGCAAAGTTGTGTCAACTTGCCCGTGATGGTGCTTAAAATACCGCCTTCCCTTTCTGGGTGGGCGGTTTTACCTATACGGAAGAATTTCCTCCGTGGTTACATGTGCCTAGGCAAGGCCTAAGCGGAGCTTATGGGGCTTTGATTCTCCACGGAGATTAGTCCACCGTAGAGACAAGACGCCATTCAAAATTGCTCAGTCTCACTATTTTGCTATACTTGTTTTACTATGTCAGTAAAAATAACGTATTTCGTCCACGGGACTACAACGGACAATGAAGCTCATATCTCATCAGGATGGTATGACGTTGAGCTTTCAGAGCTGGGTATCCAACAATCAAAAGAACTTACTAAACTAACTGAAGACAAAGAGTTTGATGTTGTTTTTTGTTCAGACCTGAAGCGAGCTGTAGACTCTGCTGATCTCACTTGGGGAAACAAGTACAAAATCATCCAGGACGAACGTCTACGCGAGTGTAACTATGGGGACTTTAACGCCAAGTCTTCAGACGAAGTGGAACCGCTACAAGAACAATCAATCACTACTCCAATGCTTAATGGTGAAAGTTATGAAATGGTGAAAGACCGTATAGCTAGTTTTCTAGCTGACGTTAAGCGTGACTACAACGGTAAACACATCGCTATCGTAGGACACAAGGCTCCCCAACTAGCCTTAGACGTTCTACTTAAGGAAATGACGTGGGACGAAGCGTTTAACACTGACTGGCGTAAAACTAAGTCTTGGCAACCGGGCTGGGAATATAAATTAAACTAATTATGAAATTACTTAACGAAATTAGTGAAAAATCACTTGGACTGGGTGATGGAGAAAAGCTAGGAGGACAATACCAACTCCGTAAAAGTGCACGTGCCGTTCTATTGAATGATAATGGTGAAATGGCGACACAATATCTTACTAACTACGCTTACCACAAACTCCCTGGTGGTGGAGTAGACCCTGGAGAAACGACAGAAGAAGCTCTGAAGCGTGAGGTTCTGGAAGAAGTAGGTTGTGAATGTGAAATAATCGAACCAATTGGAATAACCATCGAGTATCGCAATAAATACAATATGCTTCATATCTCATATGCTTATTCAGCAAAGGTAATAGGTGAAATTGGTGAACCGGCTTTAGAAGAAGGTGAGATTGGGGAAGGTCAAACTACACTATGGCTTCCCCCTTCTGAGGTCTTAGCTAAAATGGAAACAGATGAACCTAAAAAATTTGAAGGACATTTTATTCTTGAACGTGAAAAGAGCTTTTTAAAAGAGTACCTATCTAAATAATTATGTCAGAACGTCACCTAACTCGTACAGCTGTATTTGTAATTCTTGAACAGGATAATAAAGTGTTTTTCCTTCGCCGTGCTAACACAGGCTGGGCAGATGGATTACTAACGATACCTGCAGGTCACGTTGACCAAGGTGACCAAGTTCGTGAGTCAGCCATTAAAGAAACTAAGGAGGAGGCTTGTGTTGATGTTGAAATGGATGATTTAGAATTTGTTCACGTTGATTATTTGCGTGACGAATATACTAATTTCTACTTCAAAGCTAAGAAATGGACAGGCGAACCAAAGCTTGGCGAACCCGACCTTGCAAGTGAGGCAGTCTGGATTGATAAAGACGAACTACCTGACGATGTCACTCCACAATTACAACGATTATTCAAACAACTGAAGGAAAGTAATTACTTCTCAGAAATCGAACGAGAGATATGAAAATAAACAACATTATTTTTGATTGGGACGGGACTCTAGGGATGACCCTCCACTTATGGCTTGCCGGCTATCGTCAAGCGCTCCAAGACCAAGGTCATACCATTCTTGACTCAATCATTGCACGTGATTTCTTCTACGAACACGATAAGGGTCAGTTAAAGTATCCTGACGTTGACTTTGTGAAGCTGGTTGATGACACCCGCGCCCACGTATTCAGCCACTTAGGAGACCTTAAACTTTATGGAAATGCTAAAGAAACTGTGGCATCTCTCCACGACCAAGGAATTAACCTTGCTCTCGTCTCTTCTAGTAGTCGACAGTTGGTTGAAAAAGGATTAGCACTTTATGGCTTGGAGATTTACTTCAAGTCAATTATATCAGGTGATGATATAACGAAACATAAACCTGACCCCGAAGCTTTTAATCAAACATTCAACAACATCGGAGCTGTACCCGAAGAGACTCTAATTATCGGTGACGCGAAGACTGACATAATTGCTGGTAAGAAAACCAACACCATAACCTGCCTGTTCACTCCTTCAGACAACGAAATGTTCTATGATTTCGATGTCTTACGAGCTACTGAGCCTGATTTTGAAATCACTTCTCAAAAAGAACTTCTTTCTATTGTAGCTAACGCAAATTCTTTACCTAGTTAATTCTGACCCCACTACCCTCTAGTATTTAATACTGTAGTTGTGCCTCTTGTTAAAGAACTAAACGGCTTGAATAAATACTTATTGCCAAGCCAAGTTTCTGTTTTGAGGCAAAGCAAAGTACCCAGACCACTCAAACATAAAGCTTTTTACTGAGTTCAATAAATCACTGGCAATGTCCACATCAACATAGAAATATATAGAAGATTAGAAAGCTTGCCTGTTATGGGCCAGCTTTCTATTTTGTTATACTTCGCAGATGGAAATCTGGTTTATATTTGCAGTATTATCTGCCGTCGTGGGTGGGATTGGTGCATTTGGGAATAAAATAGCTGCACAAAGAAACTACAGTTCGCAACTAATAATTATACTTAATGCTCTCACCTCCCTCACTATCTTTGTTCCGCTAGCCCTTTATTTTGAAAGCAACAAATCAATCTCACTGGAATTAGCTGCGGTGGCATTTATAGGTGGTGTCGTATCTTCTTCTAGCTCCCTGATTAAAATTCAAGTTTTGCACTACATTGATAGCGCAATATTCTTACCGTTATTCAAAGTCATAGGACCACTGATTGTTATTTTTATTGGCATCATCTTCTTTGGTGAATCATTTAGTCTCATTGAATGGGCAGGTTTAATTGTCAGCATGTGTGTACCTTTACTGCTAGTCTCCAAAATAGAGCACACTCGCCAAAACAATCTAAAGCTCGGTCTTATACTTGTGTGTGTATGCGCAATCACGTCAGCAGTCGCAACTGGGCTACACAAACTCGCAACTGACATCAACAGTGCCCCTTTATGGATCATTTCGATTATTTCAGTCGGAATACTATTTAGTTCGTCAATACAATATTTAATTAAATACAAAGGGATGTTATCAAAATCATTGCAAGCGCAATATTCTAACGGTGTATTACACGTAGCTCTATTGCGGACAATCTTTGCTGGCGGAGGATTCTTTTTAACTCTACTGGCTTTCATTTATGGCGGCCCTCTGGGAATCGTTTATACAATCAACTCACTTTACATACTGCCTCCTATTATTCTTGCGATAGTTTTCTATGGAGAACACTGGAATTTTAGAAAAGCTTTAGCGATAGCACTGTCTGTATTAGCTTTAGCACTTTTGCAGTAAAAATAGAAACTACCACAAATCAACAATCTTAAGGAAACTCGGACATTCCATCTCAAGCAAAGAGGTTCTTACCTCTAGTAAACTGCACCACATAAACGTAGAGATATACTTGAACTACACACCGCTGGGTACACTTGTTTATTTTGTACCTATAAGCAATAAAAGCTTTGTTTGAACCTCAGTAACTACAGCCGTTTTTGCTTTAGCAATGAATTTTACATTTCGAGCCTTCCAATCGAGTGAACGGATATGATCAGATAAGATGACTCCAGACAACTTTTTATCTGTAACTTCTACCTCAAATGGGTACCTTTTCTGAATAGAGGTAATCGGGCACACAATAGCGAGGCTGGTTTTTTCATTATATGATTTTGGAGATACTACAATTGCTGGTCGAATTTTTGCCTGCTCTCTGCCTTTGGTTGGATCTAGGTCGACCCACACATAATCTCCCCTATCTGGGATATAGGTTTTTGCTACCATACTTCATTGCCACGAGCGTCTGACCATTCAGTTTCACTGTGGAGATTATTCGTATCAATCTCAGCTAACATAGATTCTAGAGAGAAATCCTCAGCTACTGGCTCGATAACGATTTGGTCATTTTTAAGTACAACGGATACTCCCAGACCAGCTCGTAGTGACTTTTGTTCGGTAATACTTTTGGGTAGTCGAACACCTAGGCTATTACCCCATTTTTGAATTTTCGTTTTCATTAGTAAAGTATATACTTTGTATAAACTTTGTAAAGCCTATTTTCGCCACCCATCAATAATCTTCAAGAAACTAGCACACTCAATTTCTATCAAAGAGGTTCTCACCTCTAGTAAACTGCTCCACAAGTACGAGGATTAAAAAAGAATCACCGCTTTAACGCGGTGATTCTTTAACCTAGTCCGATGGGTCGGTACAGGGTTTAGACAGGGTCAGCCATCATGATTTCAATACTCATGCGTAGTTGGTTTTCAATCTCTTCTCTGTCGGGGGTAGTGCTTAAAAAGCGATACCATGGATAATCAATCTCTACAGCACCGTCTGCTTGCGCGCGCCCCTGTACTTCCCGTTCAACTGGAATGAGGCCAAACAGACGTATTTGTGCCCGGTAGCTAATCCGAGACTCTGTCTGAGTCGCTTCTATTTTTTCAATCCTTTCATTGTTCAGTACCTGCTGTGCAATGCGCAGACTGGCCTGTTCCGGAGTGTTACTCGCCACGACTGTCTGCAAACGATTAAATGCTTCACGGTCATCACTGTTCCAGTCACGCAAATCTTGCGCTGCGACAGCTACTGAAGATAGTTCTCGTCTACCAGTCTCTTCATTGATACGCACTTCCCCTGTAATGTCAGAAAAGCGAGCAAAATCCGTCTTACTGTCTGATGTATTCTCGGATTCTGTAGTAGACAGCCGGTCACCTTTCTTAAGAGCTTTCGTTCCGGTAGGGGCATCAGCACTGACATACGCACCAAAGAGCTGCCCTTGTGCAGCTGCTCGGGCACTTGCCTCTGTTGGTAGACCATCACCATCATCGTCGTCGTCAAGACCATCAACCGGGTTTGCTGCCGTATTGGGTTTATTCGAGCGAGAAGAGTTGTAGTCCTGAGCTGGGGCGACAGCTGCTTCATTTGCAGCAGAACCACCACACTCTCCCGGTGTTATTTCTCGTTCAGCATCATCACAATCACCACCGCCACTCACTGAACCCGGTTTGTCTGAACGTACAGAATTATAATCCTGTGCTTGCTGGCCGTCGGAGAGTGAATCTCCGTCACAATCATCATCGAGAGCATCGCACACTGCATCGGACTGTCCGGACTCCCCTGGTGTACAGCGCTCATCACCGTCATCACAATCACCTCCGCTACCATTCACTGAAGTCGGTTTGTTTGACCGGGTAGCGTTATAATCCTGCCCTGGAGCAATGGCTGAGTCACCTTCCTGCGATCTATCTGGAGTATTCCCCTCTGCTCCTTCGCCCTCCACAGCAACACACATGTCTGACGTTGCGGCACAACTCCCGTCTGGACAGGTCACCCCGTCACACACGTTTGTATTCTCTTCAGCTCGCTCTTGCGCAAATGCAACTGTTCCTACAGAAGCGATCAGCACCAGTGCAAAACTAGTAGTTACAATACAATTACTTTTTTTCAGTACCATAATAGTCAATTTAATTTTAGGTGTTAACACTACGACCTTTTTTCCATCATACCACTTTCGTTACGCTTGTTTAGATGTAGTAAATTGGTGATCATAGCTAGTACAAAATACGAACAGTAAAATAAGTATCTTCTTATATATGATTGCGTCTCATGCAGATTCAGCGTATAAAGAAAAAATGAACACCGCCACTATTGATATCAAAACAGCACAGAAGCATTTCGCTAGCGCTGACCCCTTGATGGCAAGGCTGTTACACAACGCCATAACTGGTGCGCACCCATTTACCCTACCTCAGCGAAAAAAACCTAATGAATATTTTGCGAGTATTGTTTCATCTATTATTGGGCAACAGATTAGCACCAAGGCTGCCGACGCTGTGCGCGGTCGGGTATTGGCACATCTAGGCGACTCCATTACTCCACAAGCAGTACAGCAGGCGGACTTTGATGAGCTCAAGAGTTGTGGCTTATCAAATCAAAAGACCAAATACATCAAACACAATGCGGAAGTCTGGTCTGATATTGCCATCCACGAATTTACCAGCATGGATAACGAAGCGATTATCGCGGAGCTGACCAAGCTATACGGTATCGGACGCTGGACCGCAGAGATGTTTCTGATCTTTTCGCTGGCTCGGCCTGATGTGTTTTCGTATGGTGACTTTGGTCTCATGAAGGGACTGTATCAGTCATACAATTACAAACCCCACTACGTACGAAAAATTAAAACTACCGTAGACAGCTGGTCTCCGCATCAAACAGTCGCCTCTTTAACGCTTTGGTCGTCACTTAATAACGCACCCGTACTAAAGTAGATCAGCCCGAACGCAATTACTGGTGAGGTAAAGGATACTCAGGGTTGGCGATACTCACTGGAGCGATAAATATTGCGTCATGTTCATCGAATGTCCTGATAGTGTGACCCCAAATGTCAGAGTTTGTACTACGACGTTTCCAAGCATCTACTACATACCGCAGCGTCAGTGCGTACCCATTGGGATCTGGCTTCACGTACACATTTGGCTCTAGTACGTGCCCTTCTACATAATAGTAGCGCTCCAAATTACTTAGACTACGATCGGCTTTTTCGATGAATTGTTCGGTGTGCTCTTTACCGATAGTTCCAAGTAACCGCATCGCTTCACCCCAATCACTCTCAGGAGTCACCACTACCGTCAACTCATCCCACAGGTACTGATGCTGCTTGGTGTAGTTTTTAATTGGCTGATTGAGTACGGCGCCATTTGGGACCGTTATAATTCTACCGGTTGCCTGATCTGCACCGATCCAATTTTTAATTTCAAGCATGGTGGTATTGAACAGACCAATATCAATCACGTCGCCGGTAACACCGTTTATTTCGATCCGATTCCCTACCTTGAAAATACCACCCAAAAAAATACTCAGACTTCCAGCCAGGTTTTTGACCAAGTCTTGTAAAGCCACCGCCAATCCAGCTGCGACCACCCCGTACGCCACCAAAAGTGCCTGTGGGTTCGGAATCCAAATCCGTAGCAGCACTACGATACACAGTAAAATTAATATTAAAGATACTGCCTTGCGGAAGCTGTACCTGGTCTTTGAGTCACTTAGCCTACGAGCAAAAAATCCTTCTATACCAATCGAAAAAACTGCGTATAAAACCGATAGCGAAACTAAACTAGAGAACAACTTTTCTAGTCCCAATTGATCAAACCAAAACGATGACAGATACACCAATCCAGCAGCCGTGATACATGTAAAGAGAATAAAAAACTTCTTGGTCATTACTACTACTGTACCACTTACAACCGTCTGTAAGTTTAAGGTATTACACTTTACTCAGCAAAACTGGAATTCACGTGCTGTCTATACAAGTACGCAAAGAAACTACTATACAACCTCCCCTTACTTGCTACACTACAAACATGAATAAACGAGACAACATAAAAGAAGAATCAGCTCTGACACCGGCCCAAGTATGGCGAGAGCGTCTCAACCAATCAAAGCAACCTTCAGCATCCAAAAAAGCTACCGGGATTACTGGTAGTGCAGGTAAACAAAGTGACTTTAAAAAAACCACCCCAGGCAACTCCACAAGAAAATCAAGAAAAGGTTTGCGACCTGGCTAATACGAGACAAACCACTAGCGGTCGCTAGTGGTTTATTATTATCTTCTGACTTTAGCACATCCCACTACCAATCCCGCTTAAAGGCATCGGCGCAAAGTTCCATATACTCTGTATATTTCTCTTGCTGCTCTTCTGGAGAAAGTCCTTGCATATTTTCGACGGCGTCTTGGTGATCACTATCACCCTTCTCCACCTCTTCCATCATGTGATCTTGGCAATTTTTAACTACGTCATCTGGCGTATCTCCTCTGAACTGCACCTCACACGATTCTGGCCCACCAAGATCACTACACGTTATTTTTTTCATGCTTTGATGGTAGCACGACTATTACTTGATTTCTTTCGTGCGAGCCGTAATTTCAGCCACCTTTGCAAGTACGACTGCTTTGGTCTCTTCGCTAGATAAAATTTGGTGATGACCGTCTGTGTTGATCTGAATGTTTTCTGCTCCTTGCAACACTGCACTTTCAGTTGGCCACACATGATTGTCATACATACCGTAGATAGAAACAATAGCTCGGTTAACTTCAACATTCTCGTTCTGAGTTTGTACTATTGAGCTAGCGGGAGACAGCTCTTTAATGGCTTTATCTGGCACGAACGAGGCCATGGTTGACCCCTGAAATGGCGAGGCAATAGCAATCATTTTTATCACTCGTTGATCATGATTATAATTAAGCAAAACTTCTTTTCCGATTAACCCACCCTTGCTATGCGCCAAAATAATGACGTTATGCATATCATTATCATCGACCACTTGTCTAACGATTTTGGCTGAAGTGTTGATTTCTAAGCGATTGTGACCCAGCTCTTTGATTACGTGCACCGGGTGTCCAATAGCTGATATATCATCAGCAATTTTCTTCATAAAGTGCCACTTGGTATTGACTCCGGGAATTAAAATTACCGGAACTTTGGTGGTATCGATATATCCCAAATAATGCTCGGGAGCGTCTTTGTGGGTTAGTGTCTGTGCATACATTTTGAGTGCATAAGCATAGTCTTTGATCCAATACGCAATAGTAGTAAACATGGTGTAAATATAAATATGCTTGATAGCAAATTAATTAGTACGATAACAGTTTGCTAGCCTGATACCTTCGAGTACCCCTGGGGTATCACCAGCTATAATTGCAGCCACTCGATCAGCCCCTACGGCAGCTTCTGCGCACGCAACCACCCTAGGAGTGATAGTGACGCTTGACTCATCAACCCCCAGGGTATTGAGCACTCTTTGCTGACCGTCTGGAAGACTTGTGATGTCGATCTCAATTGTCTCTGCAGGAGTTATAGTATCTTCAGCGGTTTCAGCTGGAACCTCACCTCGACAGACACCCCAGAGTCCCAGTGCCTGTGCTCGAGCAGTATCTTCTGCCTGTTGCAGAGTTGTGGCTTCTGCAGTATTTGGCTCGATCCGCAAGGTTGTTGCATACCCTTCGGCCACCAGCAGTTCGTTCACAAATGAGCCACCAACATAGACGTAGCGTAACAATCGATCGTATTGATCACGATCTTCACTATCAGACACGAGGCCCACTTGCGTACCAGCCACCAATTCAGTATTTCTGCTAGTAGCTTCTTTACTGTAGCAAGCTGGTTCTCCGTCACGATATGGCTCAGGTGTATCAATTCCAATGTAGCGGACCGTTTCTTCTTGGTCATTGATGATCACAGTAATAGTGTCACCATCTATCACGCGCGCAACGGTGGCAGTTTCGGTTACAGACACATTTTGAACTGTATCCATTTGTGTTACGTCACCCCCACCAAACCAAAAGGATATAAACGCTACGATAAAACTAATGATGATTTCCATACGACTCTAGATTCGCTTTATCTAATGATGTTACACTAGCATATATGCAAACGCCAACCGTACTTGTCATAGAAGACTCTTCATACCTAGCTGACTCACTGGTTGATATGCTAGAAATGCATAATTACAATCCACTTCACGCTGCCACTGGTCGCGAAGGGGTTGCGCTCGCCCTCGAGCGAGAACCCGATCTAATCCTACTGGATATTCGACTCCCTGACATCAACGGCTATGAGGTCTACCAAAGAATCCGAAAAACTGAATGGGGAAAGACAGCGCGCATCATGGTACTCACCGCCTCAGAATCAATTGAAAATATTGCTAAAAATATTGATCTACCCAATGAATACGTACTCTTTAAGCCTGATTGGAGTATTCAAAATTTGATACAACAAATAGAAAAGCGACTACAGGATTAGACTGTGCTTGGTACCTCAAACGGTATCTGCACATCAAACGTTGTCCCAATCCCCTCGACCGAAGTAAAGGAAGCTTTTCCACGCAAAACGGTGACGGCCTCGCGAACAATGTACAATCCCAAACCAGTTCCATCAGGTACGTCACGCACAGCGTTAGATGCCCGGAATAATTTTGAAAAAATGTCGTCATGATCCTCGGTTGGGATACCTATCCCGGTATCAGTCACCTGTATCCGCAACATATTGTTATCACGAGCATAGCTTATCGTGACTGTGCCTCCAAGTGGAGTGTATTTCACTGCATTAGAATACAGATTTGTCACGATCATCCGTAGTAAATTCGGATCAGTAACAAAATCAGTAATTCCTGTTTCATATTCCACGTGTACTTCGATATCTTTTTGTGCCACTGTTTCAGCTAACTCAGCTTGGACAGAAGTAAATAAATCTTTTAAGACTATCGTATGGTACTCAGCTTGAAAGCTACCAAGTTCAAACCGCGACACCCGCAAAAAATCATCTACCAGCCGTGACATGCGATTGATACTTAGATGTAACCGATCCATGTACTTCAGTTGACGCTCAGTCAGTGTGTCCGGACTGTCTAGTTGCAGTAATTCTGCACTCCACTTCATACCAGCAATCGGGGTACGCAACTGGTGCGAGGCTAACGACACGAACTCTGATTTAGCATCTTCGGCTTTTTTCTGCTTGGTAATATCCACCAGTGTTAACAAACCCTGCTGTTCTTCAAAGTTATTTTGAAATTGAAATAATGAAAGCAACCCCCAAGCTTCTCTATTATCATCACGTTTTACTCGAACCATATGATCACTAACGGCAACCCCACTTCGGAATTTATCAAACAAAAAATCTAGGTTGTCTGTTTCGTCTGTAGATAATCGCGCAAATAGATTAATACCTTCTACCTTGGCCTGCGGCATACTAAGCAACCGTGCTGCTGCAGTATTGGCTGAGGTAACCACCCCTTCTGAGTCCACCACAAAGTAAGGGACCGGACTTTTGTTATACAGTTGCGTATAAATTGAGCTGTTGTCATCGCTGGGAGCTGGAAGTACAACGGTCGAAGTAATTGGCGCGTGCGCAGTCACATCATAAATATTTTTCGCAATAAAAATACAGCATAAAAATGATATCAAAAACAACAACCCACCCAAGTGGATCTCAGAAAAATCGTAAAAAAGGGCTAGGCACACAACCGAGCTAAAAAGTACCAGAAAGACACTGCTAGCAAGGAGTAACGCTGATTGCGCTTGGTTTGTTGAGTCTTGATCTTCGTCCATAACTATTACTGATTCAGTGTACCACTACAATCCTATAATCAGAGAGTATTATCAGTTGACTCATCAGGCGTGTTTGTTTCTACCGCATCTACAGTAGTGGTCGCCGTATCAGTAGCGGACTGGTTCAAAGCTTCGTCAACTACCGGGGTAGTCGAAGCGTTCGTGGATGTTGATGTGGCACCATTACTGGTAGACGTTGCTGTGGCGTCTGAGGAACTGGCGGTAGTAGAAGCAGTTGACGGTGTCTCTGCTGGAACAGTAGTCGGGTCTGATGGGCGTAATCCAATCAATCCCCCATCGGGCAACTGGCTAGGTGTTGGCACAACAACGGTCGGGCCAGTTACGTCTACCAGGTTAGCCATTCGTTCATTTCTTTCTTTGATGGTCTGCGCGACATTGATCTGCCCTGCCTCACTATCACTAAACCCAACTGCAGCTGACGCACCGACACCAATTGAAAGTAGCAAGGCCACCACAATGTACTGATTGCGTTTAGATTTCTTTACAGCGTTGGCTTCTGCAAATTTGGTTGGAGCTTTTCGCGTTGATTGCATTTCTGGTTCAACTATCTCGTCTAGCACTTCAGGCTGATCGATTAACTCATTCTCTTCTACTGTTTTCTTAGTTGATTTGCGGGCAGCTGTCTTCTTGACCGTTGTTTTACGAGCGGTGGTTTTGCGTGGAGTTGCGCGCTTGGTAGCAGTAGCCGGCTTCTTAGGCGCAGCACGTTTCCGTGGAGCTTTTTTCACAGCTTTTTCTTCAGTTGATGTGGAAGTAGCTCGAGGCATAGAACAAACTTTAGTATAGCATCTGATATAATAGAAACACACCTATGGAAAACCTGTTAACAACTAGTGGATTAGTCGGCGGCTTACTACTAATCTACTCAATCCTAGTATTTATTATAGCGCGTCTTTTGCGTGACAATAGCGTTATGGACATCGCGTATGGCCCAGCTTTTTTTGTCAGTACAATTGGTGCCGCCTACCTGACTAACACCACCACCCTACTACCGGCAGTGGTGATTGGCTGTATCGGCGCTTGGGCAGTTCGTTTAAGTAGTCGTATTTTTAGAAAAAATCTCGGCAAACCTGAGGACGCTCGTTATGCCAAGTGGCGTGAACAGTGGATGCAAAAAGGCCGAGCATATTTCCTGGTTCGTAGCTACCTGCAAGTTAACTTACTGCAAATAATTATTATCTTTGCGGTGGCCGCACCAGCTATTTTCGCCCTAGCGTACCCGACCATGTATAACCAGTGGTTTGTGCTAGCTGGATTCCTAGTATTTTGTTTTGGGTTGGCGTACGAAACTATCGCTGATCTGCAACTCGACCGATTTATCGCAGGCAAAAAAGCTGGGACCGAAGAAGCTACCTTGATGACGCGCGGATTGTTTAGTTTGTCTCGTCGACCAAATTATTTTGGTGAAACACTCATCTGGTGGGGATTAGCGATTATGGTACTCCCTCTACCACTGGGCTGGATTGCAATTATTAGTCCTTTGTTGATTACTTATATTGTCACCAAAGTCACCGGACCAATGTTGGAAAATGCCTTCCTTGAACGCTATCCTGAGCAGTATCAACACTACATCGATACAACCAGCTACTTTGTCCCTTGGTTCAAGAAAAAGTAACGATCATGCATACCCAACAAAAAGACAGGCACTGCGTGCCGGTCTTTTTATTACCGTTTCTTCTCAACTTCTTTCCAGTATGCAAAGAAACTTTTGTAATACCCTTCAACTTCAGGAAACAATTTTTTAACTGAATCAAACTCCACTGGCCAGGTACGATTGGTTTGATGCAATAGTGCCTGCACCGTCAGAGCATCACTGATGCCGTGAATGCCCTCCACCCTGCCAACATGCACCTCTAAATCTGGAATCACAATTTTGCCTTGTCTGATAATGAAATCAAGCACTTGTTCACTTACCGGATACCGATCAAACCACAACGGATCAATGATCAGGATCCGACGGTCAGATTCACTGCGGCGCCAAGCAGGATCCAGGGTCCACGGCGTATATAGCTGCACTGTGGCACCAGACACTGTCATGATGGGCTCGACAGTTGGATACACGGTCTGAAGTTGCTCGTCCTCATACGTCAGTAGTAACTCTGGTGTTGGTAGCGTAGTCATTTCTTCGCGGTCGTAGGTCAGGATGCTGCGCACCTGCTTATGATCGCTGCAACCATTGATCAACTTTTGGTTGACGGTATACCGTTTGTTGATAGAGGTACCAGCCACCCACTGCCAGGAAAGAAAATTAGATGCCAAATCGCCATCAATCAAATGATAGTACATCCACTTCCCCATAGAATGCCAGTGGGCGTACGCCAGGTTGCACGATACACTCGCGATCCACATGCGCATATGATTATGAGCATAGCCAGTTTCATATAACTCTTTGATTCCCTGATCAAGCACTTCTACCCCCGTAGCCGCGTCAGCGATAACCGATACAATCCCAGCGTGACGCCAATCATCACGCGGAAACCTCATGTCTGCAAAAATCTCATCGTCTTTTTCGTGCCACACATTTTGGAAGTACTCACGCCAGGCTAGTTCTTGGATTAATTTCTCACAGTCTTTAGCCGCGTGTTTTTCTAACAGTCGTTCACGGATTAATGGCAACGGAATAATTCCACGTGTGATATACGGTGACAGCTTGGTCACCGCCCCGGACAAATGATTACGCGTTTTGGCATACTCAACCGGATCGATCTCATCGATCATATCTAATATTTCTGCGTAACTACGGACAAAACTCATACAATAAGCGTAGCACAAAATAAACTAGGCGGAACTTGTGATCCTAGCTAGTTTATTTCCCGGCTGCCTTACGACACCGATCGCTACAGTATTTGATCTGCTCCCACTGCCCGCGCAACTTCCAGCTTTTACGATTGGCAAACGGTAAGCCACACTGCACGCACAATTTAGTTTCTTTTGGTGTAGTCATATTGTTTAAAAATGTACGAATAATCGCCCGTGGTTATTACTATCAACCTCTACCCGACTGTATTTTGCTTTCACAGCTTTCTGATCCAAGTATTTCTTCACTCGCTTCATCAGTTGCCCACTGCCCTTGCCGGGGATGATTTCTACTTTTTTGACGCGCTTGTGCGAGGCCTCGGCCATCAGGTCATCGAGCGCTTCTGTAATTGCTCGCCCATTTTTAGCGACGTCATGTAGGTCGAGGTGTAGAACTGATTTAGACATAATATATTGTGCATGGATTTACTTCCTCCACCCAAACGCACCCGGCTTGCTGCCGTACTGATCCCACCAGGCAGCACCAGCATACAGCCCGGCTGCTACTCCACCAGTCCACAACGCAGCCCCGCCAACAGCATGGATCAGCGCCCATTCGCGCCACCACACTGATGATGCGTTACTAGGGTTACCAAATATCACATCTAGCAACACCAGCTCCACCATCCCATGGATCAACGTAGCGACAATAAATCCCAGTAGGCCAAAAGCAAAGATGTAGAAAACCTTTTTCATAATTAAAGTGTACCATCGCTTACGCTCTCAAAAAATAGCCCTATTGACCGATCATCAGTTGGTATATAATCTTTGGGTTAACCAAAACTAATTAATCATCAATTGCCATGCGATCTCTTCAACTGACCCAAAGCCTTGTTACATATCTTGCCACTAGCGCAGTAGTGCTTGCTGCACTATTTCTAGCGGCCGTTCCTCAGCCAGCAGCTGCCCTTAGCTGTATGAACCCAACCGAAATGATCCCGATGTTTGTGTCTGATGACTCATACACCATTGCTCTGATCGAAGGAGGTGTGCTTGAAACCGAAGGTGACACACACAACCAGGAAGTGACTGTATTAAAGCTGTACAAAGGTGAGCTGGGCATAAACGCCACCGTGAGTTTTATGTATGATCAAACCTGGAACTATCTGTGTGCCGGCGGACCAGTAGATGTCGGTAGCGAAGCGCTATACATCATGCGCGACAACCAAGTTACCCAAGTATTTATGGTAGATTCAGAACTTGCTCAGACACTGCTGGCGGAACTTGGTGAACCAACCACCCCAACTGAAGCACCAGTGACTGTAGACGCAGAGGAAAAAGAACGAACAGGTCTCATGAACCAAATCATTTCCCTACTACAACAAATCATCAGTTTCTTTGGCGGATCAACAGAGGTAATTGAAGAAGAGCCAGCACCAGCAACCAGCTACATCGGCTTAACAGCAATCGAAGCAGCTGACTACGCAGAACGTCAAGGTGACCTATTTCGCGTAGTCGAAATCGACGGCGAGCCACAGGCAGTAACCAAGGATTACGCAGAGGGTCGCATAAACGCCATCGTGCAAAATGACGTAGTGACGTCATACACAGTCGAAGGTCTAGAAACCCAACCAGTAGAAGAACCAACCCCCGCAGAAACCGACGACTACATCGGCTTGACTGTAGAGCAAGCACAAGCCCTCGCAGAGACCAGCGACGTAGCATTCAGAATCGGCATGATCGACGGCGAACCACAACCAGTTACTATGGACTACCGACCAGGCCGCATCACCGCCAGTGTCGTAGATGACCTAGTAGTCGACTACTCAGCTGAAGGCGAAGCAGAAGCGATCTAAACACTCTGACAATTTAAAATAAAACAAACCCTCGAGATAATCTCGAGGGTTTGTTTTTTTGGAGAAGTTTATGGAGGTGATTCGGGAGGCAGAGAGACTCTATTCATTTGTCTGGCTCACACTGAAAGACGTTTGGCAGGCACTTGATTCCGACCGCGCGACCCAAAGCTTGCAGGCAGCTTCTGCAACTGGCGGAACGTCGAAGATTTGATCGACGACGACCAGCTCTGTGCCCTGCTGATGGACGAGGTGTCAGACCTGTACGCTGCAAAAGATTTTGCGACGCATAGCGTAACTGTTACCCACCCAACATGTATCGGCTGGGCGAGCACCGATCATCTTTCATACTTCAGCTCTGACGAACTGGAGGTATTTGAACCAAACAGTCGCAGCACTGCACTGAAAGTGATTCTTCCGAGCAAACTTGAAAGAAAGGCACCACTTACACAAGATGTCACTTTTATCTTCAAACTCGAAGAACAGAGAGGTACTCCAAAAGTCACTTTGGTTTCAATCTATCCCGGCACCGACATCGGTGATCTAGATGGAGACATCACACAACGTGAACAACAAGTGTTCTACGACTGGGACCATCCTGGCGAATAACGCCCTAGAGAAAACGCCCCGCGTTTTACTCAGGGCGTTTTCTTATAGAAATTTGGCGACAAGGCTCTACGCGGCATTTGTGTCACCAAACCAACAACCAAGGCTGCTTTCCTCAAGATAAATGGCGTTGGAGAAAAGAAACTAAAGAAGTTTGGCAAGAAATTTATGGAAGCGATTAAGGAGTACGAGGGGTAACCTTTCCCTAATAATCTTAAGTGTAAGTAATTTATAAGAGAAACATATTGGCGCCACTTAGTTATTTACTTCAGCCTCAGCATCATTAACTTCCCTAAACTTTCCATGTACGTATTCTCTAATATAATCACTCGTAGAAATTTCAACACCTATAACACCTAGTATTTCTACACCGCTTTCCAAAATTGAATTTTGGAACTTTTTATCAATCACATTTGTATCTTGCATCTTTGTACTAAGTAAGCTTTGTGTATTAGAAAATATCATAATTATTTATAGTATTGGTCCATAAAACCTTTATTAAGATCTGGTTCAAAATAATGTTTCCTTTTCATCCAGACAAATCCATCACCTTTTGTAATTATCGCAACATCTACAGGACCTCCAACACTCTCATCGGAGGAATTCTGGGTAAACTTTCTTTTTAAAGACGTAATGCTGACCAGAGACTCAGCCATTTCTGCCATATCTTCTTTATCCATATGACCGAGCACACTCACCAGAGGTCTTGTAATTGCTTCATTTCTATAAGAATCCAACTTTGCAACTAGAATGTCTGGAATACCATTGATTACACCTTGTATTCTTGCAGAATTAGTTGGATCAGCGATATTTGGTCCAACTTCACTTGCAACAGACGTAAAGGCCTCACTAACTGCTTTTTTAACCTCTTCATTGTAAGCTGGGTCAATTCCATTTAAAACAGTCCAGGTAACATCACCTTGTGCATACGGAATAATATTTGCATCAGAAACTCCAGGAGAAATACAATACGGATCTTCGATTTTATACCTAAGAATGTCTCCAACTATAGAGCCAATGGTCACCAATTGGCTTGACGGATAAACTTCTTTTTCACCGAAACCCATAAAAACTAATCCTGAATTAGACTCAAAAATATATTCAACTTTAGATAATTCGAAAAATATTTTACATAACTTTTCTGTGTCCCTGTCACTGAAAGTAAAACTTTTGTACGATTCAGATACGAAGGTAGCTAACTGTGTTGGGATTTCGGCTAATTGTTTTTCATGAATTTCTAAGAAGTTTTTGTAGGTTAACTTTGAGGAATCAATTTTTTTATGACCAGAGACATACTCCTCGTATTCATCTAAAGCAGCAGACACAAGGGGTGTAATATGAGCAATCGCAGACTCTTCGTCCATCCCATCAACCTCATCCACATTTGATTCAACAATATCGATGATCTTACTTTTCAATTCATTAAAACCAACTAATGCAAAAGAAAAGAAGGACTTATCTTTTGAAGCGGATGTCACGAGATCAATATTCTTTACTAAAAATTTTAAGAAATCATTTTTATGATCTTCGACTGTACCAAACTTCTTTTGCTTCAGTTGTTTTCTGTACATTTTTATCAGAGTTTCCCATGGGATTCCAGCAAATTGTGCACTGCCATAAATTGCAATACCGACTGGATTGAATTTCGATAGAGTAAACAACTTATTACTGCGGTGATAAACTTTTTTCACATCACCTGAGGTAATAGTGACAGCACTATCTGCAGCAATGGCAATCCCTTGAGAATTTAATACTCCAATAATGGTAGTCATATTTGTTTCTATCGTATCACTTTTATCAAGTCGACACTATGGTCTTAACTAATGCACTCAACTAACAAGATAATGAGCATTGGTTATTAATAATTAACGTGACGTTTTATATACGAATCGGGCGAAAAGTAAAAGGAATAGTAGCGTAGGTATAATAAACTGACACCAAAGAACAGCCTGTAACACAGTAGCAAGTATCCAAGGTATTTCGGTGGCCGTGGAAAAAAACCAATTATCATCAAAGCAGGGACATACAGAAATATGTTTCCTAAGAGGAGCCACGAAATACTTGTAAGTTCAAATTTTGAAACATCTTTGAGCACAATCTCCATTAGGAGAAAATTCAAAACGACAACTGAAACAAGGATTCCCCAGGACAAAGCAGTTGGCCCATACGATTCCACATCTTCTTGATATAGCGCTTGAAGAATAATTGGGAAAAATAGTGTCAGAATCACTACAAAATTAAACCTGCGCTCGATTGTTTGTAGAATAGTCATGCGTTTAATATACCAAAAAAGCCCAAGGTCAGTACCTGGAGCTTTTGAATGAGTTTATTGCGGTGAAGTAGCTCTATTCTTCCAACAACTCCTTCACAAGAGAAACCAGCTCGGCTCTTCCTTGATTTTCAAAATTGTGAGTTGTCGCTATGTCTCGGATAGCAATACCTGGGAACGCAGCTGGCATCCCTACATTTGATATCACCTCGTCGTTTGTTGCTCGGACAACTTCTACAGAATTCTGTTCTGTAAATTTTTGATACAACCCAGTAGTATCTACTGAGTCTTTTTCAATCCAGTACGAGGCTGGAACAATTGTAAAACTACCGTCACTTCGAGCCAGCTTTGAGAAACCTGCAAGATTTATTTCCGTAGCAGGTTTTGATCGAAAGTAATCTAGTATTTCTTCACCACTACTCTCAGTTGGTGGAGTTAACAGGATTGTTTTTGAGATATCTGGCAGGTCTGCGAGCGCTGCAATAATACATCCCTGAGAATGAGCAACAATACGTAAATCACAATTTCTCCTCTCTTTGTCCCACACTTCTCTTACACGACGGACTTGCTCTGAAAAATCACTGACGACCAAGTTTCCAGCTTCGTCTGTGTCATTTAAATCTATAAGAATAGACTCGTAACCATCGTCATGCAGACTGTCTGCCAGATCGGTAAACATGCCACGTGCATCTTTCATAACCCCAAAGCCGTGTATAAACAGAATCTTTTTCATAGCAACATTATACCAAAATCCCAAAGTCAGTACCTTGAGCTTTTGAATGAGTTTATTACCACTAGCTAGCAAATGACTTAATTTGTGATATAAACTCTTTACTGTTAGCAATACCGCCAACAGATGAAACTAGATCTTATAGAGGGCCGGGCGCCCTCAAGCAAAAGGAGATCACGATGACTGACATTTCTCTTACCATACCTACCGAGCTCGATAGCAACAGACTTGACGGTGACGCCCTGACAAACCAGGGTAGAGTTGTCACAACAGCCGCAACCGAGGCACTATACAACCTTCCTGAGCACTTTCGAAAAGCATGTAAAAATGTGAAGGTAGTACACAGAGGTTTCACCTGGCAAAAGAGCAGCAAGTGGACGATACATTATTTTTTCCAAGTTGGTAATCTACCGGAGCTCGTCGTCATGCACAGTACCGGAAATATGGGTGTGCCCAGAGACCACTATGTTCTCGAAAAATTTACGACAGAGCAGCTAGCGGACATACTAATCAATGGGCAGTCGCGTATGCGCGACAGGGAGCCAAAGTTTGGGTTATATCAGGACGTTGTTTCTGAAGTACACAAAGTAACTGCCCAGCTTGATTCCAAAAGAAAGACCTTCATGGAATTCTCTCCACCAGAACTTGAGGTTTGTGAAATTTTTGGTCCTAACTCTGATTTGGTTTTGGTGCGACCGACAAATACCACCAAAACACCAGACCAGTTCGAGGAACTCTGTAACAGGAGAGGATATAAGATCCTGGGACATGATGTTGTTGTAGCTTTCAACAAGGTTCTTGAGGCAAAACTAGCAGCCGTGACTGATTTGGCTGCAATGCAACATGACCCTAACCACGGCTACATCATGTGTGTTTCGCTTCGCAATGAGGATCGACCACGAGGCAACGTATGGACCAATGGAACCGGCGTCTTTGAGCAAGCGATCGAGTCACAAGCTTGGTTTATCGTTAAACTTTCTGACTGATTTACACTACAAGCAATACTGGTGCGCGAGGATACACTCTGCGCACCTTTTTTATATTTAATCGATGAAGTAGTGAAAAGCGGCAATCTGTTGATTGCCGCTTTGGTTTTTATTTTTATACTGTCACAACTTACACCTCACGCACAGCCGCTAGCGGCACGCGCTTGGCTACTGTCATGCGTGACACATACCGTAGCTGGTAGCTCAGCAGCAGGTCTGGGTGCAGTTCGATCTGAGCCTGCCCTTTCCCAGTATGTTGCCAAGACGTGCCGCGCACCCAATGGCCGACGTAGTCAGATTGCATGCCGTGCACAAAGAATGCGTATTCGTTGATACGCACCAACCACTGCACGATCTGCCGCCACTGATACAGGTGCGACAAATGTGTACGGGCGCAGATATCTGATGGGTACGCACCAATAAGCTCGAACCCATGCAACTGCAAGGTAAAGCTAGGGACGATTTCTGACGCCACATCGGTATACGAACGCGTGGTAGGAGCCCCAGCAGATGAAGTTGGCCGGCGGAAGTGCTCGATCTCGTCATCGAGCCGTAGCAGCAAAGCCTTGGCGACCAGATATGGTGAGCCGGTCACTGATTCTGCCCGGTTGCGATGCACCAACGATTGGATGTCTGACAGCGATAGCTGATAGTGCTGGTTGAAGGTCGCTTCATCGGCTCGCTCACGCCAGCCTAAGCTAGTCGGGCCAGCATGCCAGTCACCGTTTGGTGCCAAGAGCGTAAAGCTGCGGGCTTGTCCGACTTGTTCGGTATAGCCGTCGCTGCCAATCACCGAGGCGTCTTGCAGACGGACTCCAAAGGAAAGGTATTCCTGATGCGAAACCAAACCAGTGATCGTACCAAAGCGCGTATCACCAATATGGCGCACGTCACTTTGGTCATTACGTGGTGTCAAACGGCTGTAGCCGTCGATTGAAACCACTGCCTGTCGCCGATAGAGCGCCAACAGGTACGAGGCAAGATCCATGTCGGTTGGCGTGGTGCCCGGTGCCTTTGGCCGGCGACCGGCAAAGTGACACTGTGACCGGTCTAGTACCCGATCAATCAATTCTGGAGTGATGGTCGTTGCACGATCCTTGATCACGCGGATGTCACGATCGGTACCGGTGGCAATAGCAGTGATCGTTTTAGCTGTGTGGTATGTAGTCATGTGATCCTCCTATGGATTTGACTGATGAAAGAAACTGATCTGATACCAAGATACAGTGGTATGAATAATTTGTATATTTGTTGACGACTTTCGACAACTAAGCTAATCTGACCGTATGTCACAACCTATCAAAGACCTGACCGCGGCCCTACGGCGCCTCAATTTATCGCAGCCGCAACAGACGATCTTTCTTTCCCTGGTGCAAGAAGGTCCAGGTTCAGCCCGCACGCTATCGATGCGTACTGCCCTCACCCGGCCGTCTGTTTACGACCAACTCAAATCATTGCGGCAAGTTGGTCTGGTTAATGAGCTGATGATCGACGGCAAGACCAACTTTGCCGCGACTGACCTAGCCCATGTCGACAACTTGCTGTCGGACCAAATTGATCGTATCGAACGCAGCCGCGAGTCTCTCGCCGCCGCCCTACCCAACCTCGCTACTACCGCAAAGACAATCAGTCCCAAAATTAGATTCTTTGAAGGGAGCGCCGAAATGAAAAATATCCTCAAGGACGTTCTCTGGAACGCTCCAAAACACATCGACATCACCTGGCCGAGCGACACCATGAACAAAGTGTTCGACGAAGCGTATCTAGAATGGTTCGCCGAGCGTCTGCAAAAACATGGTCATAGCGTGACGCTACATGCCACCCCGGGACACCCGTTTGAAACACCGAACGTCACGTACAAAAAAATCAGCTCGGATAAGACGCCCTTGATGACAACTATCCACTACGGTAATCGCACTGCTCACATCAGCTCACCGACCGAAGCATTTGGGTTTATTGTAGAGAGTAGTGAGTACGCAAACCTATAAATATAGGCTAATAACCTTCACTCCGCCAATTTAGAACCCTCGTCGCTATTTCTTTACTTCACTCTACCTCTTGTATACTCTTACACAATGGAAGCGACTATCATCTATCCTCACCAATTATTTACAGATTCGCCAGCAGTCAGTTCTGATCGGGTAATATATCTAGTGGAAGAACCACTGCTACTTACCCACAACCCAATCCACCGCCAAAGGCTGATGCTGCACAAACTAAGCATGGATGCGTACGAGCGCACCCTGCAATCTGCTGGCCATACAGTGACCAGGCTCACTATTGGGAATTACCCCAACACCACCGACGTGTTTGATCGACTAAAGTCAGACTGCGTCACCACCATACACATTGTCGACACGACTGACTGCTACCTAGAGCGAGCGATTGTTGATTCCGGTATTACACGTATCTGGTACGAGTCACCAATGTTTATTTTAGATAAGGCTGAAGCTTGCGACCGTTTTACCGCTAGCAAGCGATCCATGGCCTCGTTTTATAAAAAAATCCGCCAGGACAAAGGAATCCTGATTGATGGTGATGGTGAACCAACCGGTGGCCGCTGGAGTTTCGATGAAGATAACCGCAAAAAAATCCCTAAAGGAACAAAGCTACCAGACGACATCAGTCTATTTGGAAATGAAGAAACGGTAGCGGCTGCTGCGTGGGTAGAAACCGTGGAGGCAGAAAAATATGGAACGGCCGGATGCTGGATCCCGTACACTCACGATGGCGCAGAAGAATTATTGACAGAATTTTTAACTGATAGATTTCATAACTTTGGACCCTACGAAGACGCACTAACGACAGACGGAGTCAGACTATGGCACAGCACACTTTCCCCTCTGCTGAACATAGGCCTACTCACCCCAGAAGCCGTCGTAGACACCGCAATCGAATATGCACAAGAACATGAAGTACCCATTAATTCGCTCGAAGGGTTTGTCCGCCAGATAATTGGCTGGAGAGAATTCATGCGCGCTAGCTATGAGGTGGATGGTGATCAGATGCGGCAGAAGAATTTCTTCAATCACACCAAGGCATTACCTGATTCATTTTGGGACGGTTCAACCACTATTGACCCAGTAGATCACGCAATCAAGACAGCTCTAGAGTACGGGTACAATCACCACATAGAACGACTAATGGTGATGGGTAATGTTATGTTGCTCAGTCAGATTAATCCACACGACGTCTATCGGTGGTTTATGGGAATGTACATTGACGCCTATGATTGGGTTATGGTGCCAAACGTGTACGGCATGAGTCAGTTTGCCGATGGTGGGTCATTTGCTACCAAGCCATACATCAGTGGAGCCAACTACATTAAAAAAATGAGTGACTACAAAAAAGGTGACTGGGAAGAAACCTGGACCGCGCTGTATTGGAACTTCATCAATACTCATTTAGAAGTGTTTAAATCTAATCACCGCATGAGCATGATGCCAAGGTTACTTGAGCGGATGAACGAGGAAACCAAAGAAAGGCATTTTAAAGTTGCTAAAGATTACTTGACAAAATAGATAATAGTTATAATATATTTATTGGAATCAAGGAGATTTTCGATGCCAATTGAACCAGACAGCGTTGACTGTGGTCTCTTGCTAGAAGTAAAAGACCATGAGCGCAAATCAGCAGAGTGCGAGACACTAGCAGAACAAGCTGAAAAGCGCGACAATCCGGCCCGAGCAGCCTTGCATAGAGCCGACGCGAAACGTCACACTATTTCCGCAAAACTTAAAAGATCAGTTATACACCCTGACATGCGGGACTTGTAGAATTCAGAACCACATCAATCTAGATGTGGTTTTTTCTTGCAAAATAGGGCTAATCCTAGTATATTTTGTCAATCAATACGCCGCTTTGGACTTTTGGTAGCACAGTACCCCAAAGACGCGTAACGTTAATACATAAACCACACTCACTTGCCAGCACCACGACGACAATACCGAGGACCAGATACCAGAACCAAGATTAACCGAGCTATTCGCGCGTCTGAACTTCGCGTAGTGGGCCCAGACAACGAAAACCTAGGCACTCTATCGCTTACTGACGCATTGAAGAAAGCCGACGAGATGAAACTCGATCTGATCGAGATCAGTCCCAAGGCCAAACCACCGGTAGCCAAGATCACAGATTTTGGACAATACCGCTACGACACCAAGCGAAAAGCCAGTGTCGCAAAAGCCAAAGCCCACGTCACCGAAACCAAAAGTGTCCAGGTAAAAATCGGAACTGGTGAACACGACCAGCAACTCAAAGCCAAGCGCGCTGCCGAATGGCTCGAGGAAGGCCACCGAGTGAAAGTCGATCTATTCTTATGGGGTCGCTATAAATATATGGAAGCTGACTTCCTTAAAGAACGACTTGACCGGTTCATGAAGATCATCCCAACGGAATACAAAATCGCTGATCCAATGAAGAAAAGTCCTAAAGGTTGGACCGCTACTATCGAACGACTAGGAAAAGCCCCCAAAGCCGGAGACCGACCAAAAATCATCGAAGAAGTCGACGAAAAGAAAGAGGCTAAGAAAGCCGCCAAAGGTAGCGAGCCTGAAAACAAATCAAAGAAAAAGTCACTTGATGACTTGCTTGATATCGAAGGTGGACTGATCTAAAGAAAAAAGGCCGCATTATCGATGCGGCCTTTTGCTGCTACACCTCGAGGATCTTTACAGGAAGAAGGTAAAAATTCTTGATTCTGCAGGAATAGTCCTTCTGTCTGATACTTCAAACTTATCGCAGTACCAGCCATCCCATGATGCATTGGTAGGATTGGTAAGCACCAGAGTGTCAGTGCCGTACTCATGAGTGTTGACCATAAACACATTCCAACCAGAATTATTCAATAGAAGACCGGGATCTTCCACACCTTGACACTCAATTAGCGTAGCAACAACTTGAAGAAGCAACGTTGTATCGGCCAACTGAGTACCTGGATGATGAGCTGCATGTAAATTCTGCAGTTCATTCAATGACATGTGAGATCTCGTATCTACGTACTCCAACCTGAGCCAGTGTGCATTGCTCCATGTTGAGCAATGTTCATAGTCGACACCAGCGCGCCACCATTGCTGGACCTGACCTGAAAAAACTGGGTTATCAAAGTATTTGGTAGCATCAACGTCCTTTGGTATGAACATACATTCCGTTGGCTCCTGCTGATGTGGTCGTTTCAACACGCGACCAAGACGTTGAATTGTAGAAGGGTCTTCGAGAATCATCTTTTGAACCTGCTCTTGATCAAGAGCAAAAGTCAAGTTCTGAGCCAAGGTGCCGAGCAACTTGCCCATTTGGCCTAGTGTAAGGTTCTTTTCATCTGACATGACGTTTTTTCCTTTCTTGAGGGTTTCGTCGTTTCAGTTATATTATTTAATCATATTTATCAAAGAAGTCAATACTTACGTACTTACTTAACAAGCTAAGCTCATATACATCTCATGAAGATTTCGCTTTACTTCTGCGGTCAAATGCGGTATATTTTGCCCACTTTGACGTACTTTCCCCCACGTTTGAAGCCCGATCAAAAAACACACTATTATGAAAACAAACAAATCATTCACTAAGCGAATTCGCGTTACTAAGAACGGTAAACTGGTTGCACGACGACCAGGACAAAACCACTTTAACGCTCGTCAGACTGGGCAACAGCGCCTAGCTCGAAAGCGAAGTAAGACTATGGACATGTCAGAACGACTTGTTCGTCGATTTTTACCAGGAAACGCTGGCCGAGCCAAAAAGATCGCGGCTGCAGCGAAAGCTAACGAAACTAACGACTAATCTATGGC
>Ga0306910_1000086_pt1 | contig 62691 bp, 53 predicted proteins | sample AntRauMFilla2698_FD_190438 | JGI IMG/M metagenome (GOLD analysis project Ga0306910, IMG submission 190438) | Saline lake microbial communities from Rauer Islands, Antarctica - Metagenome Filla 2 #698 (v2) (version 2) | ecosystem: Environmental > Aquatic > Non-marine Saline and Alkaline > Saline ... | reverse complement strand
TGACCGGTACCGTCAATCTGCCCGAGGGCACTGAGATGGTGATGCCGGGCGACAACCTGAAGTTCGACGTAGAGCTGATCGCACCGATCGCGATGGAGCAGGGCCTGCGCTTCGCGATCCGCGAAGGCGGCCGGACCGTCGGCGCGGGCGTGGTGTCGAAGATCACCGAGTGATTGCGAGACGCGCTTAAGACAGCGTGTCGACGATCATCGAGTAAGCGGAAAAGCCCGCAAGAGCTGAGCCGCAAGCGTTCTTGTACAAAGGCCTCCCGAAAGGGGGGCCTTTCTTGATTTCAGGATAGGGGGTGACCCATGAAGGGCGCTGCACTATCCCTTGGCTAAAGGAGCGCCTTAATGTCTGACACGGATATCTCATTTCCCGACCCCTCCCGGCAGCATCCGGTTCGACTGGCGGACGGCAGTGCGCATCAGGGGACCGTGTTTTTACAGGCCGTTGTCGATCACCCGCGTCTGGAGGTGGGCGCGTATACCTATGCGAGCGCGCATCAGCCGCCCGGTGACTGGGCCGCGCATCTGGCACCCTATCTCTACCCCTTCAGTCCCGAGCGTCTGGTCATCGGAAAGTTCTGCCAGATTGCCGATGGCGTGCACTTTATCACTTCCTCCGCCAATCATCGGTACGACGGGATTTCGACCTTCCCTTTTGCCGTGTTCGGCGGGAGTGCTCGAGAGGGCAGGCCGTCCTTGCCCGCACCGGGACCAGATACGCACATCGGGAATGACGTATGGATCGGGCAAGGCGCGCGTATTTTACCGGGTGCCCGGATCGGCAACGGCGTCATCATTGGCGCGGGCGCAGTTGTCGGAGGGGAAATTCCGTCCTACTCGATCTTTGCGGGCAATCCTGCGCGGCTCATGCGGTACAGATTTCCGCGGGGGGAGATCGAAATACTGGAGCGGTTGCGTTGGTGGGACTGGCCGATCGGGCATATTGTGGAAAACGAGGCTCTGATCAGTGGCGCGGATGTTTCAGAGCTCTCTAAAGCCGCACCATGACATGGCAGAATTTATGCCTCGAACCTTCTTCAGATTAAGGCTTGAGCATTAAGCCTAAAATTAAACTAATGCCTGCCGCATCGCGGCATTGTTGACGATTCCCGCAAAAGGTGAAGCAAATTCAACGAAACATCAGGATGCTGCTTTTGCAGCATTTTCTGATTGTATACGATGGTCGACAGTTAACCCGTTAAAAATACTTGATTATTTGTAACATCGAGTGACATCTAACACGTAGGGGAGCTAAACGCATGGACCAGATAAACCTATCCGCATGGATAAACCGTACTGAGATCACACAGGGCGGGCTGCCTGAGATGGCAGCGCAGATGGCCCACGCCGTGCTGGGCGCCAGGGGGACTGATGCGCCGCGCGCCGGTGATCCGCTGCCGCCGCTATGGCATTGGTTTGGCTTTCCACCCACAGCATCAATGGACAAACTTGGCGCTGATGGCCACCCGCGACTTGGAGGTTTTATGCCGCCAGTACGGCTTGACCGGCGGATGTGGGCGGGCGGGGCTTTGGAATTTATGGGGCCGCTTCACGTGGGAGAACGGCTGACTAGAGAAACGCGCATCGCGAATGTAGTTGAGAAATCAGGCAGTGCGGGCGATATGGTTTTCGTCACGCTGGAGCATGATATCAGCGGCGAAAATGGTCTCGCTCTTCGGGAGCAGCAGGACATCGTGTATCTGCAAATTCCCGACGCTTTTCGTCCGCCTAAAGCGATCCCCGCTCCCCAGTATGATATGCGCGAGGCTGTCGAGGTTAATACGCCGCTCCTGTTTCGCTATTCCGCCATCACGTTCAACGCGCACCGGATCCACTATGATTTGCCCTATGCCAGAGAAGTGGAGCACTATCCCGATCTGGTCGTGCACGGGCCTTTGCAGGCTAACCTGCTGATGGATATGGCCACGCGGCATCGTGGCCGGGCGCCTGCCATGTTCTCGTTCCGCGGGGTGCATCCCGTCTTCGCCCCCGACACTCTCGAGGTGATGGCAAGCAAGACATCCGATGCAGAATGGTCCCTGTGTACCGTAGCGAACGGCAGCCATCAGGGCATGCAGGCCAGCGCAATTTGGGAGATTTGAGATGAGTCATATACTTAAAGGCATGCGGGTTGTGGAAGGGTCGGCGTTCGTGGCCGTGCCGCTTGCAGGAATGACGCTGGCGCAGATGGGCGCAGATGTAATCAGGTTCGACCGCATCGAAGGTGGGCTGGATGCAGGCCGCCTGCCGCTGGCACCTTCTGGACAAAGCCTTTTCTGGGCAGGGCTCAACAAGGGTAAACGGTCGGTTGCTGTAGATATGAAAGCTGACGAGGGCCGCGAACTGGTGACACGGATCGTAACCGCGCCTGACGATGATGCGGGTCTGTTCCTGACCAACCTTCGCGTGCGTGGGTGGATGGATTATGACACGCTGCGCCAGCACCGTGAGGATTTGATTACCGTGACCCTGCTGGGCGATCGTCACGGCCGCCCGCAAGTCGATTACACAGTGAACCCCGCGTTGGGCGTGCCGGATATCACCGGACCCGAGGGGCACGATGGCCCGGTGGCCAGTGCGATTCCCACCTGGGACCTGCTTGCGGGCAATCTATGTGTGACAGCCCTTCTTGCGGCAGAACGGTACAGGCTGCGCCATGGCAAAGGTCAGGAGGTCGAACTCTCGCTCAAGGACGTGGCGGCCGCCGCTATGGGGCATCTGGGCCTGATTGGTGATGCCACGCTCAATGCAGTGGAGCGGAGCAAGTCTGGAAACGCGCTTTATGGTGCTTATGGGCAGGACTTTATCTGTGCCGACGGGGCCCGCGTGATGGTGATCGGTCTTACGGGTCGGCAGTGGTCTGGCCTCGTCAAGGCGACGGAAACCGCCGATGCACTGGCCGCGTTGGAGGTCCAGACTGGGCTGAGCCTGCGTGATGAAGGCAATCGCTGGATCCTGCGCCACGACATCACAGAGATCTTCAAGCCCTGGTTCGCAGCCCGCGCCATGAGCGAGATCGGACCGATTTTCGACGCGATGAAGCTGACATGGTCTCCTTTCCGCACGATCAAACAGGCCGTTGCGGAGGACCGCGACCTGAGCGAGGACAACCCGATGTTCAAAATGCTCGATCAGCCCGGCTTGGGCCGCTTTGCCGTGCCGGGCTCGCCTTTGACGTTCTCCTGTGGCCCGCGCAAGGCACCCACATCTGCGCCGGTTCTGGGACAGCATACCGAAGAGGTATTGGGAGATGTCGTACGTATGAGCGATACGGAAATTGCCCAACTGTTTGACAAGGGAATCGTGCAAAGCCCTGAATTTGCCCGCTCACGTAGCGCTGCCTGACAATTATCTCAGAAACTGGATTATTTCGGGGACATAGTCGTAATTTGAGGCCGAGGGATCGTGCTGCCCCTTGATCATGCGCGAAATCCAGACTATCCCATCCAACGGCATAGGGGTTTAGCTCAGTTGGTAGAGCATCGGTCTCCAAAACCGAGGGTCGTGGGTTCGAGTCCCTCAGCCCCTGCCAACCCAAAAAAATATGACAAGTCAGTGGGCGCTATCGCGTCGCAGTGTTGAATTCATATCTTAGGGATGTGCCAGCGCGTGGTGTTCGCGCCGCCTCGCGTGATTATTCGGCGATATCTTCTGCCCAGAGCACTGGTTTTTCCTCGATGAACCGCTGCATGAGGGCGATACATTCAGGATCATCCGCGACGATCACTTCGACTCCCTTCGAGCGGAGAAATTCCTCGTTGCCTCCGAAATTCTGGTTTTCCCCGATCACCACCCGCGGGATCCCGAACTGGAGGATCGTGCCGGTGCACATCATGCAGGGACTGAGCGAGGTATAGAGCGTGGTATCGCGGTAGGTCTTTTGGCGCCCGGCTTTACGCAAGGCGTCCATCTCTCCATGAGCAATCGGATCGCCTTTTTGGACCCGCTGGTTACGCCCCTGCGCCACCACTTCGCCGCCGCGTGCCAGAACGGAGCCTATGGGGCAGCCGCCCTCGTCAAATCCTGCTTTCGCTTCGGCATAAGCAATTCCGAGAAGGCGCTTGTCATCTTCATTCATGGATTTGTCTCCGGTGTTTCAAGGATCGGACCGCTATATTGCGGAAGCTGCTCAACGCTTGGGGCCCAGATGCCATCGCGCTCTAATGCCGCCATATGATCTGCGATTTCTTCGAGAGTGGCAAACCAAACGTCTTTCTCCTCTACGGTTTTCGTAATCCATGCCTCGATTTGAGCCCAGCGAGCCAAGCGTCCCGTCAGGAACGGATGCAGGATGAGCATGAAAAAACCACCGGCCGCATACTGTGCTTCGAACTCCTCCCAAAAGCCTGCTAGCCCCTGCGAGGGCGCCTGCACGGGCATCATGTAGCCGATCTCGTCATAATGGGCGAAGGGCGGCCAATCGTCAGTGCCCCAATGGGCGGGCATCTCGTAGAGCGCGCCTTTGGTGGTTTGCAGCCGGTAGGGAATATCATCACCCATCATCGAACTGTCGTAGCGAAAATCATGCTCGAGCAACAGATCGGTCACTTCGCCAGTGATGTTATAGACAGGCGCGCGGTAGCCACGGGGCTTGAGACCGCAGATCCGGTGATGGGCGTCCAGCGCGCGCTCGAACCACTCGCGCTGGTGGCCGCGCGTCTTGATTGGATCTTCATGCAGATAGCCGTGATGGCCGATCTCGTGCCCGTCCTTCAAGATCGCCTCGGCCACATTGGGATAGGTCTCCAGACACCAGCCGGGGATGAAGAACGATTGTTTCAGACCCAGTCTGCGATAGGTATCGAGAATGCGCGGCATCGCGACCGATGGCCCGTAGCGGCCCATCGAAATTGGGTAGAGCCTATCGTGGCTGTCGTCTGGCTTGGCGATGTGGATCAGGCTATCGGCGTCCATATCGAACGTAATCGCCACAGCGCACTTCGCATTATTAGGCCATGGGATGGGATTGCGGATCATGGGTCAGCTTTCATTAAGGATGTGGGCGGTTTGGGTCTCCCAGGAGAGCCAGATTTTAGTGCCGCCTTTGATGTCGAATTTCGACAGTTCGCGTTCCTGCATCTGGACTTTGAACTCATGACCCTGCGCGTCCTCCAAGAACAATGTGACCATGGATCCGACGAATTCTTCCGAAATCAGTCTGCATTGCACGGCGTTCCCCCTCGTGGGCTTCTGTGTCGCGATGTGGACGAGATCGGCAGAGATCACGAAGCTTGCATTTTGTCCCTCGCGCAGGGCGACAGTGGTGATGGGCACGGTGAATTCGCCGGACGTCGTAACGATTTTGGCGGTGTCTGCCGAAAGGCTGGTGACCGTGCCCGACAGGATGTTGTTTCGACCGACGAATTCGGCGACAAACTGGTTCGCTGGTTCGCGGTAGATGTCCTTGGGCGTTCCGATCTGGGCGATTTTGCCGTCGCCCATGATCACGACCCGATCGGCCATGGCGAAGGCTTCGGACTGCGAATGGGTGACATAGACGAAGGTGATGCCGAGTTCGCGTTGCAGGTCGGTCAGCACCGCCTGCATCCGGATCACCAAATGGGCGTCAAGCGCGGAGAGCGGCTCATCGAGCAGCAGTATCTGCGGCTCCATCACGAGCGAACGTGCGAGAGCCACGCGCTGCTTTTGCCCGCCAGAGAGGGTCGAGATGTCGCGATCTGCAAATTCGAGGATGCCCATTTTCTCTAGCCATTTGAGTGCACGCTCTTTGCGCTCGGCGGGAGCGATGCCGCGCATCTTGAGGCCAAACTCGACATTTTCGCGCGCGCTGAGAAACGGAAACAGCGCCAGAGACTGCCAGACCAGGGGTGTATCGCGGGCGTGAGGTGGCACATCGTTCATTACCTTGCCGTCGAGCCTGATTTCGCCAAGTGTTGGCGCTTCCAAACCCGCCAACATGCGCAATGTGGTCGTCTTTCCACAGCCGGAGGGACCCATGATGGCCAGAAATTCGCCCCGCTGGATGTCGAAATCAAGCTCCTTCACGGCAACGAAATCGCCAAAATGTTTCTGGACTTTGTCGAAGACAACCAGCGGTGTGCTCATGATCGGATACTTTTCAATTGGCGGCTGGCAAAAAAGATCTGGGCCAGCACGACGAGGGTCATCGAGATCAGGAAAACAAATGTCCCGATGGCGTTTACCTGCGGATCGATGTTGCCCTGTACGATCTCCAGAATGACAACCGGAAGCGTCTTGTTTAGGCCTGAGACAAACCATGAGACGGCAAATTCATCGAATGAAACCGCTGCGGTCAGAAATAGTGCTGAGGCGATAGCCGGCTTGCAGAAGGGAATGATCACATGGCGCATCGTGGCCCATTCCGATCCGCCAAGATTCCATGCGGCGGCTTCGAGGTCAGGGTCCATCTGGTTGAGGCGCAGCCGAATGACGGCCATGGCGAAGGGTGCAGTGAGAACGCTATGGGCAATGACGATGGAATAGATCTGCCCCGAAATGCCAATTTTGGAAAACCATGCCAGCATCGCAAGCGCCATGATGATCAGCGGGATCGTGGGCGGCAATAGGATCAATGCGAGGTAGGGCCCTTTGAAGCGGAAGGTGTAGCGGTAATCGGAATACGCAGTGCAGAAACCCAGAAACGTTGCGATCACAGCGGCGGAGCTTGAAACGATCAGGCTGTTCAGGGCAGCCTCCCAGATATCGGGATCTGCGAAGATTTTTTCGTACCATTCGGTGGTGAAATCGCCCAGCGGGATGGTCGGGAAGCGCTGCGAATTGAACGAAAAGATCATGCTGAAGATGATCGGGGCAAACACGAAGCAAAATATAAGCGCAACATATATCCCAAGGATGATATTTAGCAGGCGGCCGGAATTCATTTCGCACCCTTCCGCTTGCGGTAGGCCAGTGCAATGCCTGCAAAGGCTATCGCAAAGAGCGTCAGCATCATCATGATCGCTACCACCGCCGCACGCGGCCATTGCTGGCCCGATTTGGTGGTGTCGAGGATCAGGATCGGAAGTGTGGGCTCCTGCGAGCCACCGAGATAGAAGGGCGCCACGAAATCGCCGAATGACAGGATAAAGCAAAATATTGCCGCGATGATCAGGCCCGTTTTCGACAGGGGTATGATCACTTGCCATATCGTCGCCATCGGTTTGCAGCCGAGATTGCGCGCGGCTTCGATCAGGGTCCTGTCGATGTTGGCCATCGTGACGGTTTGCAGGATCACGACGAGCGGTAGCGTCAGCGTCATATATCCCACCAGCGTGCCGAAACTCGTGTTGAGCATGGTGAAAGGGCCGAGGCCGATATTGGCCAGCAACGCATTGATCACGCCGCTTTCCGACAGGATCACGAACCACGAGAACGTCCGCACCAGATAGCTGGTGAAGAATGGGATGATCAGCAGAAAGATCGCCCAACGCCGCGTGGTTTCTGATGCGCGCAAAGCAAGCGCATATGCCGCGGGAAAGGCGATGCACATGGCGCAGACGGTGGAGACTGCGGCGATCATTACCGTGTATAGATAACTGTCCCAGAAGAACCCGCGTGTGAGCATCCGCTCCCAGTTCGCGAAATCGAAGGCCTCTGTCATGCGGTAGTTTCGCACGAGGAAAAACGACATCGCGACCATGAAGAGCACGGGGCCTGCGAAGAAAACGCATTGCCACACGATGATGGGCAGGCGCCATGTCAGCTCGTAAAGGCCGATGCGTTTGCGGGGCGTGGTCGTCATGAGGTCCGTGCTTTGCCTGCTGGAATAGGGCGGCCGGAGCCGCCCGTTCCGCTATGTTCAGGCGTGGTTCTCACGCGTTTTTGTATTCCGACCAGAAATCGTTCCAATCCTCCAGCGATTGCTGCTGCGGGATATCGCGGTAGTGGATACGCCCTTCGTTGATGAGGGCAATCGGATCGTTGGCCATCCCTTCCATCTGGTGCGAGCGCATCGCCTCCTTCGGGTCTGCCTCGATAAGGGCCGCTCGGCCTGCCTTGGTCACGCAGAAGCCTGGATAGGCGGCCATCTGCGCGGATTTGACCTGACCCTCGGGCGACAGCATGTGCTGGATGAACTTCGTCACTTCCGCCACTTTCTCGCTGCCCTTACCGATGCAATAGCTCTCCGTGAACTGGATGCCGCCTTCTTTCGGGATGGTCGAAGCCACGGGTGCGCCGTCCTTCTCGAGCACGCCGGTGATCCAGTCCCCGATGCCGACCATCGCCTGCATCTCGCCGTTCTTGAGGCTGTTGAACGTGCCGCCGTAATCGAAGAAACCACCGACCTGCTTGCGTAATCCCATCGTCGTGTCCTGCACCGTGTCCCATTGGCCGTCGTCAAGATCCCACAGGCCCGCGCCATTGCCATTATAGAGGCTCATCATGCCCAGTGTCGGCAGATGCCAGTCGAAGTGCCCGACCTTGCCTTCGAGTTCAGGCTTCCAGAAGCACGCATAGCTCTGGGCCTCTTCCTCCGTGATCGAGTTCTTGTTGTAGGAGACACCCAGATGCCCGCCGCGCAGAATCATTGAATAGAGTTTGTCATCCGCCCAATGGCCGGGGAATTTCGTGAAGTCCTCATGCAGCATGTCGTCGAAGGGATAGTCGGCAGGTTCCAGCGGATCGATGTAGCCCGCGAGGTTGAGCTGCTGGACGAATTCCCCATCCGACAGGATCAGATCGTAGGTACCAGGAGGGGACTGCGCTATCAGCGCGAGCATATTGTCGCCGCCGGCATAATACTTAGGGACGAATTTGACGTTGTTGGCGGCCTCGTAGTCGGCGACCATGTCGGGCTCGCCGTGGCCATACCAGGCCAGCATGTTGATCTCGGTTGTCGCGGCCCAGGCGCGGCTCACGAAGGGTGTTGTCAACATCACTGCACCGCTGGTTTTGAGCAACTGGCGGCGGCTAGGCATGCTCAAAATTTTGGTATGTGTCGCATTGGTCATCTTTATCTCCCAGGTTTTTGTTCGCAATTGCTCCATCGACTTTTCGTGGTCGTGTCGCTTCATTGACATCAACAGTCGTTGATCGGAATTCGATTGCAAGTGGGGCTGTGCGAGAACTCTCTGGCTCATGTGATTTTGCAGGTCAACTCTCTGAGAATTGCCTGTTTTCGCGTCAATTCAACCGTGTGGCGTATGAGCTGCGGTGTCTGATCCGCTGCGGCCGCTGGCGGCCGCAGTCATGGTATGATGCGGTGCGGGCGTCACCGGTACCATTCAACTCTGTTTCCCCCTCAAGGTTTTCGCTGGTCGACAGTCCGAGCAATGGATGTCATAGTAAGAGCTTGTTTTCCTCAGTATCCTGGAACCTGCCGTGCAATTTCTGGTCCGCACCCATCTTGCCTATACCACGACGCAACCTTGCGACGTGCTGCTCCAGATCGAGGCACTTTCAGACGATGTTCAATCCTGTGCGTCACCGCAACTTATCCTTGATCCCCGGTCTATTCAGCATGAGATCAACGGTGAGGAAGGTTTGGGCACGCGGCGCTGGATCCAGGCAGGGCCGCAGTTTGAATGCAACTACGAAGTTCAGGTCGATGTTACGCGCCCGAGTGGCGCGATAGACGGGATTCCCCAGATGCCATGGGCGGATATTCCTGCGGATGTTGTTAAGTTTCTAATGCCCTCCCGGTATTGTCATTCCGATCTTTTTTTGGATTTCGTCTCGGGGGAGTTCGGAAATTTGCGCGGGGGTGCAATGGTCATGGCGATGCGCAACTGGATCGCCGACCGGTTCACATACGACAACAACGCCAGCAATGCGGCCACCACGGCGTCAGACAGTTTTTCGAGCCTGTCGGGTGTGTGCCGGGACTATGCCCATGTTTTAATCGCTTTCGTCCGTGCGGGCGGCGTGCCCGCGCGTTTCGTCAGCGCCTATGGCCCCGATGTCAGCCCGCAGGATTTTCATGCTGTCGTGGAGGTCTATCTGGACGGGCAATGGCATCTTGTGGACGCTACAGGGATGGCAAAACCGGCAGATATCATTCGGATAGGGGTAGGCCGCGATGCCGCCGACGCGTCCTTCATGACGGCCTACGGCATGATCCAGCTTGTCGCACAAACGGTCGAGGTGCGGCGCGTCAGCGGGTGAATGTGATCAAAGACGGTCAAAATGGATGTGATCCGTTGTTGTATCGCGGCTCATTCGCAGCTAGGAACTTCACGTGCCTCCGGTGCGGTGTTTTTCTTTATACGGATCAGAAACCATGACGTACTGCGTTGGCCTTCGCCTAGAAAAAGGCCTAGTTTTCATGGCAGATACACGCACCAATGCCGGTGTCGACAATTTCTCGACCACCAAAAAGATGTTTACTTGGAACGTGCCCGGTGAGCGGACGATCACCCTGATGACCGCCGGCAATCTGGCCACCACGCAAGCACTTGTAAGTCTGTTGGAGGAGCGCTCGAAGACCGTATCGGAGCGAAACCCTACGATCCTCGAGCAGCCCACGATGTTTCAGGTGGCCCGCCTCGTCGGCTCGACGCTCAGCGAAGTCATACAGGGTAGTGCCATGGGCGGGCAAAGCGGATCATCGCGCTTTACGGCCTCCGTGATCGTAGGCGGGCAGATCAAAGGCGGCGCGCCGACACTGTTTTTGATCTATCCCGAGGGAAACTTCATCGAAGTTACGGAAGATGCGCCGTTTTTTCAAATCGGAGAAACGAAGTATGGAAAGCCGATCCTCGTGCGGGCCTACCAGCCCGACGCCAGCTTCGAAGATACCATCAAGCTGATGCTGGTCTCGTTTGATTCGACGATCAAAGCGAACCTTTCCGTGGGCCTCCCGCTCGATTTCCTGATCTACCCCACCGACAGCTTCTCGGTGGAAGAGCAGGGCCGTATCGAAGCGGATAACGAGTACTATCACCTGATCTCGGAAGGCTGGGGCGCTGCGCTGCGCGATGCGCTGACGCAATTGCCTACCTACCAGCGGAGCTAGAGAGGCTGGCAAGGTTTTCAAACCTCGCCAGCCCTCCATTCACAAACCGGGTCTGCGGCGCAAATCAAGCGTCATGGGAAACTCGGGATGCGGGCGCTCCGGGACGGGTACGAATGATCCGGTAGTGTGTCCCATTTTCTCGAAGCGGCTCAATCTGCGCGCCTCCGCCTCGTTTCCGTTCACCGGGAAGGTATCGAAACTCCGCCCGCCCGGATGCGCCACATGATAGCGGCATCCGCCCAATGATGTGCCGGTCCATGTGTCGTAGATATCGAACGTCAGCGGTGCATCGACCTTGAGCACCGGATGCAGCGAGAGCGAGGGTTTCCATGCTTTGTAGCGCACACCGCCCACGCTTTGCCCGTTTGTCGCTGTCGCGGTCATCGGCACCACACGGGCGTTTGCCGTCACCCGGTAGCGGTCCGGGTTAGGCGCACTCAGTGTGACCTGCACCCGCTCTGATGAGCTGTCTGTGTAGCGCACGGTGCCGCCAATCGCCCCTGTCTCGCCCAGCACATGCCAAGGCTCCAGCGCCTTCCGAACTTCGAGTGTGACGCCCTCGTAGGTCACCTCGCCACAGAAGGGGAACCGGAACTCCGCCTGCGCTTTGAACCATGCGGGATCAAGGGTCAGATCATGGGCTTTGAGATCAGCAAGAACATCGATGAAATCTTCCCAGATGAAAGCGGGCAGCATGAAGCGGTCGTGCAATGTGGTGCCCCAGCGGGTCAGATTGCCTGAAATAGGGTTCTCCCAGCACCGCAGGATGATCGCACGTATAAGCAGCTGTTGTGCAAGGCTCATCCGTGGGTTGGGGGGCATTTCGAAGCCGCGGAACTCCACCAGCCCCAAACGGCCGGTGGGGCCATCGGGTGAGTAAAGCTTGTCGATGCAGATTTCGGTACGGTGGGTATTCCCAGTCACATCGATGAGTGCATTGCGCAGCAAACGGTCCGTCAGCCACGGGGGCGGTGGCGTGTCCTGCGTCGGTGGCCAGATCTGGTCCAGCGCGATTTCAAGCTCGTAGAGCACATCATGGCGCGCCTCGTCGATGCGGGGTGCTTGTGATGTTGGCCCGACGAAAGTGCCAGAGAAGAGGTAGGATAGACTGGGGTGGCGTTGCCAGAACAAGATCAGGCTTTTCAGCAGATCGGGACGGCGCAGGAAGGGGCTGTCCGTTGGGGTCGCTCCACCCACGACCACGTGGTTGCCGCCGCCGGTGCCGGTGTGGCGGCCATCCGTCATGAACTTATCCGCTCCAAGGCGGCATTGCCGCGCTTCCTCATACACCGTCTGCGTCGTCTCGACACAGTCTTCCCAGCTGGCGGCGGGATGAACGTTCACTTCGAGCACACCGGGATCGGGTGCGATCCGCATGACTTCGACGCGCGGATCATGTGGCGGGGCATAACCCTCGATCAAAACCTTGCGGCCGATGCTTTTTGCCGATGTCTCGACTGCCGAGATGAGCTCCAGATAATCCTCGAGGGTCTCGACGGGGGGCAGGAAAACGCACAGCCGCCCATCGCGGGGCTCTACCGAAATGGCGGTCCGCACACGGCCATCGAGATCACCGAGCGTCTGCTCGACCTGTTCCTGACCGGCGGTTGCTTCCGTGCGGTAGGCAACGGATTGCTCCTTGGGCAGAGATTCTGGCTGAACCGCGGGAGCGAGGGGGCCGCGCGTCTCCGTCGGGTCCTGCGGGTTGATGAAGGGATAGTCACTTTTGGGAATATGTGGCAGCGTCCCCAACGGCAAACGGTAGCCCACGGGGCTGTCACCGGAGACAAGAAATACCTTTCCGCGCCGCAACTCCCAAACCTCCGACATCCAACGGCTGTGTGCGCGCGCCTGCCAGCGTTGCACAGGCAGCACGTAGCCCGCAGGCGTGCTCAAGCCCCGCTCGAATACTTTTGCAATCCGCGCGCGCTCCTCGGGATCGGCGAGTTTCGAATTTTCTGGCGTCACATTAGCGGGCAGGTTGCCCTCCTTGATGATCCACTCGGCGGGATCCTCAAAGGCGGGCAGGACGTTTTCGCGGGGTACTTCGAGCGCAGTTGCGATCCCGTTCAAAAGCGCTTGCGCATCATTTGGCCCCACATCTTCGTTCGTATCCTCACGCGCCAGCAGGTCTGGGTCGTGCCATATTGGCTGACCGTCCTTGCGCCAGTAGAGCGAGAAGGTCCAGCGCGGCAGCGTCTCGCCGGGATACCATTTGCCTTGCCCGTAGTGCAGCAAACCGCCTGAAGAGAATTTGCCCTGCAAGCGGCGCATCAGGGTGTCGGCAAGGCCCCGTTTGGTGGGGCCGACGGCGTCGGAATTCCATTCGTCACTCTCGAAATCATCGATGGAGACAAATGTCGGCTCCCCGCCCATGGTCAGACGCACATCGCCCGCATTGAGGCGTTTGTCCACCGCCTTGCCCAGCGCGTTGAGCGCCTCCCATGCGTCATCCGAAAACGGTTTGGTGATGCGTGGATGCTCGGCTGTGCGGGTCACCTGCATGTCGAAGGAGAACTCGACATTCGCGGAGCTTGCCACGCCCGAAATAGGGGCGGCATGGCGATAGTGCGGCGTGGCGGCCAGTGGGATATGGCTTTCGCCCGCCAGCAGCCCCGAGGTCGGGTCAAGGCCGACCCAGCCCGCGCCGGGCAGATACACCTCGACCCAAGCATGCAGATCGGTGAAATCCTTATCGGTGCCTGCCGGGCCGTCGAGGGCCACCAGATCGGGCTTAAGCTGGATCAGATAGCCGGAGACGAAGCGGGCCGCGAGGCCCAGATTGCGCAGTATTTGCACCAAGAGCCAGCTCGTATCGCGGCATGATCCGGCGGCGCGGCCGAGTGTGGTCTCTGCTGTCTGCACACCTGGCTCCATCCGGATCTCATAGTTGATCTCGGAGGCGAGGCGGCTGTTGAGCATCACCAGAAAATCGATCGTCACCATCGGTGCGCGCGATATCGTTTCCATGAAGGCCTGCAACAGCGGGCCTACGGGATCAGTGCGCAGGTAAATGCTCAGATCGGGGGCGATATCGTCGTCATAGGTAAGGGGAAACTCTTTGGCGCTGTCCTCAACGAAAAAATCGAACGGATTGTACACGGACATATCGGCGACCAGATCCACCTCGATCTTGAATTCGCGGACTGGCTCAGGAAAAATCAGCCGCGCGAGCCAGTTGCCGTAGGGATCCTGCTGGTGGTTCACAAAATGCGCCGAGGGCGAGACTTTCAGGCTGTGCGAAATCACGCGGGTGCGCGAGTGGGGTGCCGGTCGCAAACGGATGGTTTGCGGGCCCAAGGTCACCGGACGGTCGTATTTGTAGTGCGTGAGGTGATAGATGCTTGCTGTGATCGACAATGCGCGGTCTCCTGAATTCCGTCCTCGAAACGTGCTAGGGGAGGAGTGTCAGTTGTTTGTGGCGGGATGCAACAGCTGAAATCTGGAAAGATGGCTCATCCAAGCGTCTGATTAAAAAACAGTCACCTCATCCAAGCCAGAACGACCGCCACATGGCTCCCTTCATTTGACGCGTTGCAGTCCGCCCGAAACCAGATACGTTCGGGCAATGGAAACACGATTTGACCCTTTCGACGAGATGCTTTTGCCGCAGAGCGGCGTGCGCGCGCCCTATAGCGCCTACCAGCAATGGTTTTCAAACGAGGATCCTTCCCGCCTCGGCAAGAAGGCCAAAGAAGCGGAGGCGTTTTTCAGGCGTACGGGCATCACCTTCAATGTCTACGGCCAGGCCGCAGCGCAGGAACGTTTGATCCCGTTCGATCTGGTACCTCGTATCATCTCGAACCGCGAATGGACCAAGCTGTCGCGCGGTATTGAGCAGCGGGTCCGTGCAATCAACATGTTCCTGCACGATATTTATAACCGTCAGGAGATCTTGCGCGCGGGTATCGTGCCAGTCAATCTTATCGCCAACAACGCAGCCTTTCTGCCCCAGATGATGGGCTTCAGCCCGCCCGGAAACGTCTACACCCATATCGTTGGCACAGATATCGTGCGCACCGGTGAGGATGATTTCTTTGTTCTGGAGGATAACGCGCGGACGCCCTCCGGCGTGTCCTACATGCTGGAGAACCGCGAGACGATGCTTCAGATGTTTCCGGAGTTGTTCAGCCAGAACAAGGTGAAGCCGGTCAGCGACTATCCCAAGAACCTCAAACGCTCGCTTGCCGCTTGTGCGCCGCGCAATTGCAGCGATAAATGCACCGTGGCGATTTTGACGCCAGGTATCCACAACTCCGCATATTTCGAGCATTCGTTTCTCGCCGACCAGATGGGTGTCGAACTGGTCGAGGGGCACGACCTGCGCGTGGTGGACGGCCATATCGCGATGCGCACCACGCAGGGCTACAAGGTAATCGACGTTCTCTACCGCCGCGTGGACGATGACTACCTCGACCCGCTGAATTTCAAGCCGGAGTCCATGCTGGGCGTGCCGGGCATCATGGATGTGTACCGCGCGGGCAACATCACGATCGCCAATGCACCGGGTACCGGTATCGCGGACGACAAGGCGCTCTATTCCTACATGCCCGAAATCGTCGAGTTCTATACGGGAGAGCAGGCGATCCTGAAAAATGTGACGACCTATCGCTGTTCAGAGGCCGACACGTTGAAATACGTCTTGGAAAACCTCGCGGAGCTTGTGGTGAAAGAAGTGCATGGCTCTGGCGGCTACGGCATGTTGGTGGGCCCTGCGGCGAGCAAGAAAGAGATCGCTGTCTTTGCGGAAAAGCTCAAGGCGAACCCCGCCAATTACATCGCACAGCCGACACTGTCTCTCTCGACGGTGCCGATCTTCGTGAAAAAGGGGCTGTCGCCGCGGCATGTTGATTTGCGCCCTTTCGTGCTCGTCTCTCCTGAGGGGATCGACATCACACCGGGCGGGCTCACCCGCGTTGCCCTCAAAAACGGGTCTTTGGTCGTCAACTCGAGCCAGGGTGGCGGAACCAAAGACACCTGGGTTCTGGAGGACTAGACCATGCTGGGCAAAACCGCAGGGGGCCTCTACTGGATGTTCCGATTTCTGGAGCGGAGTGAAAACACCGCGCGCTTGATCGAGGCGGGCTCTCGCATCGCGCTGACCCGTTCGACCGATACGATATCCGACTGGAGATCGGTTGTCTCGACTGCCGGGGTGCGTAGCGGGTACGACGCGATATATGAAAATTATACCGCTGAGCATGTCGTCGATTTTCTCCTGCGGGATCCGAAAAACCCCTCCAGCGTGATGAACGGGATCGAGAACGCTCGCACCAATGCGCGGATGGTCCGTACCGCTCTGACGACCGAGGTCTGGGAAGCGGTGAACGAAAACTGGATGGCCATGAAAGACGCGCTCAAGCGACCTGTGCGAGATACTGAACTGCCGTCCGTTCTGGGAGAAATCCGCCGTCACAGCGCGCTGGTGCGGGGCGCATTGCATGGCACGATGCTGCGTAACGACATTTATGATTTCGCTCAGATCGGCACCGCCTTGGAGCGGGCAGACAACACGGCGCGGATCATCGACGTGAAGTATTATACATTGCTGCCGTCAGCCAGCTTTGTGGGCTCGCAACTGGACAATGTGCAGTGGGAAACGATCTTGCGGTCTGTCTCCGCGCACCGGTCGTTCCGCTGGCTTGGCGAGGGGGAGATGACGTCCTCGGGGATTGCCGCGTTCCTGATCCTCGACACACGCTTCCCGCGCTCGCTGTACTTCGCGAGCAGGATAATCGAGGAAAACCTTGGCTATCTCGCCAAGGATTACGGCACGCGCAAGACTTCCCATGATATGATCGACGCACAATTGAGCAAGCTGCGCGCCCATAACATCGAGACCATATTCGACGAGGGTCTGCATCAATTCATCGTTACGTTCATCCGCAGCAACAATGCCATCGGTGCGCAGATCGAACAGGACTACCGGTTCAATGGATAGGGGGCGCGCATGAAGCTCAGGATCAGGCATACCACGAAATACGCCTACGATGCGCCCGTGATCTACGGGCTGCAACAGGTACGGCTGAAACCCGGTACCGACAGGCATCAGACCGTAAATAATTGGGCGGTCGAGGTGAATGGCGGAGTGGAAGAGCTGGCATTCCTCGACCAGTTCCAGAACCAGTGCATGCTCATTCAGGCGCAGGAAAGCGCCGATGCGATCGAGCTGATCGTCGCGGGCGAAGTAGAGACACATTCTTCGGACGGGATTTATGGTACGATTTACGGCTGTGTGCCGCTGTGGCATTTCCTGCAACCCACCCCGCGCACGCAGGCCGGTCCGGGCATCGTTCGTCTGGCGAAAATGATCACGGATACGTCCGGATCACTCGATGAGCTGCATGCGCTGTCGCACGCGATACTTGATGCTGTCCCCTACGGACAGGCGGCCACGGATGTGACCACCACGGCTGAGCAGGCACTGAAAGCCGGCGGCGGTGTGTGTCAGGACCATGCGCAGATTTTCATTGCGACCCTGCGCCATGCGGGGATCCCCGCGCGCTACGTTAGCGGCTATCTGATGATGGACGACCAGATCGATCAGGACGCGACACACGCATGGGCGGAAGCGCATATCGACAGTCTGGGCTGGGTTGCTTTCGACGTGTCCAACGGCATCTCGCCGGACGAGCGGTACGTCAGGGTAGCGACGGGGCGCGACTCCAAGGAGGCCGCGCCCATATCCGGAATGCGCATGGGCAGCGCGCTCGAGACGATGAGCGTGACGGTGCAGGTCCAGCAGCAATAGGCACTTTCGGTGCCGCTAATCACTCTGCCGGAACGGTTTGCTCCGCAGACCGGTGCCTTTTACGCTCCCCCAGCATGAGCATGGCAGGCGTGACGATCAGCGTGAGGATCGTCGCCACCACAAGCCCGCCTGCAATCGCCGAGGAAAGCTCTGTCCACCACTGGGTCGAGGGCGCGCCATAGACGATCTCGCGGGTGAAGAAGTTGAGATTGACCCCGATGACCATCGGCATCAAACCCAGAGCGGTCGTGACGGATGTCAGGATGACGGGGCGTAGACGTTGCGCGCCGGTGCGTAGGGCAGCCTCGAGCGGTGATTGCCCAGATTTCTTGAGATCGTTGTAGGTGTCGATCAGCACGATGTTGTTGTTGACCACGATCCCCGCCAGCGCGATCACACCAATCCCCCCCATGACGACACCAAAGGGTCGCCCCGTAATGAGCAGGCCCAGAAGCACGCCGGCGACGGAAAAGACGATCGCGCTCATCACCACGAAGGCCTGGAAGAAATTATTGAACTGGATCACGAGGATCACGAACATCATGAAAATCGCGGCAGCGAAGGCGCTGACCAGAAAGATCATGCTTTCCTGCTGGTCCTCCGCCTCTCCTGCAAAGCTGTAGGCGACGCCCTCAGGCAAGTCCGCCCGCTCAAGCGCGGTTGTCAGCGCCACCACCTGATCGTTCACGAGCACACCGGGGGCGACATTCGCCTCGATCGTCGTTACGCGCTTTTCGTCGATGCGGCGGATCACGCCGGTACGTTCCGAGGGGGTGAACGTCACGAAATTGGAGATCGGCACGAGGCCGGATGTGGTCGGCACCCGCAGCCCTGCCAGCTCCGACAGAGACCGCTCCTCGCGCGGGAAGCGTACGCGAATATCTAGTGATCCATCAATATCGTCGGGGCGGTAATCTGCGACGGTAATCCCCTGGGTCAGCAATTGCACCGCCTGGCCAAGCAGGCTCACGTCCGCGCCGAAGCGCGCGGCCTCCGCACGGTCCACAAGAATGGAGACCTCGACACCGGGTACAGGCCGCGTATCGGTCACATCGGTAAAGCCCCCGATGCCGTCCATGATCTCGCGGATCTGCTCCACAGCCTGACCCTGAACGTCGGGGTTGCGGGCGGTGATCTGTAGATTTACGGGCTTGCCTGACGAAGGGCCACCGCTCTCGGTCTGCACCTGCACGTCGATCCCGGCGATGTCCGAGACGCTCTCGCGGATGTCCTCCCCGATCTCTGCGGCCGTGCGGCGCGTGTCCCAGGGCGTCAACTCCAGCTGAAGCGTGCCGATGGTTTCCTCGTCGCCCTGACCCGCACTCATCAGCGAGCGGGCGTAAATGCTGGCGATCTCGTCGTAGCCGAGCAGGCGGTCCTCCACGGCGCGCACCAGGGCATCACGCTCGAAGATCGAGAAGTTGTCGCGCGCGCGGACCTGTACTTGCATGAAATCAGGCTCGACCGAGGGGAAAAAACTAACCCCCTTGCCGAAGGCGCCGTACATGCCGAAGCCGCCCAGAAGCAGAGCGATGGCCAGCAGAAGCGTCGCCCCCGGACGCAGGATCGCCGCCTCGAGCACGCGGACGTAGCCGCCTGTAAATCCGCCCATATCGCGCGGATCGCCGAATTCGGCGGCGTGAAGGGCGGCCTTCGCCTTGTCGGTCTGGGGTTGACGCTTGCCGATGAGCCCGCCGACGACTGGTATGAAAATCAGTGCCATGAAAAGCGATGCGGTGAGCGTCAGGATGACGGTAATGGGCAGGAATTTCATGAACTCGCCGACCATGCCGGTCCAGAACAACAGCGGGAAAAATACGCTGAGGGTCGTGGCGGTGGAGGCGATGATGGGCCAGGACATCCGTTTGGCCGCATAGGCATAGGCCTCCTTGGGGGCCACACCCTCCTGGAGCTTGCGGTCGGCCAACTCGGTCGTGACGATGGCGCCGTCGACCAGCATGCCGACCACGAGGATCAGCGAGAACAGCACCACGATGTTCATGGTAAAGCCAAAAGACCACAGGGCGATAACACCCGCCAGAAAGGCACCGGGGATCGACAGGCCCACGAGGATCGCGGAGCGTGTGCCGAGGGCCAGCACGATCACGATCATGACAAGGATCACCGCAGCGATCACATTGGCCTCCAGATCACTGAGCATATCCTTGACCTGCTTGCTTTGATCCTGAAGGTAGGTGATCTCGACACTATCGGGCCAGTCTGTGCGCAGATCTTCCACTACGGCTTTAACCGCATCGATGGTGTCGATGATGTTCGCGCCCGAGCGTTTTGTGACCTCAAGCGCCAAGGCAGGCTGGCCGTTGATCCGCGCGAACGAGCTGGGGTCCTCGAAGGTGCGCCGGATCGTGGCCACATCGGCAAAGGTCACCACGGCATTGCCGCGCACCTTGACGGGCATCGCCATGACATCTTCCAGATCCTCGATCAGACCGGGCACCTTGAGCACGATGCGTCCCGAGCCCGTCTCGATTGCGCCCGCGGCAATGAGGCGATTGTTGCGCTGGATCTGCCCGATTAACTCATCGAATGACAGGTTGTAGGTCTGGAACACAGTCGGGTCGATGAGCACTTCGAGAAATTCGAACCGCTGGCCTCCAATTTCGGCTTCCAGCACACCCTCGACGCCCTCGATCCCGTCCTGAAGCTGCTCCGCCAGATTGTTCAGGGTCCGCTCCGGCACGGGGCCGGACAGTATGGCGGTGATGATCGGGAAAAGGGCGGTGTTGATCTCGGTGATGACGATGTCGTTGGCGTCCTCAGGCAGCTCTGATTCGACACGGCTTACGGCCTCGCGCACCTTATCGAGCGCCTCGTCGTTGTCGCCGCCGGGCAGAAATTCCAGCTGGATGCTCGCAAATCCCTCGGAGGCGTCGGATTTCATGATATCGAGGCCTTCGATGGAGGCAAACTCGGTCTCCATCGGCTCCAGCAGAAGGCGCTCCGCGTCGGATGGGCTGATCCCGTCAAGACCTGTCGATACATAGAACAGCGGCAGCGGGACCTCCGGATTGGCTTCCTTCGGGATGGCCGTATAGGCAAAGGCGCCGACCGTCAGTACCATCAGAAGCGCCATGACGACTACACGAGAGCGCGAAAACGCTGCGTTGATCAGGGTCTCCATCAGTTTTGCTCCGCAGGGGCGGGGGCGACGACCTCATCGGCGTTGACATAGCCCTGACCGACAGTGATCACATCAGCCGTTTCGGGCAGGCCGGTGACCCAGATGCCGTCGATCTGCGCTTTGACCACTTCGATAGGAAAGAAAACCACGACGTTATCCGCGTTCACCGTCTTGACCCCAAGTGTGCCGTCAGTGTCCAGCGAGACGATGGAGGGCGAGAGGAAATGCGCGGTTGCCTCACCGGTGGGAATGATCACTTCGGCTGAGATGCCTGCGGGGATCGCTCCATCATCGTTGTCCACTTCGACCTCGGCCAGAAACGTGCGGGTCTCGGCAGCGGCGGAGGTGCCTACGAAAGTGACGGTGCCCGTGCGCTCCTCCCCGGTGATGAAGCGCACCGTGGCAGATTGGCCAACGGCGAGGCGGGTCAGCGATTGCTGTGGCACCTGAATGGCGACGGTCAGGGGCGTGATATCCACCAGACGCCCCACATCTGCGCCGGCGGAAATAAACTCACCCTCATCCAGATCGAGCGTTTCGATCCGCCCTGCGAAAGGTGCTGTAATGGTCAGAGCCTTGGCGGCCTGTGCGGTCTGGGTTACTTCTGCCTGCGCAGAGGCGAGGGCGGCGCGGGCCTGTGCTACGCGGTCTGCCGTGGCGATGCCGCGCTCTAGCAATTGCTGGGCATTGTCGAATTCGCGTTGCGCGCGGGCAAGCTCTTCAGCTGCGCGGCTGGCGTCGGCCTGATTGTTCGTCGGATCGAACCGGGCGATGACGGCGCCGGCGGCCACATCTTCACCCTTTGAAACCATGACTTCGGCGATATCGCCGGACAGTTCCGCGCGCAGCATCGTATCGCGGTCGGGCAGGGCCTGGCCCTCGGCCTGATAGAATTGCGTGACCGTCTGGGCCGCAGATGTGGTTATGGCCACAGCGACAGGCTCCGGCGCTTCGCGGGTTGCGATGGTTTCGGGCTCCTGCGCCGGAAAGATAAAGCCGCTGCCCATCCAGCCGATAATCGCGAGCACGATAAAGCCTGCAATCCAGGCGGAGCGCGAGGCGCCCTTGTCGGAGGTGAAGGTCAGCTTTTCGGGTGACGCCGGTGTTGCTTTCGCGCTCGCCATTTTGCCGGTTGGTGTTTCGTTCACTGGTTTGATCCTTTAGCAGCTTGATTATCTGCGTGGGGTTTGTCTTGCGCGGCAGTGTCGAGCTCATCCAGAGCTACCGCCACCGCTGAATCCATGGAAGCATAGAAATCCGAATAAGCCATCAGACGCTCGGTAGCATCTGCGCCCTCCGGCAGATCCCTGATCGTACGGGCAATCTCGTCGCGGGTCGCCTGGGTACGTTTCTGGATGCCTTGCAGCATGGTTGCGTAGGGGTTCGGGGCGAGTTGGAAATAGTCCTGCCGCTCGCCCGGTTTGCTCATCCGCTTAACCAGGCCGCGCTCTTCTAGAAGGCGGATGCTGCTGCTGATGCTGGCACGGCTGACCTGTAGGCGCGTCGCAAGCTCCCCGAAAGAGACCATATCGCCATCGAAAATCAACAGCCCGAAAAGCCTGCCCGCGATGCGCGGGAGCCCCTCAGCCTGAGAAATCAGGCCGGTCTTTTCGATGAAATCGCTTCGCACGGCCTCGAATGGCGGGGTATCTGGCATATCGTTTCCTTCATCACTGTGGGAACCATATAGATGCTTTGCCGACCATTCAAATGTGTTCAGTTGAAACTGAACAAAATGTTAGGGTGTTTTAGGGGGCGCCCGAGGGATCATTGCGGCCCTGCATCAAGAGGGGCCTTTGCAAAAGTGCACATCCCGCACCTACCAACAAGACTGCGGCTGCGGTCAACAGGCTGATCCCGATATTGCCGGTTAGATCACCGAGCAAACCTGCGCCATAGGGCCCGAGGGTCTGGGCGATGGCGAAAACGACCGTAAAGAGGCTTACTGCGTATCCCCAGCTTTCGGGGGCGAGGTTTTGGCGGGTAAAATTGGTAACGGCTCCGGGCGCCATAAATACGGCGAGCCCGAAGATTGCCGCCGAGAGCAGCAGAATGTGCCCGCCGGGTACCAGAACGGGCAGGGCGGTGCCGACCGCAATGCAGGCGAGGATCAGCGCCAGTGGCAGGCCGGAAGCATCGCGCGCAAGAATGGGCCGCCAGAGGAAAGGCGAGATGCAGATGCACCCGCCCAGCAGCACCCAGACCAAAGCGATGAAGGGTGCGCTCGCGTCCTGTCCCGCCATCCACGCGGAGAGAAATGTCAGGTAGACGATATAGCCGAGGCCGAACCCCGCGTAGCCCGCAAAGACGGGCAGCATCCTGCGCAGAGGCAGCCGAGCGGTTTCCATTTGTGCCAGCGCAGGGCTATGCAATCGTGCCGCCGCCCACAGGCTCAGCGGCAGGAGCGACACGCTCATCAGCCCGATCAAGATCCATCCCATCGTCCAGAAGGATGGGCCGTAGGCATCGAGCAGAAGCGGCAGTGTGGCGCCCGCGAGCACGATGCCCAAACCGCCCCCCGTGCCGAACAGGATCGCAATGGCGAGGGCGCTGCGGCGGGGGTCCTGGGGAAAGAGACCTGCCGCCAAAGCCCCGGCAGTGGAGAAGGACATGGCCCCGAAAATTCCCGCCAGAACCCGCCACAGGGTCTGCCACCAAAGCGCTGCGTTCAGGCCCGTTGCCAACAGTGCGATTGTCGTGGCGATCATCCCGAAGGCAAAGAGCCGCGTGGGCGACAGCCGCCGGATCACCGCCATCGTAAGGACCGCACCCACGATGTACCCCAGTGCGTTGGCCGTGTTGAGCCAACCTGCCTGCGCGTAGTTCCAGCCCATTTCAGACTGCATCGCGGGCAAAAGCAGACCATAGGCGAAACGCGCAAAGCCGTTTGTCACGGTGACCCCTGCGGCGAGGCCTGCGAGAACGAGCCACGGTCGAGGGACCGTTGGGAGGCGTGGCGCGGACATTGTCTATCTCCCCGCTCTGATCATCGTCGCGCGGCGCAGCGCCATCGTCGCTTCGATCGCCGCGATCACGGCGACGAAGCTCAGCAAAGGCGTGGTGCCGATCTCCACGATGAGCCAGCCCGCGATCAGCGGAAAGCCGAAGATCCCAATAAAGTAGGTCAGCGCGAACAGTTGCAGGGTTTGTGGGCCGAGATCTTCCAGCGCGTCCATCGCCGTTACGGCGACCAGGATCGGATAGGAGACCCCGTAGCCCAGCCCAAACAGGACCGCGACGGCAATGTAGAGTATGAAACTTCCGTCCGAAAAAATGAACAGAGCGACACTGACGCACATCAGGTATTGCAGGATTGCGATCGTGAAATAGGGATTGCTGCCGCCTTTGTATCGCACCAAAACCAGCCGGAAGATGATAACGGTGACTGTGTAGACCAGAAAAAACGTGGCATAATCCAGCCCGCGAGTATCGGCAAAGACGGTCTGGAAATTGTTCATGCCCGCAAAAACACTCGCTCCGATGCAGACCATGACGACGGGAACGAGGGCTCGGGATCTGATCACCGCACCGATGGTGGCAAGGGTGATGCGCGAGGACGCTTCGGGCGCGCGATTGAGGGTATGATTGCGCACCGGATGGTGCAGGCCGAAGAAAAGGCCGGCGCTGACAAGGCAGAGCAGCGCCGTGAGGGTAAAGGCATCATTTACGGGTAGGCCGGACGCCTCCATCGCCGAGGCCAGTACCGGCGATAGGCCGAACCCCGCCATGACGAATACCGACAGCAGCGCAAAAGATTGAACCCGCTCGTCAGGCTTGACCAGCCGGGTCAAAACGATGGGGCCCAGTGAATAGGTCAAGCCCCAGCCAAAGCCGAGTAGAACGCTTGCGCAGATCAGACCCGGCCCCACGGATGTGACCGCAGCGAAAAGGAAGAGCGCGCAGGCAATTGCCAGGCAGGCCACCCCCAGGGTGCGCAGGCGGCCGAACATATCGGACAGATGGCCCGAAAAATAGACGGTAAAGAGGGTGGTGACCGCGGTGATAGCGAGCATAAGCCCGACCGTTTTCTCGCTCGCGCCGAAGGCCTCGAACAGACGTGGAAGCATGAACGTCAGACCGTAGGCGCCCGCCTGCAGAAAGATCGCCAAAAAATACAAGATAAACGTGAGAGAGCGGGACATCGCGTAGATCAGCCTTGATAGATGAGACAACACTCTGCCGAGTTTGCGGATATGGCAACATCAATAGGAGAGTTCCGCCCGCACGCCGCACCAATGCGGCGCCATAGGATCATGCCACCCCGATTGACCCTCCAGCGCCGGAGGCATAGACGGGAGGTGTACGATGAAAGACACCCCATGAATATCAGCAGGATAACCGATCAGGCGTTGGGGCTTTTACTGCTGGCCACTACAGTACTCGTCATCTGCAATGAATGGGGCGTCGCGGATTTCGCCACGCCGTTCAAGCCGCTGCTGGTGGTGGTTCTGATCGCCATTCTCGCCTTCAAGGTCCGGGCATCGCGTCAGGCGTTCATCGCCGTCGCGGTGGTTTTGAGCGCCGCGCTTGCGCTGACCCAAAACGACTGGTTCGCGATCGTGATCACAGGGCTGAACACCGCCGCTTTCATCGGCGCGTTCTTTACCGCCTTGTCGACATTGCGGACGGTTGCCCAGACCTCCCCCGCGATTCAGCGGGCGGGGACATTTCTGGCGGGCCAACCGCCGGGGCGCCGCTATGCGGCGCTCACGGTGGGCGGGCAGGCGTTCTCGCTGTTGCTCAGCTATGGCTCGTTGCAATTGCTGGGCGGGTTGGCGCTGGCTAATGCCAATGCCGAGCCAGATGCCGAGATCAGGCGCCACCGGACGCGGCGCATGTTGCTCGCGATTCAGCGCGCCTTCGTCTCGACGCTTGCGTGGTCGCCGCTGTCTTTCGCCGTTGCCATCTCCACCACCGTCATCCCCCAGACAAGCTGGGCACAGATCGTGCTGCCGGGGCTGGTGACGTCGGCCATCTTTGCCGGCATCGGCTGGACGCTGGACCGGGTGATCAAGCCGAAGCTGACAAAGGCGCCCGTGCGCATCGCGGTGCAGGGGACCTGGGCCACGATGCTGCCGCTCGCGGGTCTGCTTGCAGTGCTCGTGATCGGGGTCAGCGTCCTTTATGAGATTTCGGGTGTCCGGATTATTGGAATCGTGGCTGCCATAGTGCCCATGATCGCCGTTGTCTGGCTGCTGATCCAGTACCGTGAGGAGCGGCCTGTCTTCCATGCCGTGGCGCGCATCGGGAGCTATGCACGCGACGAACTTCCGGGCTACCGTGGCGAACTCGTTTTGCTGATGATGGCCGGCTACATCGGTACGGTCGGTTCCCGGCTTCTGGTTCCTTTGCTGGCGAGTGCGGGGCTCGATATTTCTGCAGTACCGCCGTGGATCATCCTCGCGTCCTTCGTTTGGATCATACCGCTGGCGGGCCAGATTGGCATGAACCCCATCCTCGCCGTGACGCTGCTTGGGCCGCTGATTCCCGATGCGACCAGCCTTGGTGTGACGCCAGCGGCGCTCGTCGTGGCGCTGACGTGCGGATGGTCTCTGAGTGGGATCACCTCGCCCTTCACGGCCACGACCCTGATCATCGGATCTTTCGGGAAGGTGAGCGCGCTGCATGTCGGATTGGTGTGGAACGGTGTCTACGCGTTCATTTGCGCGCTGGCCCTGACCGGCTGGGTTTTGATCTACGCCTTTATCGTCTGATTGCGCGATCTCAGGCCTCCGGGTGGTTCAGGGCATCAAGCGCTGCGCGCAGGGCTGTCAGCCTGTGTGCGAGGTGGTCGCGCATCGCCTGACGCGCCACATCCGCGTGGCCCTGAGCGATGGCATCGACGATCGCCATATGCTCGCTGTGGCTGACCTGAATCGAGGCCTGGCTACGGATGCTGGCCCGGATCGTAACCCATTCAGGATTGCTGCGGATCTTGTCCAGCAGGGCGTAGGCTGTAAGCAGGGGCCGGTTGCGGGCGCATTGGGCGATTAAGCGATGAAGGGAGGCATCCCAAAGTTCGGTCGCTTGCGCGTCTGCGGCCTCGAACTGGCGCTGGGCAAGCTGGCGTAGTCTGACGATCTCATCGGGCTGCATTCGCGCAGCGCACATCGCCGCCAACTCCGGCTCTATACACAGGCGCGCCTCCATCACCTCAAGCGCGTTGGTCTCGCCGGTGATCTTCGCGGCGAGATCTCCCATCGGATCGCTGGGCTGTCCGATGAAGGTGCCTTTTCCCTGCTGTCGCCAGACCAGCCCTTCTTGTTCGAGTGCGTCGAGCGCCGCGCGGATGTGCCGTCTGCTCACGTCCAATCGGTCTGCGAGCGCGCGCTCGGTTGGAAGCTGGCCGGTTTCAGGTAACTCCCCCGAGCGGATCAGCTCGAGCAGGAGCTTGCGCACCAGGGCAGTCCGCTCGTTTGTCGGGCTGATCAGATTCATTCTGGTGCCTCGACGGCGTGGGATCTGCTGGGCAGGCCCGCGGCAGTGCGCCTTGCCTGCTCGGTGGCGATGGCGGCGTCGATCTCGTCACGTTGCGGCTTACCGGAGAAAGCGGCAGCTGTCCCCATCCCCCTTGTGAACGGAACGTAGCGTTCCTGAGCTACGTCCCAGAGGCGTTCCAGCTCTGCAAGCGGGTCCGCATCGTCATCTGCGCGCAGATCCAGCCAAGCATGATCCTCGCCCCGGTGGATCACCAGACCTGCAGCCTGCCGCCCACGTTTGTCGCCGCCCGCGGCCTCGCCTGCCTGCATCGCTGCGATCAGGCGCGCGGCGAAGGGCAGATCACGGCCCGCGATGAAGGCGCGAGAAGTCGCCTGCAGCACGTCCGGCCCTGTCAGCATATTGCCCGCCAGACTATGATCATCGGCGACCTGATGCCCTGCCCAGTCAACACATTCGGTGCCGGTATAGGTAGCGAAACGGCCCTGTTTGTCCATCATGTGCGCCTGCCGCTGCCGGGCCCCTGAATCGCGGGCTACAAGGCTCGCCATCACGATGGCGGCAGGCTCCCCCGCGGCCAGCCGCGCGCGCCCTTCGGTTCCCCACAGCGGGTTGCAGAAGGCCTGCGACGCGACGGCCACGCTCTCGCCGACATAAGGAACCACCGCGCCGCAGGCAAAAAACTTGCTGGCGACGATCAGGCCGATGGACCCGTCGGTGTCACGGGCGATCAAGGACCAGGTCATCGACCCACCGCGTAGGCTTGCATCAGGCGTGGGGTAGCTGCCGCGCGCAACATGCCATCCGGCGTACGAAGTGCCGCGGTCAGCCGTCCGATAGTCCACGGGTCCGCAACGGTGACGAGATGTCCACGCGCGCGCAATGCAGCGATCACGTCGTCGCCGACGCCTGGTTCGATCATCATCTGGCCGGGCTGGACTTCGCGCGGAAAGAACGAGCCTTGAAAATGTGTGGAGTGGAACAACGGCGCGTCCATGCAGGCCTGAAGTCCCAGGCCGAAATGGACGAAGCGTAGGAACCAGATCAGCTGCCATTGGTCCTGCTGGTCGCCGCCCGGCGTGCCGAACACCAGGCGGGTGCCGTCCTTTTCGGCGAGGCTGGGCGTGAGCGTGGTGCGTGGACGCCGCCCCGGCGCCAACGACGTGGGCAGGCCATGCTCCAGCCAGAACATCTGTGCGCGCGAATTGAGCGGGAATCCGAGACCCGGGATGACCGGATTGCTTTGCAGCCAGCCGCCAGAGGGGGTCGCGGCAACCATGTTGCCCCAGCGGTCGATGATATCGAGATGCACGGTATCGCCGCGTTTCTCGGTCAGATGCGACATAGTCGGCTCTTGGGCGGCCACCGGGCCGATATTAAAATCACGGGCGGAGCGTTCGATGTATCTGTCGGCGAGATGTTCAAACCCCGGCACGCGGCCCGGGCGCTGCTCCATCGACGCGGTATCGGTGATCAGCCTGCGGCGCGCATCGTTGTAAGGCTCGCTCAACAGATGCTCGATCGGGATATCGCTGTGCGCTGGATCGCCGTAATAGGCCTCCCGATCTGCATAGGCGAGCTTCATCGTCTCGATTACCGTATGGATGAAGTCCGTACCGTTGGGATCCATCGCGGCCAGATCGAATCCTTTGAGGAGGGCCAGCGCTTGCAACATCACGGGCCCCTGGCTCCATGCTTGTGTCTTGTGTACCTGCCAGCCGTGATAGTCGTAGCTCAGCGTTTCCTCGTAAGTTGCCTCCCATCCGGCCATGTCAGGAGGGGCCAGTACGGCACGGTGCGCGCGCCCGGACACATCCATGACCTCGGCAGTTTTGATGTAATCAAATATTGCCTGCGCTACGAAGCCTTCACGCCACTGGCGGCGCGCCTCTTCGATTTGCGCGGTCCGCGTTTCGCCGGCAGACTGGGCCAGTCGTTCGTAGGTTGCCGCGAGATCTGGGTTTTTGAACAAGGCATGGGGGACCGGGGCAGCGCCGTCCCGCGTCCAAACGGCAGCGGAGCTGGGCCAATGTTCGGCGAAGTATCCGGCGAGGCTCGCTATGGTATTCGCCACGCGCGGCAGCACGGGATGCCCGTCGCGTGCATAGTCGATCGCGGGTTGCATCACATCGATGAGGGACATGGACCCGTGGTCACGCAGCATCAGCATCCAGCCGTCGAACGCCCCCGGCACGACGGTTGAGAGCAGACCGGATCCGGGGATGAGTGTGAGGCCGAGCTCCTTGTAATGCTCGACTGTCGCCGCAGCGGGAGCCACGCCTTGCGCACATAAAACCTCGGTCTTGCCCGTTGTGACGGAATGGAAAATCGCGGGCATATCGCCTGCGGGGCCGTTCAGATGTGGCTCGACAACTTGCAGGACGAGCGCTGTCGCCACGGCGGCATCGAAGGCATTACCGCCTTTTTCGAGGATCGACATCCCTACGGCGGAGGCAATCCAGTGCGTCGACGTCGCAACGCCGAAGGTGCCTCGGATTTCGGGTCTGGTGGTGAAATCGGACATAGATGCTCCCAGAGCTAATGTTCACGCGGATCGAGCGCATCGCGCAGGCCGTCGCCAAGAAGATTGAAACCGAGCACGACAAGGAAGATCGAGATACCGGGCCAAAGCGCCATCCAAGGTGCTTGATTAAGGAAGTTCTTGGCCGTGTTCAGCATCGAGCCCCAGCTTGGTTCCGGCGGCTGTTGGCCCAGACCTAGGAAGGACAGGGAGGCCTCCGCGATGATGGCCGTGGCGATGGTGAGGGTTGCTTGTACGAGGATGGGTGGCAAGACGTTGGGCAGGATGTAGCGGCTCAGGATTTGGCGGGTCGGCAGGCCAATGGCGCGGGCGCTGTCCACGTAATCCTCCGATTTGACGCTGATCACCTGACCGCGTGTGAGTCGGATGAAGATCGGCGTGGCTGAGATGCCGATGGCGATCATTGCATTGGTCAGCGAGGGACCGAGGAAGGCGGCGAGTGCGATGGCGAGGATGAGGAAGGGAGCAGCCAGCAGCGCCTCGGTGCAGCGCGAGATCACGGCATCTGTCCAGCCGCCAAAATAGCCAGCCACGAGGCCGAGCGGCACGCCGAAGGCGACCGCGATGCCCACGGAAACGACCCCGGCAAGCAGGGAGGCCTGCGCGCCCCAGATCATGCGTGACATCACATCGCGGCCGATCTCGTCGGTGCCCATCCAATGCGCCCAACTGGGGGCCTGCCTGACCGCACCCCAATCGGTGGCGAAGGGGTCGGGGATCGGTAGAACGGGCGCGGCAATAGCGATAAGCACGAAAAACGCCACAAGGATACCGCCCAGCAGTGCGCTGCGGTGGCTGCGGAATTTCTTCCAGACGCGGCTCTCAGGCTTGGCGGTCAGGACGGGATCTGTGGTGAGGTCTGTCATCTCAGGCGCCTCGCAGTCGGGGATTGAGCACGAAATAAAGCATATCGGCTATCAGGTTCATCACGATGAAGCCTACGGCTGTCACCAGTACGATGCCTTGCACCACGGCGTAGTCGCGGTTGAAAACCGCATCGACGACCAGCTTGCCAAAGCCGGGGATGGTGAAGATCTGCTCGGTGAGTACAGCGCCCGCGACAAGCTCGCCGAACAACAGCGCGGTAAGTGTCACGATCGGGGTAAGCGCGTTGCGGAAGCTGTGCTTGAGCACGACGGTACGCTCCGGCAGGCCCTTGGCGCGTGCAGTTCGGACGTAGTCCGCGCTTAGAACGCCCAGCATCGCGGAGCGGGTATGGCGCATCAGGGTCGCAGCCAATGCTGTCCCGAGAACAAAGGCGGGCATGAGCATGGTGCGTATGGATTGCCATAAATCCTCGCCGGGGGGCACGTAACCCGAGGCAGGCAGCAGTTGCCATTTGACCGAGACCAGCAGGATCAACATGATGCCCAACCAGAAATTCGGGATCGAAAGGCCCGACAACGCAACGATGTTGGCCACATAATCCGTGACCGTGCCTTTTTTGACCGCCGACAGAATTCCGGCCGGGATTCCGATTAGTAGAGCAAAGAGCATCGACATCACGGCCAGCTGTATCGTCACCGGCAGCTTTTGCGCCATAAGCTCGGTCACGGGCTGGTTCGTGCGCAAGGATATGCCCAGATCGCCCTGCACCGCGTTTCCGGCCCATGTGAAATACTGCACGATGATCGGGTCGTTCAGGCGGTACTTCTCACGCAGAAACTCGAGAACCTCCGGATCGCGCTCCTCTCCTGCCAGCACGGTAAGCGGATCGCCCGGCAGCAGCTTTTGCAGCGCGAACACGAAGACCGAGATCAGAATGATCGTCGGTAGCGCGATCAAGACGCGGCGCAGGAAAAAGGCAAGCATTGGTGATCCTCGATAATTGAGATGCCCGCGCCACAAATCTGCGGCGCGGGCGGAAAGCTCACTCTTCCCAGGTCACGTTCTCCAGACGGATCATCCCGTCCGGGTAGGAGACGAAACCTTTGAGCTTGTTATTGAAGGCCCAGATCCATTTTTCGTGGTACAAAAACACCCGGGGCAGCTCGTCGAGCATGATTGCCATGGCTTCGTCGTATTTCGCCTTGCGCTCGGCGGTGGTGGAGACGATGCGCGCATCGTTCAGCAGCTCGTCAATCGCCGGATTTGAGTACTTGCTGTCGTTGATGCCACCATTTGTCGTCACGAAGGGATGGTTGTTGCCGTCAGGATCGACGCGACCGGACCAACCGATCTGGCTGGCGGTGTAGCTGCCGGCAGTTTGATCCTCCAGCAGGGTTGCGAACTCCTTGGAGGCGAGCGTGATGCGGATGCCCGCCTCGGACGCCATAGCTTGTACGACCTGCATCAGCTGGAGCTGAACGGTGGTGTTGGGAACCTGCACCTCAAGGTCCAAGCCGTCCGGGAAACCTGCCTCTGCGAGCAGCGCCTTGGCCTTCTCGACGTCGCGCGCGGGGACGGGGAAGTTTGTATTGTACCAAGGGGATGTGGGTGGGAAGGACTGATTACCGGCGGCGAATGCCCCCTCGAACACCACCTGATTGATCACTTCGCGATCAATCGCATGGCTCAGCGCCTGACGCAGCCGCTTGTCGTTTCCCCAAGGGTTATCTCCCCGTTCGCCATTGGCAAGATTGAATGTAATCCCCTGATATCCAAGGGAAACAGCGCTGTCTACGGTTAGGTCCGCATTCCCGGTGATCTGTGGCAGATCGGTTGCGGCGAGTCGTTCGATCATGTCGATATCGCCCGATTGCAGGTTGGCAAGGCGCACGGTGGTATCGGGGATCGGCAGGAACGTGACGCTATCGAAACTGATCGCATCCGCGTTCCAGTAGTCCGAAAACTTGGTCAGCACGATCTTGTCCTGTGCGACCCGCTCGGTAAAGCTGAATGCGCCGGAGCAGACGGGATTGAGGCCGAAATCAGCTCCGGCGGCTTCCGCTGCGGTGGGTGATACCATCATGCCCGCGCGGTCCGCGAGCTGCGCCATCAGCGTAGCATCGGGCGCTGCGAGCGTGAGGACGATCTCGTATTCCCCGGTGACTTCGGTGCCGGTGATCGATTCCAGCTCTGATTTGCGGCGGCTTTCGTCGAGGGTCTGCGAGCGCGCGATATTGGCTGCGACAGCTTCGGCGTTGAAGGGCGTGCCATCGTGGAAGACGACACCTTCGCGCAACTGCATGGTGATCGCCATGCCGTCGGCCGATGTTTCCCATGCTGTCGCGAGCTGTGGGATGATTTCGAGATCGGGCGTTATATCCACCAGCTTGTCGCAGAGCGAGGCATAGACGATGCGGCCCACGAAGGTGCGTGACTGGTCCGGATCCAGCACGTCCGCATCCGATTGAAGCGCGATGCGCAGATCCTTGGCCATTGCGGGGGCCGCCGTGATCGCAGTCGCGCCCATCAGCGCGGTGATCATAGCCGTTTTAAGAAGTGTCATAGGTGGTCCTCTCTGTGTTGTTTTGTTGCTGTCTCGGGTTGGGGTTTCTTGTGGGTAACGGTGCCGCCTTCTGTTGCGGCGCGGTAGAGTTCAAACCGCGCCTGCGTAGCATCCGATCTGGGTGAAGGGATCGGCAGCGGTGTATCTATCGCGAGCGTCTCCCAGAAATGGCAGGCAACGCCGTCCTCGTATGATCCGAGCGTCGGGCTTTCTTCCTTGCAGCGCTCCTGCGCATGGGGGCAGCGCGTGTGAAAGCGGCAGCCGCTGGGCGGGTTCGACGGGCTTGGCATCTCACCCAGCACAACCGGCCTTCGTGCTGCATCTGACTCGTCCATCGAAGGGATTGAGGCCAGCAGCGCCTGCGTGTAGGGATGGCGCGGATTGGCAAAAACCTCCTCCGTGCGCCCCATCTCCACGATCCGCCCCAGATACATGACTGCCACCCGATCGCTCATGTGGCGGATCACGCCCAGATCATGGGCGATGATCACCAGCGTGAGCCCCAGATCGCGGCTCAGATCGCCCATCAGATTGATGACTTGCGCCTGCACGGAGACATCGAGCGCCGAAACCGGCTCATCCCCGATGATAAGCTTCGGCCCGGAGGCCAGGGCGCGCGCGATCCCGATCCGCTGGCGCTGTCCGCCGGAAAATTCGTGCGGATAACGGCCTGCATGCTCCGGACGCAGGCCCACCTTGCGCAGAAGCTCCGCCACCTTGTCGCGCCTATGCTGTGCGCTCATGTCGGGGGCATGCACTTCGAGCGGCTCCCCGACCAGTTTGCCGACACTCATCCGTGGATTGAGCGATGAAAACGGATCCTGGAAAATGAACTGCATGTCGCGGCGCAGTGTCTTGAGGGCGTCGCCGCTGACAGAGCTGACCTCCTTGCCCTCGAACATTACAGCCCCCGATGTCGGCTCGAGCAAGCGCATCAGCAACCGCGCGAGGGTGGATTTGCCGCATCCGGATTCGCCGACGATCGCAAAGGTCTCGCCGCGCCGGACCCGCAGGGAAACCCCGTCTACAGCCTGCACCTTCGGCGTTTTGCCAAACCAGCTGTCCGAACCGCCGAAGTGCTTGACGAGGGATGTCGCCTCCAGGATCACGTCACTCACACCGCTACCTCGATATGAGCCTCGAGCGGGGCATGATGGCATGCGACGCTATGCAGGGGCGTCACATCGCAGAGTGAGGGGCGCGTTCCGCAGATTTCGTTTGCAAAGGCGCAGCGGGTGCGAAATCGGCAGCCCTTCGGCATGGCAGCAATGGTAGGAACCGTGCCCGGCACGATCGACAGCCGCCCGCCGGGGCGGTCAAGGCGCGGCATCGAGCTCATCAAGCCGATGGTATAGGGGTGCTGCGGATCCGCAAAGATGTCCGCCGCAGGCCCTTGCTCAACCACCTGACCGCCGTACATGACGGCCACGGTATCGGCAATTTCGGCGACCACGCCGAGATCATGGGTGATCATGATCGTGCCCATACCGGTCTCGTCGCGCAGGTCGCGTATCAGGTTGAGGATCTGCGCCTGAATGGTCACATCGAGTGCGGTTGTCGGCTCATCCGCAATCAGAATTTGCGGATCATTGGCAAGAGCCATGGCGATCATGACCCGCTGGCGCATACCACCGGACAATTGGTGCGGATATTCGGACAGGCGCTTTTCCGGGCTGGCGATGCCGACGCGCGCCAGCATCTCCAGGCTGCGTTCGCATGCAGCCGCCTTGCTCCCGCCCCGGTGTTGCAGCACCGCTTCCGCAATCTGGTTGCCGATGGTGAAGGATGGATTGAGAGAGGTCATCGGCTCCTGAAAGATCATCGCAATCCGGTTTCCGCGCAATGTGGCCGGTACGACAGTATCAACCAAGCAGAGCGATTCTCCCTCTATTTTCAGAAGCCCAGACGATATGCGCGTCGAACCTACTGGCAATAGACCCATAAGCGCCATCGCCGTTACGCTTTTACCGCAGCCCGACTCCCCAACCACACAGAGCACTTCCCCACGCCGCACCCGCAGGCTCACATCATCGACCACGTCATTGCTCTGCCCTCTGAATCGCAGGGTCAGATTCTCGACCGACAGGAGCGTGTCGGCTGGATACTCGGATGAATGTGCCTTTGTGATCAACGACCGGCCCCCAAAAAACGAACCAATTAATCATCGGTTCGTTTAACGATTGATTGCCAGCGGTTTGCGGTCAAGCGATAATTCAGGCTGGTCCGTGCCCATCTTAACCCGGACGCGTGTTCGCACAATTATCAGGCTGTGACGGCAGCCCAGAAGATGGCACGCGTTTCAGGTGGTCTCTCCCGCCACCAGCTCCAGCTCGAGGCGCATCTGCTGTCTGGTGGCGATATCCGCTCCGTCGATCCGTGCGCGGATCAATTGACCTGCAAGCCGCCCCATCTCGAAACGGGGAGTTGATATTGTGGTGAGGCGCGGGGTGATCGATTGGCACATCTCCAGGCCATTATAACCTGCTAGCGCGATGTCACCCGGAACGGCGATACTGCGGGCCTGACAATAAAACAGCGCCCCGAGAGCGAGATCGTCATTGGCGAAAAACACCGCATCCAGATCGAGATCTTTCGCGAACAGCATCTCGATCCCCGCAGCGCCACTGGCCAGCGACGATGCCTCATCGAGAATGACCGAGGTGATGATGGGATGGCCGAGACGCGCCAGCTCTGCCTCAAAGGCCAGCCGCCGTTTTAGGGACCGTTTCGGCCGCTCCCCCCAGGCTCCGACATAGGCAATGCGGGTGTAGCCTTGGTCCACCAAGTGGCGTGCGATCAGCTTGCCGGCCTCATCCATGGAAACGCCCACCGACATGTCGATGGCGTCCCCGTCGCTGTCCATGACCTCGACGATGGGCCCTGTGAAATGCGCCAGCGCTGTCTTGGTCTCGTCCGAGTGCTCAAGGCCGCTCAGGATCACTCCCGCAGGATTCCAGGTGAGCATATCGCGCAGGATCGCCGCTTCGCCCGCTTCGTCATATTTCGACATACCGAGCACCAGTCGCAGCTGGGAGCCTTTCAGCGCATCGTCGATACCGTCGACGATTTGCGGAAACACATGATTGCTCATCGAGGGGACGATCACTGCGATCAGTTCGGTCGTCTGGCCGCGCAGTGAGCCCGCGATCCTGTTGCGCTGGTAGCCGACGGTTTGCGCCGCCCGCTCGACCTTCTCACGCAGCTTGACGGAGATGTTCGGCGCGCCGCGCATCACGCGGGAGGCAGAAATCACGCTTACACCACTCAACGCGGCGACGTCTTTCAGTGTGGGTTTGCGCTCCCCGTTATCCATTCCTGCGGCCCCTGCTTTCCGGCGTTGGGCCCATTCTATGCCCGCCAATTGACAACGATACCAATTTAAATGACAACGTTACCAATAAAGATTCTTTGGGAGGAATGAAATGAATAATCTGTTTACAGCAACGTTGACCTCGCTGGCGCTCACACTGGGTGCGGGCACTGCCATCGCGCAGGAGTTCCCCGAGCGGCCAATCAATCTCGTCGCGCCGTTCAATGCCGGCGGCGGTACCGATCTTTTGCTGCGTGCCTTCGCGCCTCATTTTGCGGAAGCTTTGGGTGGCGATGTTTTCGTCTCCAACATGGCGGGCGGTTCCGGCACGGTCGCCGCGGCAGCGTTGGCGGGGCAGAAGGCCGATGGCTACCAGCTCGGCTATTGGTCTGTGACGGTCGCGACGATCCAGCCGCAGATCAAGGACATCCCTTACAACGTAGAGAGCTGGACGCCGATCTGCTCGGTCGCTGCATCGCCCACCGTGCTTTTCACGCAGGCCGACAGTCCGTTTGAGACTGTCGAGGATGTGGTCGCGGCGGTGAAGGCGGAGCCGGGCAAATACCTTTACGGATCGTCAGGTCCGGGTGCTATCACCCATCTGACCACGGTCGCCGCATTCTCCGGGCTGGGGATCATCGACCAGATGAAGCACTTGCCGTTTCAAGGATCCGGCCCTGCATTGCAGGCGATGGCTGCAGGAACGATCCAGTTTTTCGGCGATACCGAGTTGCTGATGGCCAGCGGTGATTTCCGTCCGCTCGTCGTGTTCAACAGCGAGCGTCTGGCGAGTATGCCTGATGTGCCCACCGCTGCGGAAGTTGGCATCGAGGCGCCGCTGAACGAGCTCTACCTCTGGGGCGGCCTGTTCGCGCCGGCTGGTGTGGATGCTGCGATCACCGAAAAACTCAGCACCGCCTGCGGTACGGCGATCAATTCTGACGGGTTTCAGGAGTTTGCGGAGCGGACCAGCACGGTCCTCAACTACCGCAATACAACTGACTTCGATGCGTTCTTCCGCGCGCAGTATGAGGCCAACTCCGCCTTGATAGAAGCCGCCGGCCTTTGATCCGAAAGCGTGCTGCCCGTCCGGCCTGTGGCCGGGCGGGAGCTGCAAAGGGGAGCGTGTATGTCTGGTGTGATTTCCGAGCGTAGGGTGGTTTCCACCATCCTGCTGGTGCTCACGGCGGGGCTCGTGCTGTCGACGTTCGGCCTGCAATTTGCGGATTTGGGCGGTGCGTTCAGCCCAATGTTTTTCCCGCGGATCATTCTCTTTATTCTGCTCGGACTTGCGGTGGCAAATGTGGTGATTGATGGGCTTGCTGCGACCGACGGGCAGCCGATTGAATTGCTTCCGGTCGTGATCATTGGGGCGGCTTTCATGGGCTACGTGCTGTTGTTGATCCCGCTGGGGTATTTCATATCCTCGACATTGGTCGGCGTTGTCATTCTGGTCGCACTCGGGCTGCGCAATCCTGTTCAGGTTTTGGGGGTGCCGCTGGCGGCGTCTGGTGGTCTCGTGGCGCTGTTCAACCATGTGCTGAAAATGCCGCTGCCCACTTCGCCGTTCTTCTGGTGGATTTGAAAGTCTAGATCATGTTGCAATCTCTCCCCGAAGCGATGGGCCTGATCTTCACCTTCGAAGGGATGATGGTGCTGACGCTTGGCACGATGCTGGGCATCATCCTCGGCGCTCTGCCGGGGATCGGTTCGACTGTGGCGGTGGCCATGATCCTGCCGTTCACGCTCACCATGTCACAAGCGCCTGCGATCCTGTTGCTGCTCGCGATCTATGCAGGCTCGGTCTATGGCGGGTCAATCTCCGCTATCCTGATCAATACGCCCGGCACTCCGCAATCCGCCGCGACCTGTTTCGACGGCTACCCCATGGCGCAGCGCGGCGAGGCAGGCAAGGCGCTTGGCTGGGCGACGATCGCCTCCGTTATCGGCGGGCTGACCTCTGCCGTCGTGCTCATCTTCGCTGCCCCCCAGTTGGCGGCCTTCGCGCTTAATTTCGGACCCATTGAAACGTTCACCCTGATCTTGCTGGGGTTGACCTGTATTGTGTCGGTCTCGGAAGGATCTTTGATCAAGGGATTGATTGCGGGGTTCATCGGTTTGTTTCTATCGACTGTGGGCGGGGATCCGATTACCGGTGAGGCGCGGTTCACCTTCGGTAATTTCCAGCTCATCGCGGGATTCAACCTCTTGGCCGTGGTAATTGGGGTATTCGCCCTGTCCGAGGTTCTGACGCGCGCAGCCGCCAGCCGCGACGATGCTGCGCCGCTGGTCGATTTCAACGGGATCGTGTTGCCGAAACTGCACGAATGGAAAGGGCGCGTTAAAGGGCTGGTGAAGTCAGTGCTGATCGGGAACGGCATCGGGATCCTGCCCGGCACCGGCGCCGCCACTGCCGCTTTCATCTCCTACGCAGAGGCGCGCCGCTCTGCACCCACACGTGCGAATTTCGGGAAGGGGGAGCCCGACGGGCTCATCGCCTCCGAGGCGGCCAATAATGCCGTGACCGGTGGTGCGCTCGTGCCGACGATGGCGTTGGGTATTCCGGGCGATGCCATCACCGCCGTCATGCTCGCCACGCTCACCTTGCACGGGGTGACGCCTGGCATCCGCTTGATGACCGAAAATCCTGTCCTGATGGCTGCGATCTTCTCGGGCTTTTTCGTGATCAATCTGATGCTGCTGCCGCTGGGCATGCTCGTCTCGCGAATGGCGGCCCCCATTTTGCGCATCAAGGAGGCCTATATGCTGGTCATGATCACGCTGCTGTGCACGGTCGGTGTGTACTTCGTGCGGGGCAATCCATTCGATCTTCTGGTGATGGCGATTGCAGGCGTCATCGGTTTCATCCTGCGACGTCAGGGCTATCCCATGGCGCCGTTGGTGATCGGCATGGTGCTTGGCCCCACGCTCGAGATCAGCTTGCGGCAGGGGCTTATCATCACTGATGGCAGCTTTACGGCCTTTTTCGTGGGCCACCCGATTGCCGGTGTGCTGGCCGTGGCGGCTGTGGGCATGTTGCTGCTCCCCGTGTTCCGTGCGCTCAGGCCCGCTAAGGCTGCCTAGGATGGTTCTTGGACACACACCGCACTGTATTGAAGGGCTATTGCTGTGAGCGAGAGCGTACGTTTGCCCACTGCTGGGATCACCATCAACATGCGGCAGGAGGGGAGTGGCCCGCCGCTGCTGTTTCTGGGGGGGTCAAACTTTGATCTGTCGCTGCGGGCCCCTGTGTTTGACAGCGCTTTGACCGGCCATTTCACGGTCGTGGCCGCAGATCCGCGCGGTTTGGGCCAAACGGACCAGCCAGACGGGGACTGGACGATGCAGGACTACGCTCGCGACGCGCTCAACCTGCTGGACGCGCTGGGTTGGGATCGGGCCTGTGTTCTGGGCGAGAGCTTCGGCGCGATGACGGCGCTGCATCTCGCTGCGATGGCCCCGAACCGGATTAAAGCGCTTGGCCTGAGTGCAGGCGCGCCGGGCGGGGCGGGCGGCAGTTCCTATCCGGTGCATGAGTTCCTGCATATCGCCGATCCCCATGCCCGTGCCCGCAGTGCGCTCGAGATTATGGACAGCCGGTTTTCAACCGCGGCGGCAGCTGATCCTGACGCAGCGCTGGAAAAAATTGAAGCGCGCCGCGCCGTCGAGCAGGCATTTTTGGCAAGCCATACCAACGCGCAGGGGTATCCGCGCCTGCTCGCTGCGCGGGCAGGACATGATGCCTGGGCGCTGCTGCCCGCCATAACGACGCCTACACTGGTTTTTGCGGGCCGCTATGACATGCAGGCACCTCCTGCGCGGTCCGAGAGGATCGCCGCTGCCTTGCCCGATGCAACGCTCCATCTGGTTGAAGGCGGGCACTCTATCTGCTTTGCCATGCCTGAACCTGTCGCTACATTGATCGAAAATTGGACCTGACACCGGAAAGGGCGCTCCATGTCTGAAATCACCACATCCATCGTTGGGCTTGGGTCGATGGGGTACGGCATTGCCCAATCGCTCCTGCGGGCCGGGCATGCCGTTCAGGGTTTTGATATCAATCAAGACACTGTCGCGCGGTTTGTCGCCGAGGGCGGACAGGCAGGTGGGTTCGAAGAAGCTGCCGCGCGCGCCGATATTCTCGTCGTCGTTGTGCTCAACGCAGCGCAGACCGAAACCGTCCTCTTTGGGGAGGAGGGCTGGGCCGCGCGGATGAAAAAGGGCGGTACGGTGATCGGCTGTGCTACCGTCGCGCCGGAATTTGCCAAGCAGATGGAGCGGCAGTGCAATGCTCTGGGGCTGCAGTATCTCGACGCGCCCATTTCGGGCGGGGCCGCCAAAGCCGCCCAAGGCCAGCTCAGCGTCATGGCATCGGGGACGGCGGAGGCCTTTGCGGGGGCGGAGCCCGCGCTGGACGCTATGGCGGCAACTGTGTTTCGCCTTGGCGACGGGGCGGGCGCCGGATCGGCGATGAAAGCGGTCAACCAGCTCTTGGCCGGTGTCCATATCGCCGCCATGGCGGAGGCGCTGACGTTCGGCATGACCCAAGGCGTGACGCCTGCAAAATTCGTCGAGGTGATCAGCCAGTGCGCCGGGACCAGCTGGATGCTGGAAAACCGCGCGCCGCATATCGTCGAGGGCGATTACAGCCCCAAATCCTCGGTCGATATATGGCCCAAGGATCTGGGGATCGTGCTCGATATCGCCAAATCCGCCAAATTCGGGGCCCCGCTCACGGCAGCGGCACTCCAGCAATTCCTCGCGGCTTCGGGCTCCGGCCTCGGAGCGGAGGATGATGCAGCGGTGGCCAAGGTCTACGCCCGCAATGCAGGTCTGACCCTGCCGGGAGACGCGTAATGCTGCTGGGCTGTATCGGGGACGATTTCACAGGATCGAGCGATCTGGCAAATACACTCGCCAAGCAGGGAATGCGCACGGTCCAATATACCGGCGTGCCCGAGGGCGCGGCGAGCACGGATGTGCAGGCGGGGGTCGTCGCGCTCAAGACCCGCTCGATCCCGGCGGCAGAGGCCGTATCGCAATCGCTGGCGGCGCTGGAATGGCTAAAAGCGCAGGGCTGCACGCAGTTCTATTTCAAATACTGCTCCACCTTCGACAGCACGGAGGAGGGCAACATCGGCCCTGTGGCCGAGGCATTGGCCGACGCGCTGGGCGCGCGCTCTGTGATCGTCTGCCCCGCATTTCCGGGTGCAGGCCGCTCGATCTATCAGGGCCATCTGTTCGTCAACGACACACTGCTGAGCGAAAGCGGGATGCAGAACCATCCGCTTACCCCCATGACTGACCCCGACATTCGCCGCGTCCTTGCTGCGCAATCCAGAGGCCCGGTGGGTCATGTGGATGCACGCACTGTTTTCGCGGGAGCGGAGGCGATACGGGCAAGACTGGACGAAGAGGCCGCAGACGGTAAGCGTCTCGTCGTCGTTGACGCGTTGCAAGATGCGGATTTGATCCAGATCGGTGCTGCGGCCAAAGGGCTCGCGCTGGTGACGGGCGGGTCGGGTGCTGCATTTGGTTTGGCCGCAAATTTCGGCATTTCCGCCAAAGGCGCGGAGGGCTGGCGCGGCGAAAGTGGCCGGTGCGTGATCGTATCCGGTTCCTGCTCCATCGCGACTCGCGGCCAGATCGCGCACCATAAGGCATCGCATCCAACGCTGGAAGTCAGCGCGGAGGCACTGTTCGAGGGCCGGATCACCGCCGCATCAGCCACTGAATGGGCGCTGGCCCAAGAGGGGCTGCCGCTGGTCTATAGCTCAGCCGATCCGCAGATCGTCAGGGAAGCGCAAGAGAAATACGGCAAGACGAAAAGCGCCGAGGCTTTCGAGCAGTTTTTCGCGAATGTCGCAAAGGCGTGCGTGGCCGCTGGCGTGCCAAAGATTCTCACCGCGGGGGGAGAAACCTCGGGCGCCGTGGTCGAGGGGCTTTCATTGACCGAGCTGGAAATCGGGCCGGAGATCGACCCCGGCGTGCCCGCCTTACGGGCGAGCGACACGCTGGTGCTGGCGCTCAAGTCAGGCAATTTCGGTGCGCAGGACTATTTTGTTAAGGCGGCGCAAATACTTGCGGGTGAGGTGGCATGACAACGGCGCTGCGCGAGCAGATCTGCCTGCTTGCAAAATCGATGTTCGACCGGGGCCTTACCGGTGGCAGCACCGGAAATATCTCCGCGCGCTTGCCGGATGGTGGACTACTTGTATCGCCGACGGGCACTAGCTTTGGGCGGCTCGATCCCGCCCGGCTGAGCCATTTTGACAAATATGGCAAGCTGATCGGTGGCGATCCCCCGACCAAAGAAATGCCGCTGCACAGCGCTTTCTACGATACGCGCAGCACGGCTGGCGCAGTTGTCCATCTGCACGCGTGCCATTCGGTCGCGTGGTCGATGATGCCCGACGCGGACGAGGATAACTTTCTGCCGCCGCTCACGCCCTACGCAATCATGAAGCTTGGCAAGGTCAAGCTTCTGCCGTTCTTCCGCCCGGGCGATCCGGCCATGGGAGAGGCCGTGCGCGGACTTGCGGGCAAGCGATCTGCCGTGATGCTGGCCAACCACGGGCCGGTTGTGGCGGGTAAGGACGTTGAGGCGGCGTGCAATGCCATTGAAGAGCTTGAGGATACTGCGCGGCTGGCGATGATGATGCGCGGCATTCCTGCGCGGAGGCTGACGGGCGCACAGATCACCGAGCTTGTGACGCACTTTAACATTGAATGGGACGACTGATGCAATTTTCCGCCAACCTCGGGTTCCTGTGGTCCGAAATTTCGTTGCCTGACGCCATTCGCGCGGCCAAAGCCGCAGGTTTCGATGCGGTGGAGTGTCATTGGCCCTACGCGGTGCCTTCGGGAGACGTGGTTGCGGCGCTGGGCGAGACGGGACTAACCATGCTGGGGCTCAACACCGTGCGCGGGGATGTGGCGGCGGGGGAGAACGGCTTGTCTGCGCTGCCGGGACGCGTAACGGATGCCCGTGCTGCGATCGATCAGGCGATCCAATATGCGGTGGCGATTGGGGCACCGAATGTCCACGTCATGGCCGGATTTGCGCAAGGCCCGCAGGCGCATGCGGTGTTTGTGGAAAACCTCCGGTATGCCTGCTCCATTGCTGCCCCTCACGACATCACCATTTTGATCGAGCCGCTCAACCGCTACGATGCGCCGGGATATTTCCTGCAAACCACTGCGCAAGCCGAAGAGATTATCGTGACGGTCGGTGCGCCCAACCTCAAACTCATGTTCGACTGTTATCACGTGCAACTGATGGAGGGAGATCTAAGCCGCAAGCTTGTCGCGCTCCAGCCGCATATCGGGCACATCCAATTTGCAGGAGTGCCCGAGCGGGGCGCGCCCGACCGTGGCGAGATCAATTATGCGCATGTGTTCGCCGTCATTGACCGGATGGGATATGACAGGCCGCTTGGGGCCGAGTACAAAACCCAAGGTCCGACGGATCCGACACTAGGCTGGATGAGTTCACTGATTTCCTCGTGAGTAAGTGGATGGGATTGTTGCACTGACCGTTTGAAAATCTATTTGATTTCACGATCCGGTCGAGAGTGATCCTTGTTTGGAAACAATGACAAAATTCGGCCACGTCTTTTCCATTTTAGAGCCGTAAAGATGCTGCATATTTTGCTCTAACACTTAAGTGAAATTGGTATGGACTGATGACAGCAGCACCCAAAATGCGGCCTTTGAACACTGACGCTCCCACAGGTGAACTCGACGAAAGCTCTCTCAACGCGATCCGATCTATCCTGACTGAAGAGACCGCTCCAGCCGCGACACGGCGTCAGGCGCATGATGATGTCTCCGCTGTCGAAAAAGCACCCGCACCACCGCGCAAGGCAGACGCGCTGCCTGATCTGGCAGCTCCGGTCGGCGATGAAGTGCATGGACGAGATAATTACGCAGGCGGGGCCACTCCTGCGCGTAAATCCGGGCTTCGATTCTTTAAGACCCGTGTGAGGTCGCAAAAGCCTCAGCCGAAACATCAGGCGGCAAAGGTCGCTGCGTCGAAAAACGCCAAGACACCAAAAGCGTCCGGCGCATCAAATCTACCCGCGCTTTCGGCCATGTTGGACCGCGTAAAGGCCTACCGACCAACGAAGGCGCATATCGGGCTCGCCATGATCGCATTGTTTGTTCTGATGCGCCCTTGGCTCGTGCTGGGGCTGCTGGTCTTGTTCGCAATTATCATGACAGGTATTTTTCTGATGGTAGGCTATGACGGCTTCTGGCAGGGCGTGATGAAGGCCAGCCATTGGTATGCCCGCCGCAGACCATCGCGCGCGGCTTCCGTACACGCGCGGCTCGACCGCTTCGCCATGCGCTGGGATGCGGTTCTTGACCGTTTTCCCGAAGGAACCGTCGACAGCTTCTATCTGCCCGATTTCAGCGAGCTCGCCACAGCCGATGCGCGCCACGACGCGGCGGTGGAGCGGCGTTTGGCGGGGATGTCCGGCAAGGGCGCCTGAGTGCGTCTCATTTGTCGCCTTGAAACGTTCGGTATTTGCCGTTAGGTGCTTCTAACGCTTTTATTCAGGATGTGATCCATGGCCACCATCAACCCGCTTCAGTTCATTCAGCAAACCCGCGCCGAGGTGGCGAAGGTTGTCTGGCCGACCCGCCGTGAAGTGATGCTGACAACGGTAATGGTGTTTATCCTCGCGGCGCTGACGGCGGTGTTTTTCGCGCTGGTCGATATCGCAATCCGTGGTGGATTGCAGTACGTCCTGAATGTATTTGGCTAAGGCTTCCCGATAGATCGACACTGCGCGGACACGTCCGCAAATTTCTCTTCGCACACTTGAATCCCAAGGGCGCGTGGGCTAGTCCGCAGGTCTGGCCTGGAGCGTGCGCATAATGATTCGAGTTGCGCGCTAAACTTTTATGCAGGCGGCACGGGGCAAGGCCCTGAGGTGTTTTAGGAATTCGCAAGCGCATCGCGCTTAGGACAAGGACGGAAAGATCAAATGGCAAAAAGATGGTATTCGGTCAGTGTCCTGTCCAACTTTGAGAAAAAGATCGCCGAGCAGATCCGCACCACGGTCGCGGAGCAGCAGCTTGAGGACCAGATCGACGAAGTGCTGGTGCCGACCGAGGAGGTCATCGAGGTCCGTCGGGGTAAGAAAGTCACCACCGAGCGGCGATTCATGCCCGGCTACGTGCTGGTGCATATGGAGATGTCCGATAAGGGTTATCATCTGATTAATTCGATCAACCGCGTCACCGGCTTTTTGGGGCCACAGGGGCGCCCGATGCCGATGCGCGACGCTGAGGTGACAGCGATCCTCGGTCGTGTGCAGGAGGGTGAAGAAACGCCCCGCACGCTTATCCATTTCGAGATCGGCGAGCGCGTCAAAGTGGGCGATGGCCCCTTCGAGGATTTCGACGGCATGGTGGAAGAGGTCGACGAGGACAACCAGAAGCTCAAGGTTATGGTGTCTATTTTTGGGCGTGAAACGCCTGTTGAGCTGGACTTTACTCAGGTCAACAAGCAGGTTTGATTGCTGTGGGCCGGTGCCCAAACGATCTGCACCCAGACGGCGCGATCCAGGTTCGGGGTGGCGCCATTTTTTATCTGGTGTGCCGCAATCAGTTGCTGCAGTCCCTGAACCGCAAACCGGTTGCCTGAAGCCGCACCTTGACGGCAGGGTGGTTTGAGCGCGGCATGATCGCGAAGGATGCGGGAGGACCGAGCGATGAATTTTGACTTTGAGCAGGCGGGCCAGAGCCTCACGGTGGGAGAGATCATCGCCTATGAGGCGGGTGCAAGGATCAGGCTTCCGCCACAGTACCGCACGTTTCTTTTGCAGCAAAACGGTTGCTATCCGGCTGGTATGATCTATTCCGATACAGGCTTTGACGCGGATGTATCGGAGATTTATCCGCTCTTCGTCGTTAAAAAATCCCCGCGCACGACCGTTGTGTCTGTCACAGGTGATCTGATCTGGTTTGCGGGCGACAGCGGCGGCGGGCAGTTTGGTCTTGCGTGGCAGGGTCCCGCCTTTGGCACGGTGTTCTGGGTTGACACGCCGCACAGCGACTTGGACGCTCCACTACCCTCCGACTGCACACCCGTAGCGCAGGCCTTTGACGTCTTTATCGAGAGCCTTGGTCCGATGCCATAGGGCAAGCGGGGGTGGCTCGAGACGAGAACGCAAGGTAGGTACATCCGACGCTTGCTTTCTGCTCCAAGCCCCTATATCCGGCGCAGGTCGCTCTATGGGGCGACTCACATCGTGGGAGGCGAGGGTGCCGCGGCATCCGGACCATGACCACGCAACACATATCCCTTAGGAACGCGTTCCGAGGGTGTTGAAAAGGAGAAGGCCAATGGCCAAGAAACTCGTCGGTACGATGAAGTTGCAAGTCAAAGCGGGTCAAGCGAACCCGTCCCCGCCAGTCGGCCCAGCACTGGGTCAGCGCGGTATCAACATCATGGAATTCTGTAAGGCGTTCAACGCTAAGACGGCGGACCTCGAGCCGGGCGCACCATGCCCGACCGTGATCAGCTACTACCAGGACAAGTCCTTTACGATGGACATCAAGACGCCTCCTGCGTCCTACATGCTCAAGAAAGCGGCTAAGCTGAAGTCCGGCGCTAAAACACCGAGCCGTGAAACAGTCGGCACGATCACCGCGAAGCAGCTGCGCGAGATTGCAGAAGCGAAGATGGTGGACCTTTCCGCGAACGATGTGGAAGCGGCAATGAAAATCATTCTGGGCTCCGCAAAGTCCATGGGCATCGAGGTTAAGTAATATGGCAAAGCTTGGAAAACGTATCCGCGCCGCACGCGAAGCATTCGTTGGCAAAGAGAACCTCACAGTTGAAGAAGCTGTATCGCTGATCAAGGCCAACTCGAACACAAAGTTCGACGAGACCATCGAGATCGCCATGAACCTCGGGATCGACCCGCGTCACGCAGACCAGATGGTCCGCGGCGTTGTGGGCTTGCCCAATGGAACAGGCAAGGACGTGCGCGTTGCAGTGTTCGCCCGCGGCCCCAAAGCCGATGAAGCGACAGCAGCCGGTGCCGATATCGTCGGTGCCGAGGATCTGATGGAAATCATTCAGGGCGGCAAGATCGACTTTGACCGTTGCATCGCGACACCTGACATGATGCCCGTCGTGGGCCGTCTGGGCAAGGTGCTCGGCCCCCGCAACCTGATGCCGAACCCGAAGGTCGGTACCGTAACCATGGACGTCGCGGCGGCCGTGAAAGCCGCTAAAGGTGGCGAAGTGCAGTTCAAAGCCGAAAAAGGCGGTGTCGTGCATGCAGGCGTCGGCAAAGCGTCTTTCGACGAGGCGAAACTGGTCGAAAACATCCGCGCTTTCATCGGCGCCGTTGCAAAGGCCAAGCCGACGGGCGCGAAAGGCTCTTACCTCCAGAAGATCGCACTGAGCTCTACAATGGGCCCCGGCGTAACCGTTTCGGTCGACAAGGCTGTTTCCGAATAATCAGGGTAACATCTTTGCGCTGACAGGCGGGCCTTCCTCATGGAAGGCCCGTTTTTCGTTAATTTCTAATGCAGTGTGGCCTTTATGCCCCATTCTCGGCCGTATGGAGCAGTTTGGACAGCTGCCCCATTTCCGCCATAATTGCCTCCCAAATTAGGAAAAAATTGTAATTACTCACAACGTTGAGGGGCAGGCAGAGATGGTTTAGAAGGCACAAAAAAAACAAAAAATTCAGGCAAAGCGGCGCAACGTGCGGCAACTCAAGCATATCCATGCCCTGGCAATGGAAGAGGTGTTGAACAAGAGCGGCAAAATTCCCGACGTCTGGGCACTGTATGCCGAATTGCGCCTGCTCAAGCAGTACCGCGCACGGCCGGTCTATCAAGAGGCCTTTATCGCACTGTGCGTCATCGGTCGCATCCGCCCGCGACTGGCCCGCAACTCCTGCCGCCGCTTGCGCGAAATCTACGCAGAGCGGGGCCAACCTGAGGCGTTTGACGCTTTTTGTGCAAAGCTCGATGTCTACATGGCGCCGGACCGGATGACCTCGCACGGCTACGACGGGGCAAGCTTCGAGACGGCACAGGAAAGCGAGATCTGGGAGATCATCCGTGATGTAATGGACGTTCTTGAGGACGAAGGCTTCCGCTGTTTCCTCAACTCCGGAACCTTGCTGGGGGCCGTTCGTGACAAGAAACTGATTGGCTATGATGATGACGTCGATCTCGGAGTGATCCTGAAAGGCCGTGGCCAGACTGCCGTACGCCGTGAGTGGGCGCGGTTGCGCGATGTATTGGCCGAGCATGATCTGCTCGACATCGACCGTACGCTGCCCGAGATCATTCGCGTCAAGACGTCCATGGAATTCGGTTTTGATTTGTTTCCGTCCTGGAGCGCGGGCGGGCGTTTTTACGTTTACCCTCACACATTCGGGACGCTCGAGACCCGCGATGTATCGCCACTTCAGCAATGTGAAACCACCGGTCTGGCCGTTCCCGCCCAGCCAGAGAAAATGCTGGCCGAAAACTACGGGGAAGGATGGCGCGTGCCGGACCGTTTCTTCAAGTTTCCTTGGGGAGAGGCGCGGGTTAAATTTGCTGAATTTCTGGAGAATGTGCGTGAGGATGATGCCGCACGCGGCGAGATGCCGCTTGCCCGCGCTGCGTGACGCGGCTCTTTAGGGAAAATCAATCACAAGGGATTGGCATTCCTGATTAAAGCTTCTAGATACCGACCTGCAACTGAGCGCACGATTCGTCGTGCGCTTTTTGCGCTTCGTCCGAGATGGCGGGTGGACTGGGAATTCGGTCCATAATTCCTGCCTGAGATGGGGAATGACTATGATTTTTCGTGAGCGCTGCTCTCGGACGGTCTTGGGAAGGACCCGTAAGGACCCGATGTCAGGCAACGCTTGCCTGACGAAACGAGCCCGGAGGGTAACACCTCCGATAACTTTGGAGAGAAACTGTGGATAGAGCACAAAAAGAACAGCTGGTCGATGAACTCGGCCAGATCTTTGAAAGCTCTGGCGTTGTAGTGGTGAGCCACTACGTCGGTCTGACAGTTGCTGAAATGCAGGATCTTCGCGCGCGTGCAAACGCTGCGGGTGGATCTGTGCGTGTTGCCAAAAACAGGCTCGCCAAGATCGCCCTTGAGGGCAAGCCATGTGCAAGCATTGCTGACCTTCTGACGGGTATGACCGTTCTGACCTATTCTGAGGATCCTGTGGCCGCGGCCAAGGTTGCTCAGGAATTCGCTAAGGAAAACCCAAAGCTGGTGATCCTTGGTGGTGCAATGGGTGAGAATGCGTTGGACGTCGCCGGTGTCGAAGCCGTGTCTAAAATGCCTTCGCGTGACGAGCTTATCGCCACAATCGCGGGCATGTTGGGCGCACCAGCATCGAACATCGCCGGGGCCATTGGCGCACCTGCAAGCAATATCGCATCCATTCTGTCGACAATCGAAGACAGAGCTGCGTAAGCGACAATATCGTCACATCGGCGTAGCGGTTGAAACTGCACGTTGGAACACACATATCGTTAACGGAAAGAGCTAAAACATGGCTGATCTGAAAAAACTGGCAGAAGACATCGTTGGTCTGACACTGCTTGAAGCACAAGAACTGAAAACAATCCTCAAAGACGAGTACGGCATCGAGCCTGCAGCCGGTGGCGCAGTCATGATGGCGGGCCCTGCTGCCGGCGCTGCCGCAGAAGAGGAAAAGACTGAATTCGACGTCGTTCTGAAGAACGCCGGCGCATCCAAAATCAACGTGATCAAAGAAGTCCGCGGCATCACGGGCCTCGGCCTGAAAGAAGCCAAAGACCTCGTTGAGGCCGGTGGTAAAATCAAAGAAGGCGTCGACAAAGCCGAAGCAGAAGACATCAAAGCGAAGCTGGAAGCAGCTGGCGCCGAAGTCGAGCTGGCCTAAGCCGCTTCGCGGGAATTTAATTCCTGCACAAAAACGATGGCTGGATGGGGTGGAAACCTCGTCCAGCCGAACCTTTCTTGAAAGGCGCTTGATATAACAAAGCGTCTCTCTGGAGAGGTCCACAGGTCGGAAGGAATGCGGTGGGACGCACTCCAGCATAGACCGGACTAAACCGCTCTGATGAGCGCACCACGGCCCCGGTGGCAGCGTTCAGGCAAGAGACACGAAAGGTGACACGACATATGGCACAATCCTTCCTTGGCCAGAAGCGTCTGCGTAAATATTATGGCAAAATCCGCGAAGTGCTGGAAATGCCGAACCTGATCGAGGTTCAAAAATCCTCCTATGACCTGTTCCTGAATTCCGGTGACGCTGCGACGCCTACCGATGGTGATGGCATTCAGGGCGTTTTCCAGTCGGTTTTCCCGATCAAGGACTTCAACGAGACCTCCGTGCTTGAGTACGTCAAGTACGAGCTGGAGAAGCCGAAATACGACGTCGAGGAATGCCAGCAGCGCGATATGACCTATTCCGCGCCGCTCAAGGTTACGCTCCGTCTGATCGTGTTCGATATCGACGAGGATACAGGCGCGAAATCCGTCAAGGACATCAAGGAACAAGACGTGTTCATGGGCGACATGCCCCTGATGACACCGAACGGCACGTTCATCGTGAACGGCACCGAGCGTGTGATCGTGTCCCAGATGCACCGCTCCCCCGGCGTGTTCTTCGACCACGACAAGGGCAAGACGCACTCGTCGGGCAAACTCCTGTTCGCCTGCCGCATTATTCCCTACCGCGGTTCGTGGCTCGACTTTGAATTCGACGCCAAGGATATCGTGTTCGCGCGCATCGACCGTCGTCGGAAGCTGCCTGTCACCACGCTCCTGTACTCTCTCGGCCTCGATCAAGAAGCGATCATGGACGCCTATTACAACACCGTGCACTACAAGCTCGAGCCCGGCAAAGGCTGGATTGCGCCGTTCTTCCCGGAGCGGATCCGCGGCACGCGCCCGACCTATGATATCGTGGACGCGTCCAGTGGCGAAGTGCTATTCGAGGCAGGTAAGAAAATCACCCCGCGGGCCGTCAAACAGCTGATTGATGAGGGTCAAGTGAAGGAACTGCTGGTTCCTTTCAACCACATCGAAGGCAAGTTTGTCTCCAAGGACATCATCAACGAAGAAACCGGCGCGATCTATGTCGAGGCCGGTGACGAGATGACACTTGAGCACGACAAGGATGGCACGCTCATTGGCGGTACAGCCAAAGAACTGGTAGATGCGGGCATCACCGAGATCCCGCTGCTGGACATCGATAATGTCAACGTCGGCCCCTACATGCGCAACACCATGGCGGCGGACAAGAACATGAACCGTGACACCGCGCTCATGGACATCTACCGCGTCATGCGTCCGGGCGAGCCGCCCACAGTCGAGGCTGCATCGAACCTCTTCGATACGCTGTTCTTTGATGGCGAACGCTACGACCTGTCTGCCGTTGGCCGCGTTAAGATGAACATGCGTCTGGCACTCGACAAGGAAGATACTCAGCGCACGCTCGACCGCGATGACATCGTGGCCTGTATCAAGGCGCTCGTGGATTTGCGCGATGGCCGCGGCGATATCGACGACATCGACCACCTCGGCAACCGCCGCGTCCGCTCCGTTGGTGAACTGATGGAAAACCAGTACCGGGTTGGCCTTCTGCGCATGGAGCGCGCGATTAAGGAGCGGATGTCATCCGTCGAGATCGACACTGTCATGCCACAGGATCTGATCAACGCGAAGCCAGCTGCTGCTGCGGTGCGTGAATTCTTCGGCTCCAGCCAGCTGTCGCAGTTCATGGACCAAACCAATCCGCTGTCCGAGGTCACGCACAAGCGTCGCCTTTCAGCGCTTGGACCAGGTGGTCTGACACGCGAGCGTGCAGGCTTTGAGGTACGTGACGTTCACCCGACCCACTATGGCCGGATGTGCCCGATCGAGACGCCTGAAGGCCCGAACATTGGCCTGATCAACTCGCTTGCCACTTTTGCCCGCGTGAACAAATATGGCTTTATCGAAACGCCCTACCGCAAGGTGAAGGACGGTATCGTCTCGGACGAAGTTCAGTACATGTCCGCCACCGAAGAAATGCGTCACACCGTGGCGCAGGCGAACGCAAACCTCGACGAGAACATGAAGTTCGTGAACGATCTGGTTTCCACCCGTAAATCAGGCGACTACACGCTGTCGCCGTCGATGAACGTGGACCTGATCGACGTCTCGCCAAAGCAGTTGGTCTCCGTTGCTGCATCGCTCATCCCGTTCCTCGAGAATGACGATGCGAACAGGGCTTTGATGGGCTCGAACATGCAGCGTCAGGCTGTGCCGCTGCTTCAGGCGGAAGCGCCTTTGGTTGGTACGGGTATCGAAGAAGTCGTGGCACGGGACTCCGGTGCTGCCTACATGGCGAAGCGCGCAGGCGTGATCGACCAAGTAGATGCAACGCGTATCGTGATCCGTGCGACTGAGGATCTGGAACTGGGCGACGCGGGTGTGGACATCTACCGCATGCGTAAATTCCAGCGCTCGAACCAGAACACTTGCATCAATCAGCGTCCGCTGGTTCAGGTCGGTGAAGTCGTCACCAAAGGTCAGGTGATTGCGGACGGTCCCTCGACCGACATGGGCGAGCTTGCCCTTGGCAAGAATGTGATCGTCGCGTTTATGCCGTGGAACGGTTACAACTATGAGGACTCCATCCTGATCTCCGAGCGCGTCAGCCGTGACGACGTCTTCACCTCGATCCACATCGAGGAATTTGAAGTCGCCGCCCGTGACACGAAGCTTGGGCCAGAAGAGATCACCCGCGACATTCCGAACGTCGGTGAAGAAGCGCTGCGCAACCTTGACGAGGCTGGCATCGTGTACATCGGCGCGGACGTAGAGCCGGGCGACATCCTTGTCGGTAAGATCACGCCAAAAGGCGAAAGCCCGATGACGCCCGAGGAGAAACTCCTGCGCGCTATCTTTGGTGAAAAGGCGTCGGACGTGCGCGATACATCGCTGCGCGTGAAGCCGGGTGATTTCGGCACGGTCGTCGAAGTCCGCGTGTTCAACCGCCACGGCGTGGAGAAAGACGAGCGCGCGCTCCAGATCGAGCGTGAAGAAGTCGCCCGCCTTGGCCGTGACCGCGACGACGAGCTGGCGATCCTTGATCGCAACATCTATGCCCGTCTGCGCGAAATGATCCTCGGCAAAGTGGCTGTCAAAGGCCCGAAAGGCGTCAAGCCCGGCAGCCAGATCACCGAAGAGACCCTCGATGAGGTGCTCACACGCGGTCAGTGGTGGCAGTTGGCGCTTGAGGACGAGGACGACGCGAAGATCGTCGAGGCCCTAAACGAGCAGTACGAGATCCAGAAGCGGACCTTGGATGCGCGTTTCGAGGACAAAGTCGAGAAAGTACGCCGTGGCGATGATCTGCCCCCCGGTGTGATGAAGATGGTCAAAGTATTCGTGGCGGTGAAGCGCAAGCTGCAGCCGGGCGATAAGATGGCCGGTCGTCACGGGAACAAGGGTGTTATCTCCAAAGTGGTCCCGATGGAGGACATGCCGTTCCTCGCAGATGGTACGCCGGTCGATTTCTGTCTGAACCCGCTGGGCGTGCCATCGCGCATGAACGTCGGTCAGATTCTCGAGACACACATGGGCTGGGCCGCACGTGGTCTGGGCATCAACATCGACGAGGCGCTGCAAGAATATAAGCGTTCCGGCGATATGACCCCAGTGCGTGAAGCGATGAAGCTAGCCTACGGTGACGATGTCTACGATGAGGGCATCTCCGGCATGGACGAGGATACACTGTTGGAAGCGGCGGGTAACGTGACCCGCGGCGTGCCGATCGCGACGCCTGTCTTTGACGGCGCGAAGGAAGCGGATGTGAACGACAGCCTTGCACGTGCAGGCTTTGACACCTCCGGTCAGTCGATCTTGTTTGATGGTCGCACGGGCGAGCAGTTCAGCCGCAAGGTGACTGTCGGCGTGAAGTACCTGCTGAAACTGCACCACCTCGTGGACGACAAGATCCACGCGCGCTCCACCGGACCATACTCGCTGGTTACCCAGCAGCCATTGGGCGGTAAAGCACAGTTCGGTGGTCAGCGCTTTGGTGAGATGGAGGTCTGGGCACTGGAAGCCTACGGCGCTGCATACACCCTGCAGGAAATGCTGACCGTGAAATCGGATGACGTGGCGGGCCGCACGAAAGTGTACGAGAGCATCGTCAAAGGCGAGGACAACTTCGAGGCTGGTATTCCAGAATCGTTCAACGTTCTGGTCAAGGAAGTCCGTGGCCTTGGCCTCAATATGGAACTCCTGGATGCGGAGGATGAAGAGTAGGGCAACGCTGGAATTTAAACATTCCACTCCGGCAGCTCACGAGGTTGCCGGACCCACTCTCCCCCGCTTTCGAGAATAAATCTAAGGATTGAAAATGAACCAGGAACTTACAAACAACCCGTTCAACCCGGTTGCACCCACAAAGACGTTCGACGAGATCAAGGTATCTCTGGCATCCCCAGAGCGGATCCTGTCGTGGTCTTTTGGTGAGATTAAAAAGCCAGAAACCATCAACTACCGCACGTTCAAGCCCGAGCGTGACGGCCTGTTCTGCGCGCGCATCTTTGGCCCGATCAAAGACTACGAATGTCTGTGTGGCAAATACAAGCGTATGAAATATCGCGGCGTCGTCTGCGAAAAATGCGGCGTGGAAGTCACTCTGCAAAAAGTTCGCCGTGAGCGGATGGGCCACATCGAGTTGGCCTCCCCTGTCGCACACATCTGGTTCCTGAAGTCGCTTCCAAGCCGGATCGGCCTCATGCTTGACATGACGCTGCGCGATCTGGAGCGAGTCCTCTATTTCGAGAACTACGTGGTGATCGAGCCGGGCCTGACGGACCTCACCTACGGTCAGATGATGACCGAAGAGGAGTTCATGGACGCGCAGGATGCCTACGGCATGGACGCCTTCACCGCCAACATCGGTGCTGAGGCGATCCGCGAAATGCTGGCCGCGATTGACCTCGAAGCAGAGGCCGACCAGCTGCGCGAAGAGCTGAAAGAAGCTACGGGCGAATTGAAGCCCAAGAAGATCATCAAGCGTCTCAAGGTGGTCGAGTCCTTCTTGGAGTCCGGCAACCGCCCCGAGTGGATGGTTCTGACCGTGATCCCCGTGATCCCGCCAGAACTGCGCCCGCTTGTGCCGCTGGACGGTGGCCGCTTTGCGACCTCCGACCTCAACGACCTTTATCGCCGCGTGATCAACCGCAACAACCGCCTCAAGCGTCTGATCGAGCTGCGCGCGCCCGACATCATCGTACGCAACGAAAAGCGGATGTTGCAGGAATCCGTCGATGCTCTGTTCGACAACGGTCGCCGTGGCCGGGTGATCACAGGCGCCAACAAGCGTCCGCTGAAATCGCTGTCCGACATGCTCAAGGGTAAGCAGGGCCGCTTCCGCCAGAACCTTTTGGGTAAGCGCGTCGACTTCTCGGGTCGTTCCGTGATTGTGACGGGTCCAGAGCTCAAGCTTCACCAGTGCGGTCTGCCGAAGAAGATGGCGCTCGAGCTGTTCAAGCCGTTCATCTACTCTCGTCTCGAGGCCAAAGGTCTGTCCTCGACAGTCAAGCAAGCCAAGAAGCTGGTCGAAAAAGAGCGGCCCGAGGTTTGGGATATCCTCGACGAGGTTATCCGCGAGCATCCCGTCATGCTGAACCGTGCGCCTACTTTGCACCGTCTTGGCATCCAGGCTTTTGAGCCGGTTCTGATTGAGGGTAAAGCGATCCAGCTTCATCCGCTCGTTTGTTCCGCCTTCAACGCCGACTTTGACGGTGACCAAATGGCGGTGCACGTGCCCCTCTCGCTGGAAGCCCAGCTGGAAGCGCGCGTTTTGATGATGTCGACCAACAACGTCCTGTCACCTGCAAACGGTGCGCCGATTATCGTGCCGTCGCAGGATATGATCCTGGGTCTCTACTACGTGACACTGGGTCGTGATGGCATGGTCGGCGAGGGCAAGGTCTTCGGGAACGTCAACGAAGTCCAGCACGCGCTGGATGCAGGCGAAGTGCATCTCCACGCCAAGATCAAATCTCGGATCAAGCAGATCGACAACGAGGGTAACGAAGTCGATGTGCGCTTCGATACGACTCCTGGTCGCGTTCTTCTCGGCGCGCTTCTGCCGCTGAACGCAAAAGCACCGTTTGATCTGGTGAACCGTCTTCTGCGCAAGAAAGAAGTGCAGCAGGTTATCGATACGGTCTACCGCTATTGTGGCCAAAAGGAATCTGTCATCTTCTGTGATCAGATCATGACGATGGGTTTCCGTCAGGCGTTCAAAGCCGGTATCTCGTTCGGTAAGGACGACATGCTGATCCCTGACAGCAAATGGCCGCTGGTCGAAGAGACCCGCGATCAGGTCAAGGATTTCGAGCAGCAGTACATGGACGGTCTGATTACACAGGGCGAAAAGTACAACAAAGTGGTCGATGCCTGGTCGAAGTGTAACGACAAGGTGACCGACGCGATGATGGGTGCGATTTCCGACACAACCTACGCCGAGAACGGGTCCGAGAATGAGCCGAACTCCGTCTACATGATGGCGCACTCCGGTGCGCGGGGTTCGGTCACCCAGATGAAGCAGCTCGGCGGGATGCGCGGCCTGATGGCCAAGCCGAACGGCGACATCATCGAGACACCGATCATCTCGAACTTCAAAGAGGGTTTGACTGTTCTCGAATACTTCAACTCGACCCACGGCGCCCGTAAGGGTCTGTCGGATACGGCTCTGAAAACAGCTAACTCCGGCTACCTGACCCGCCGTCTGGTGGACGTGGCACAGGACTGTATCGTGCGCATGCATGATTGCGGCACTGACGTTGCAATCACCGCGACGGCTGCCGTAAACGATGGTGAAGTCGTGTCATCACTGGCAGAGCGCATGCTGGGCCGTGTGGTGGCGGAAGACATCATGCGTCCGGGCACAGAAGAAGTGCTGGTCGCGAATGGCACCATCATCGACGAGCGCCTTGCGGACATCATCGACGAAGCTGCCGTATCCTCTGCACGCATCCGTTCGCCGCTGACCTGTGAAGCGGAAGAGGGTGTCTGCGCGATGTGCTACGGTCGTGACCTTGCACGCGGTACACTGGTCAACCAGGGTGAGGCAGTCGGTATCATAGCGGCGCAGTCCATCGGTGAGCCGGGTACACAGCTGACGATGCGGACGTTCCACATCGGCGGCGTTGCCCAAGGTGGTCAGCAGTCCTTCCAGGAAGCGGGCCAAGCGGGTAAGATCCACTATGAGAACTCCATGACTTTGGAGAATTCATCCGGTGAGACCATGGTTATGGGCCGTAACATGAAATTGCAGATCATCGACGAGAACGGTGACGAGCGCGCGAGCCACAAAGTGGGCTACGGTACGAAGCTCTTTGTCAAAGAGGGTCAGAGCGTGGCGCGCGGCGACAAGCTTTATGAGTGGGACCCCTATACGCTGCCGATCATCGCCGAAGCGGCGGGTACGGCCAAGCATGTCGATCTCATCTCCGGTATCTCCGTCAAGGACGAGACCGATGATGCGACAGGCATGACCCAGAAGATCGTGATCGACTGGCGCTCGGCGGCCAAAGGCAACGAACTCAAGCCCGAGATCATTCTGGCGGGAGAAGATGGGGAGCCCGTACGCAACGCGGCGGGCAACCCGATCACCTATCCGATGTCCGTGGACGCTGTCATGTCCATCGAGGACGGCTCCGAAGTGCAGGCGGGCGATGTTCTCGCACGTATCCCGCGTGAAGGTGCCAAGACCAAGGACATCACCGGTGGTCTGCCCCGTGTGGCCGAACTCTTTGAGGCGCGTCGCCCCAAGGATCACGCCATCATCGCGGAAATCGACGGCTATGTGCGCTATGGCAAAGACTACAAGAACAAGCGCCGCATCGCGATCGAGAGCTCCGAGGATCCCGATCACAAGGTCGAATACATGGTGCCCAAGGGCAAGCACATCCCCGTGGCCGAAGGCGACTTCGTGCAGAAGGGCGATTACATCATGGACGGCAATCCAGCGCCGCATGACATTCTCGCTATCATGGGGGTAGAGGCGCTCGCGGATTACATGATCGACGAAGTGCAGGACGTCTACCGCCTGCAAGGTGTGAAGATCAACGACAAGCACATCGAGGTCATCGTGCGCCAGATGCTGCAAAAGTGGGAGATCCAGGAGAGCGGAGACACCACGCTGCTCAAGGGCGAGCACGTGGACAAGCAGGAATTCGATCAGGCCAACGAAAAGGCTCTGTCGAAAGGCGGCCGCGCTGCGAAGGGCGAACCGATCCTGCTGGGCATCACCAAGGCGTCGCTGCAAACCCGCAGCTTCATCTCGGCGGCGTCGTTCCAAGAAACCACGCGCGTACTCACCGAAGCTTCGGTACAGGGCAAGCGGGACAAACTGGTCGGTCTCAAGGAGAACGTCATCGTGGGCCGTCTGATCCCCGCGGGTACCGGTGGGGCAACCCAGCAGATGCGCCGTGTTGCATCCGACCGTGACAATGTCGTGATCGAGGCACGCCGGATTGAGGCAGAAAAGGCCGCAGCACTTGCAGCCCCTGCCGCGCCTGCGGAAGATGTTGTCGGTGGCGACGTGTTCAGCTCCGCGCCTAGCTACGATGAGGAAAGCCGCGATTAAGAACCGCCGACTTCGTTGAAAAGACAGCAACCCCCGCTCCCGAAAGGCAGCGGGGGTTTTCATTTCGCGCATTGCTCTGACTCGCACAATCGCCCAAGGTGCGGTCAAGATTTAGGAAGTCCCGCATGTCCCCAAATACGACCGGTGCGCTCTTGATGATGGTCTCGATGATGGCCTTCGTGATTAACGACACGTTTCTCAAGCTCACCGATGGTGCGATTCCCCTGTTCCAGCTGATCTTTGTGCGCGGCGTGCTCGCGACGGTGCTGATCTTCCTGCTCGCGCGCAGTCTCGGCACGTTGCGCCTGTCGATCTCGCGCTCCGACAAAGGCCTGATCGCCCTACGGGGCCTCACCGAGGTCGTGACCGCGTACTTCTTCCTCAGTGCACTTTTCAACATGCCCATCGGCAATCTCAATGCGATCATGCAGGTCGTTCCGCTCACTGTTACGCTCGGCTCGGCGCTGTTCTACCGGGAGGCGGTCGGCTGGCGCCGCCTGCTGGCGATCGGGATCGGGCTCGGCGGGGTAATGCTTATCGTGCGGCCCGGTGTCGAAGGGTTCAACATCTGGTCGCTCTACGCGCTCGCAGCGGTATTGGGCGTCACGGTTCGCGATCTGATCACCCGTCGCCTCTCCCATCAGGTGGCAGGCATGACGGTAACGCTCGGCACGACCGTGGCCGTCATGCTGGCGGCGGGGCTTGCTTCGCTGACTGAGGAATGGGCCCCGATCACCCGACCGGCCGCCCTTTATATTTGCGGCTCGGCGGTCTTCGTACTTGTAGGGTACTTCGCGAGCATACAGGCTATGCGCACGGGGGAGGTCTCGTTCATCGCGCCGTTCCGCTATACGGGGCTGGTGATCGCGATGATCATCGGCTTCATGGTTTTCGACGAGGTGCCGCGCGCGCTGACGCTCTTGGGCGCTTCGATTGTGATGGCCACAGGGCTCTTTACCTTCTACCGCGAGCGAAAACTGTCACGGGCGTGAAAAGACAGCCCTCACATGCTCATCGTCGATGCCGAAAGTTGCGCGGATATGCGCGGCTTTCTCTGCATCCATCGGCTGATAGTCGAAGGTATTTTTCTTGCCCTCGACACGGCTGTCGTTGAAGCTGTTGTGCCCGCGCAGCATCATGTCCTCGCCCGTGAGGGTGAGCGTCGGCATGGTCTTCCACAGGTTCTGATGCCCGTGGCTCATCACGGTATCTTCGCTGCCCGCCTGGACTATTACCCCCAGCGCAATCGCTGAATAGGGGTAGTGGTAGGGCCAGAGCTTCACGCCCTCTGCGTCGGCGGTATAGACGTAGCCCTGATTGAAATCCACGGCGACCGACGTGTGGCGGGCCGTGATCGCCGCCAGGTCCTGCGCGGTTTGCCTGAACCGCTCGACAAAGCTCAGCGCCATTGCATCGTCATCATCAAGGCGGAATTGCAGGCAGGGCGTGTCGGGCGTGCCGCGCCAGTCGTTGATGGCCTTTGACATGATCTTTCGGTGGGGCGTGGTGGATATTGCCGGATCGTGCATTGCGAAACATCCGACGTCAGCGCCCGAAGCCGCTCCAGATACCGCGCGGGAAGCCATTTTCCGGTGATGATCAGAAAGGTAAAGTCGGGATCGGTCTGCTGTGCGACGCAGGGCAGGGTGATCGCCTCGAAGAGGCGAAACCGCTCTTCCATTCGACCCTCATCATAGAGAAACGCAGCGAGGGCGGCTGGGTCGTCGTGACCCACTTTGAAGCCACCCTTTCCCAGATAGGAAAACCTGCAGATCCCGACGGTACGCATCTCAGATGCCACCAAACACGCGCTGAACATGGTCGATGTCGATGGCGAAACGGGTGCGGTACATCTCAGCCTGAGCGTGAGTCACGGGGCTGACCGGGACCGCCTTCACAGGCTTCTGGCGACTGTCGTTTGAGTTGTTGTGGCTGCGCACGAACATCGGGGGCTCGGCGTAGCTGACCACCGGCATGAAGCGCGCGATTTTCTCATGCGCAAAATTCATGATCGTGAGGGGAGAGCCGCCGCGGATCTGCATCCCCATTGCGGCAGGATAGAGTTGCCGGTGGATCTGCGTCGACGAGATCCCGCCACTACCGAACTCGGCCACATAGCCCTTGTTCCAGTCAAAGTTCACCGCCTTGTGCTGTTCCGTCAGGCTGCGTGCATCGTCCGATGCCGCCCGCAGCCGCTCGATGAAATCGATAGCGAAGGCATCATCGTCGTCGTGGCGGAATTGCAGGCAGGGCTCGGCGGGATCCTTGCGGGCTTTGTTGAAGATATCCTTCATGATCTCACGCTGGGGCTTGGGCGGCTCCGCGATGATGCGCACTTGGGGGATATCGGAGGTGATGTCGTGCAGACGGTCGTGGTGCTCCTTTGGCAGTTGGTCACCGATAACAATGATCAACTCGAAGTCGGGATCGGTTTGCGCCTTGATACAAGGGAGCGCCACGGTCTCCATCAGCTGAAATCGCTCTTCCAGCCGCTTTGCGGCATAGAGATAGGTGATGCGCTCCTCAATGTCCTCATGCTCGACCTGAAAGCCGCCGATAGCGGGATACGAAAACCGGCACAGCCCGATTACCTGCATAATGATGCGCCTCCCGCGTTTTTTCCGACTATGCGGGAAGGCCCGTTATTTTTGCAAGGGGGCTGCGCCGCGGTCTGCATGTGGGGGGCGCCTGTTGACACCCCGTGCGACTCCCCGTAAAGGAAGCCTATCTCGCTAAAGGGGGTCGCCCCCGACGCGCATATCATACTGCATGTGGTCACGATCCAGGCCGCCTTAACTGGCCCGATCCTCTGTTAGCATAGCCGCCTCGCTTACCTCGGTACGGAAGCGTAGCGGCAATATTGCTTTGGACCATACGCCCTTGCCACGCTGCGCGGACGCGCCCAGCACACCATTCACCGCAGGGGCCTCGGGGCATCTGCAAACAAGACAGCAACACGGGGATAAAACCGGAATGCCAACGATTCAGCAGCTGATCCGCAAACCGCGCCAGCCAAAACGCAAGTACTCGAAATCCATTCACCTGCAGGAATGCCCGCAGAAACGTGGCGTGTGTACGCGCGTTTACACGACGACACCGAAAAAGCCGAACTCAGCAATGCGAAAAGTGGCCAAGGTTCGCTTGACCAACGGTTTCGAAGTGATTTCCTACATTCCTGGCGAAAGCCACAACCTTCAGGAGCACTCCGTGGTTCTGATCCGTGGCGGCCGCGTAAAAGACCTTCCCGGTGTGCGCTACCACATCCTGCGCGGTGTTCTCGATACACAGGGCGTGAAGGACCGCAAGCAGCGCCGTTCCAAGTACGGCACGAAGCGTCCGAAGTAATTCCGCCTTCGATCGGGTGCAGGGCACCCGGTCGACTCCATCTGACACTATGCACGCTACCGCGCTGCACCCCGCCAAGAGGAAGACAACAAGATGTCACGCCGCCACGCCGCTGAAAAACGCGAAGTACTGCCAGACGCCAAGTATGGCGATCTGATCCTGACGAAATTCATGAACAACCTGATGAT